>JAABUH010004154.1_pt1 | contig 11882 bp, 18 predicted proteins | sample 5559121 | NCBI WGS metagenome assembly JAABUH01 (sample SAMN10711871, study PRJNA513364) | rock metagenome | isolation source: Antarctica rocks | place: Antarctica: Victoria Land, Battleship Promontory nord | collected 2015-12-28 | reverse complement strand
ATAGCGGATAGGCTGAGTGCGTCCACGCCCGCGGTCTGGTTGTCCGTCGTGGACCTGATCACATGACGCTGGGTCTTGCGCATATAACGTGAAAACGGCTTGGTCAGGCAAGGGACGTCATGACCGTAAATGGTCGCTGTCGGGAACATTGCCTCGCTTTCACGGCGTCGAGTCCATGGAGCCGAAACCCAATTCACGTTATATGCGCAAGAGCCATGACGCTTGTCCGTGATGGGGCGCGCACTCTCCCCACGCCCCACCCCTCACCTTTAAGAAGTCCGGCGCATTGAGGCCGATGGGGTGAAAGTAGGGCGTAGGGTGCTCAACCTGTGTGAAAGCGCATCTGCATTTCTACACATCTCGATGCGCAAGGTGCGCGCCCCAAGGAAGACAACGGTCATGGGTCTTGCGCATATAACGTGAAAGGGGTGGGGTACGCAAGGCACCTGCCAGGAAAGCCGGCCGAAACGGGAGTACACCACACCTGAGAGGGCAGCGCCGGCGGTGCCATCGTCACCCTCGCGAGACTCTATTCACGTTATATGCGCAAGACCCCGAACACTTGACGCTGCTGGTGTAAGGCGTCAGATTAAGTGCGCCGTTGGTCACATTAGCTGCGCCAGAATGGTCACATTAGCTGCGCCATCCTCCACCCGCACCCTCATATCCCTCCTTTTGAGCGTGAAAACAGCCCCGCACCACCCCCGCGATGCCGGCGACAACAGACACATTCTGTGCCGATTGGCGCACCTAATGTAACCATTCTGCAGGATCGGCGCACCTAATGTGGAAATTTCGGCGCGCCTAATGTGGTTTAAGGCCTCGATGTAAGGGTGGAACCCGCGCACCTAATGTGAAAACTTACACGCGGGATACGAACCTCGCACGCAACGTCGCGCGACCGCAGTCGCCGTACGCTGCCATGCGACCGCAGTCGCAGGCTTATTCCGTACAGTCAAGCTGGAAGCATTTAGAAGACAGCGCCGCCCCCCACGGCCGACGGCACTGCTCCCCTAGCGCCACGACAAGGGCCGCAGGCGCTGTGACAGCGCCTGGAGCTACCACCCGTCAGCGGCGTGCTGGTACACTCCTACCGGCCGCTGGCGGCGCGCTCGGGACGCCGCGTCGCCAGCGCGCCCCAGCCTCGCCTTCGCCCTCGCTCCCCTCATTCACTCCCCGGCCGCCCTCCTGCTCGACTCCGCCGCCGGCCTCGCCCTCCTCCTCGCCCTCGCCCAGCAGCCTCCGGCCTCTCGCCGCTGGCTCACCCTTGCCCTCGTTGCCCTCGTCACCGTGGCTGTCGTCGCCGGCGTTGCTCTCTCCCGCCTCGTTCGCTAGAGAACCGCGGCCCCCAGCTTCCCCCTCCCGCCTGGCCGCCGTCGGCGAACCAGCGCGCCCGCCGACGCGCTCAGACGCCCCAGGAGCTCCACCAGCACAGCAGGGGCACACTCAAACTCAGCGCGTCCTCGCTGCCTGCCAGTGGCCACCTCAGCGCCTCAGGCGACGCGCTGCCTCTGCCCCTTGGATCACCCCGAGCCACGCATCCGACAGGCTACGTCCCGAACAAGCGCCGGTACGCAGGCTGGTACGCCGAATGATTATGTACCTCCACCAGCGCCCTGCACCTATTTTTTACTTGCGATTGGACACAATAAGGTGCTATAATACGAGTGTGAGGAGTGATTGACTTCCACAGACGACGAGGCTAATAAGGAGCTTCACGACATGACACGGCAACAGCGACGGCACCAGAGCAAGACCACCGCCCGCGCGGCCACTATCCGCCGCACCGGCGCGTATACCTTCGAGATCGACAGCCGCACCCGCCCCGGCCACACCCACACCATCGACGCGCTCCGCCTGCATTGCAGTTGCGAAGCCGGCCAGAAGGGCATGCGCTGCTGGGCGCTCGCCCTCGCCCTCATGATCGAGCAGGGCTACCGGGCTATCACACCCAAACGAGCACGCCCCGCGCCAATGCCGCACGCCCCCGCGCTCACCCGGCCCACCGCCGCCGCCCTACTGGAAGCCTTTGGGGCCTAGACTCCCCACATAAAAAAGTGGGCGGGGGAATAAGGCCCCCGCCCACTGTCAACCGGACCACGGAAAAGGACACAGAGATGACTACGCACGCCATACCCGCTACCCCCCTCGCGGCCAGCCTTCCCAGTATACCGCCCCGCCCCGCCGTTGCCCTCTATGACGGCGATGTGTCTGTCACCGTCACCTTCCGCCCCCTCTCCCCCATCGGCTCAACCGAGGTACTCACCTCCCCCGATCCCCTGGACGATACCGGCCTGCTTAACCTCATTGACGCCACCCTGACCCGGCTCACCCTCTACCGCGACGCCTTCCGCCAGGCCATGAGCGAGGACAGGGACGCCGCCCCGCCGCCGCTCCCGCTCCCGACCCCCCGGCACGCCTGGTAGCGCCCGCCGAGGGCTGGCATCCTCGCTAGCCCTTCCCCTCATAGCCAATGGAGCCCACACCGATGATTGTGCTGCATGTGGTCCCCCTGGGCCAGATCGTCGCCACCCCCGGCGCCCTTGACGCCCTCGCCGCCACCAACACCGCCCCCGCCGCCTTGCTGCGCCACCATGCCAGCGGCGATTGGGGTGACCTCGACCCCGAGGACCGCGCCGCCAATACCCAGGCCCTCCGCGATGGCTCTCGCCTCCTAAGCGCCTACACCCTCGCCCACGGCGTCACCCTCTGGATCATCACCGAGGCCGCCGACGACGACGGCCATCGCCCCGCCACCACCCTCCTCCTCCCCGAGGAGTATTAGGCCCGTTGGTAGGTCGAGGGGACGGCTATCGCCCACGGTGGCCGTCCCTCCCACGAGGAGCACACACCATGACCCCTATCGGTTACCTGATCCATGGGCATCCCCTCTGCCTATCGTGCGTCGGCGGCGACGACGGCCTCGACGCCGACGGGGCGGCCTACGCGCGCGACGGCCACGGCGTCGCGCTCGACGTGGTGCCCATCCACCCCGACGACCCCGACGACGGCGCGCCCTGTGCTGGCTGCGGCCAGTCTCGAGGTTCTGGGGATGCCCGACCGGAGCGACGCCGACGATACCGACGCCGAGATATGGGACTGGTAGGAGGGACACCCGATGGACACCGTTGACATAACACCGACGCCCGAGGCGTGCCACCAGATTGCCCGCCTGTTCCGCGCCCAGAAGGCGGACGCGGAGGCGCTGGCCACCCGCGCCGAGCACGCCTTGGACGCGCTCGACGCCACCGACGACGATATCCTAGCCCTCTGGGGCCGCGCCCTCCTGGCCACCGCCTTCGTGGCGCTGCACGACGACGCCGCGCGCGCGCGTCCGGCACATGGACGACGGATTGGAGGCGTTAGGCCCCTACGCCGACGCCACCGACGGGGAGGGCTCCGACGATGCGGCCTAACAGCCCCGCCACGACGCGCCGCGCCGGCCAGCACGCGGCGCTGCGTCGCCTCCAACGCGCGCAGCTCGCCGAGGCCCGCCGCATCCGCCGGGTCGTCGCCGGCGCATACACGCTCACGCCCGCGCTCCTCCGCTGCCCCCGCCGTCCGGCCCTGCTCGCCGAGGCCCGCCAGGTCGCGATGTACCTGATGCGCCTGCGCCTGCGCTGGCCCCTGCCCGCGCGCACCACCGCGTTCCCCTGCACGCGCATCGGCCGGCTGCTCGGCGGCCGGGACCACTCGACCGTGCTGCACGGCGTCGCGCTCATCACCGTCCGCCTGGCCAGCGGTCGCCAGGAGGATGCCTCCCTGCGCCAGATCGTCCGCGCCCTCGGCGCGACGCTCGACGCCACCTATGAGGCCAAGGGCCTGCCCCCTCAGCGGGCCGCCTAAAGCGACGAGGATACCAGGGCGCCGGGGCGGGGAGGTTATCCCCACCCCGCGGCGTCTGTGCAGACAGACAGCGCGGAGGACACGACACCATGGACACCCGGCGACACGAGCTACGGACGATCCTCGGCCACACTATAGCCGCAGCCATCGACCTGCACGAGCGGCAGGGACAGGCCGCGCTCGACCCCCTGCAGCGGGCGGAGCAGTTCCTCCCGCTGTTGGAGTGGGCCGCCGATACGATCGAGGCGTGGGCGTGTGCGGGGCCGCGAGCGGCTACCCCGTACCCTGACGGCCATCACACGAGGGAGAAGCCACCCTAATGACGACGATGACACCCACAATAGCACCCGTATGTGTGCTATCTCTGTCAGGACGCCACGCCACGCGGTACGCTACACATATGCCAAAAAAATACGACGATCCCCTTTACACCGTCGCCCGTTACACGACGGCTCAAGCCGCCACGATGCTGGGCGTCACGCAGATCGCCGTCCAGACTGCGATCAAACGTGGCCTCATGAAGTCCGAACTGGCTAGCCCACGCACCCGCCTCGTCTCGCAGGCCGCGATCGACATGTACCGCGCGAACCACCTGGGGCAGGTCGGGCAGCCCACGCGGAAGAGGCAGCGCATGTTGAACGAGCTGGCCCAGGCGCAGGCGCGGAAAACCGCCGAGGCCGCGCGGACGCCCTCTCCCGTAGAGGCGAGTGGGGAGGGGCAGGAGCACGAAGGAGATCAGCCATGAATCCCACCCTGACGATATGGATGCGATGCGAACGCATCGTGTGGGGCAGCGTTGTCAACGGCGCGCTCGCCAAGCTGCTGCGCGCGACGTCGATTGCGGCCGTCGGAAGGGAGATCACTGCCGCTGGGACCGGGAGCTGCGCGCGCACGCTGTAGGGTGACATAAACAACTGTAACATGAGAAGGCGAACCGAAGATTGTCACTTAACCCATAGGTTGGCCGCGCTGGACGCATAGATTGGCCGCATCATAGGCGTGAGCGTCGGCGGCCGAGCGCAGAGTTGGAACCATAGTGTGGCCGCGCGTGCGGATTGGACGCATAGGGTGGCCGTGTGGCCATACGACTATAGCCGAGGTCGAACGAGATGAAAGGAAAGTCCCATGGCAGCGATCCAGGTCCGCGCGCGGGAGCCACGCGATGTCGAGGCCCTCGCGGAGATCATGGCATGCCCTGGCGTTATCGCTGGGACGCTCCAGGTGCCCTTCCGCTCCGTCGAGGCGCAACGCGAGCGTTTCACTCGGCAGACACCTGAGACGCATAGCCTCGTCGCCGAAGTCGACGGGCGTGTTGTGGGGGATTTGGGCCTGCATGTGGAGACTGCTCCGCGCCGGCGCCATTGCGCCAGCATCGGCATGGCCGTCCACGATGACTATCAGGGGCGCGGCGCGGGTAGCGCGTTGATGGCCGCGATGGTCGACCTGGCCGACAAGTGGCTGGGCTTGCGGCGCGTCGAGCTGTCGGTCTATACGGACAACGCGCCCGCTATCCACCTCTACAAGAAGTTCGGGTTCGCCATCGAAGGGACCGCGCCGGCCTTCGCGCTCCGTGACGGGGCGTATATCGACGCTTATACAATGGGCCGGGTACGCGCATAATCTGCGGATAGCCAAGGATGGCACAGACGGTGAGGGGGCGCTGTCCCATCTCATTAGGGCGAGGGACGATAACATGACACATCGGAGTTGGAAGCATACTGTGGCCGCGACGGCCAACCTATGGGTGAGGTGACAAAGATGACAATGATCGCAGCTATCGTCAACGAAAAGGGCGGGGTTTCTAAAACGAGCAGCGCCCTCAGCCTGGGCAGCGCCATGGCCGCCCGCGGCCTGCGCGTGCTGCTGGTAGACCTGGACCCTCAGCACGCCTCCCTCACGCTCGCCGCAGGTATCGCATCGCCGAAGACGGGCATGGCCGCCGCCATGCAAGACTACCTCACCGCCGACGAGGCCGGGCCGCTGGCACCCTACGTCGCCGCGCTTGGCCCAACCCTCGACCTGCTGCCGTCGGGCAAGGAACTCTCCAACGCGGAGACAGCCTTGCAGAGCACCGAAGGCCGCGAGCGCATCTTGGCAGAGGTCCTGGCACCCGCCGATGGCGTCTACGACGTTGTATTGATCGACTGCCCGCCCACGCTCGGCGTGCTCGTCACCAACGCGCTGACGGCCGCGCAGACGGTCATCATCCCCGTCGTGCCCGAGTACATGGCCGCAGCCGGCCTGCAAGGACTCCTCGACACGCTCCGGCGCATCAAGCGTCGCAAGCTCAACCCTGACCTCACCGTCAGCGGCATCATCCTGGCGATGGTAGACAATCGCACCGCGCACGGCCGCGAGGTCGCCGAGGCGGTGCGCGCGGCGTTCGGCGCGGAGGTCCCCGTGCTCGGCGAGGTCAAGCGGTCGATCCGCGTCTCCGAAGCCGCGCAGGCCGGCCAGTCAATCATCGATTACGACCCGAAGCATCCCGTCGCCCTAGCGTACCAGGAGATCGCCGACGAGCTGCTGCGCCGTTGGGGCATCGCCGCGCCGGTACAGTCCGCAGAGGTGGCCCATGCCTAAGACGATCAAGCGCCCGATCTTCGGCAACGCCGCCGACCCCGCCGGCGTATCCGACCTGGAGGACGCACGACTTATCGACATAACGCTGCTCTTGCCTAACCCCTTCCAGCCGCGGATCGCGTTCGATCCCGCGGCCCTGGACGAGCTGGCGGCGTCGATCCGCGCCCACGGCGTGCTCCAACCTCTGCTCGTGCGTCTGACGCCCGGCGAGGAGGGCACGTACCACATCGCCACCGGCGAGCGTCGCTGGCGGGCCGCACAGCTCGCCGGCCTGGACGTCGTGCCCTGCGTCGTGCGCGAGCTGACCGACCGCCAGATGCGCGAGGTCGCCCTGGTCGAGAATGTCGCCCGTGAGGACCTGACCGCTGCGGACCTGGCCCGCGCCCTCCAAGCCATGATGGAGGCGTTCGACCTCTCCGCGCGTGCTCTCTCCGAGCGCCTGGGCAAGAACCACAACTACGTCGACGACAAGACGCGCATCCTGCGCGACCCGCACATCGTCGCTGCGGTCGAGGCCGGCGCGATCGGCCCCACCGTCGCCGGCGAGCTGGCCGACCTCGCTGATGAGGAGGCGCGCGCCACGTTGCTGGCGCGCGCCAAGCGAGGCGAGCGCGTCCGCGTCCGCGACGTCGCCGACGCGCGGGGAGGCCACGGGGGGGCCGCTGTGCCAGATAAACTGGCAGCCACCGGCGGAGCTGACGGGGCGGCACCCGCGCCGACGTTAGTAGAACCGGCCATGGTCCCGACGCCCGTACAGACGTTACCTGGCACCGATCCATCCCGCATCCCGGCGCCAGATAAACTGGCAGGCGACGGGAGCCCGACCTCGGAGCGGCGCTACGACGAAGACCTCGCGTGGCATGGGCGCCTCGACAGCCTCTCCACCATACCCGGCACCGCCTCCGCGCCGCCGTCGGATCATCAAGCCGACGTCACCCCAGCTCAGGCCCGTGTCGCGCCCACCCCTACGGTAACAGTGGACGAGGACCCCAACCCGACGACCCCGATGCGGGGGGGTGGCACGTCGGTCCCTCCCGGTACTATCCGCCTGCGCGACCTGCACGTTATCCAACTCCGCGAGGGCCGCGACGGCGAGCTCCGCCAACTCGACACGGCCGACAAGGCTATGGTGCTCCGCATCCTGCGCGCCGACCTCGCGTGGTTGGAGCGGGACGGCGCCGACAAGGACGCATGAACGGGGAGGACAACGATGTACAGGGTGCCGCACCGGCGCACGTCACCCTGACCACAGATCGCGTCACGAGCGACACCGTCGGCCCGCTCGCCGAGGCCCTGCACGCTACGGGCGTCGTGGTCGAGCAGCACACGTTCTTGCCCGCGCGCGACGACGCATACCCCTGGGGCGTGCTCCTGCTGGCCGCGTCCGGCCCGCTCCTACCCCTGGCTCGCCTCGTCGTCCCCGCGACGGCCCCTCCTGGTGTCGCCTCGGCTCTCGCCGCCGCCCTTGGGATTGGGGAACGCCCGGCCCTGGCCACGCTCCAACTCAAGGCGGACGGCGTGTTTGTCTCTATCAGGGGCCACGATCTATTCGACATAACGCAGGCGCTCGATGGGCTTCCGGCCCAGCTTGCGCGCCTGGACACGCGCCGCGAGGAACGCCGCCTCGTGTACGCCGAGGGCGCCTGGCACATTGACCCCTAGCGAGAGGACACACCATGGACCACGACAGACCAACCGAGAACGGGCCGGACGAGCCGGCAGCACCAGCCGCACCGGAACCAGCCGCACGACCACGCGCCACGCGTCCGTTGAGCCCGGAGGCGCAGGCGCTGGCCGCAGAGATCGCTGCCGCGCTCGGTGAGACCGCGCCCGACCCGGTGGGGCAGATCGCCCGCGCCGTAGACCGGCTCGGCGCCGAGCGGGCGCGCGTGTTCCTCGTCCAGGTCCAGGAGATCGAGGTGGGGGGCGGTCAGATGCTGCCCGACGGCAGCCGGCGTCGGACGCCGGGGGGCCTGTTCTTCCTCCTGCTGCGCCGGAGCGCGGACGTGCGCCAGCGCGATAAGGTCTACATCTTCCCGCAGCTCTTCCAGGACAAGAAGGCGCGGGCCGAGGCCGAGGCCGGGAAGGGGGAGAGCGCCGGGGCCGCACCAGCGTCCGTCGCCTGGACCGACGAGACCTACCGCGCGCTCGCGCGGCAGCTACAGCAACACAGCTCAGGGAGGGCTACCACCGTGAAGATCACCGTCATTGGCCGGCCCGGCGCGGCCGTCGAGCAAGGGCAGGCCGTCGTCCTCGCCCTCGTGAGCGCGAAGGTACCAGACCTGCCCAAGGGCGTGCCGGAGCCGCCCGTCGGCACACGCTACACCGTCTTTGTCGCCCGCAAGCCGTGGCCACGCGTCGCCGAGGCCTTGGCCGCTGACCCCGAGGACGCGGCCATCATCGAGGGCTACGCCGCCCTCGACCCGCGCGTGGAGGGCATCGCCGTCTACGCCACCAGCGCCACCACCAAGCGCACGCAGGCCGCCAAGCGCGCGACCCAACCGGCGACGACACCGTGAGGGCCGCGCGCCCGACGCGCGGCCCCCGTTAACGCCCAAGCTCAAGGATTCCGGAGGAGTGGCCGCACGCACAGGTGATTGGCGAGTGAGGGACGTTGATAGGGGTATTCGGGACGGTAGAGGTTCTCGTCAGGGTCCTGGCGCGCCGGGCCTGTGTCGTGAACCACCCTGCTCGTCATCGCCCTGCGTCGCGCCGTATCGTTCTAGCCGTTGCGCAAGCGTGCCCGTGTGCAACTCGAACAGGTGGTTGTCGAAATCATAGACGTACAGCGACTGGCCTTCCCCCTCGACGCGGCTCCTGGGCGGCTTGATCCTCGCGCCCAGGGCTCGGAGTTTGGCCTCATAGCAGGGTAGATCGGCCTCCGCGATCTTGAACGCGACGTGCTGGTACGTGTGCTCCGCGGGAGGCTCGCCTTCCATGACCGCGACCCAGACGCCGCCAAGCACGAAGAACTTCTCCCTCGACAGCGAGAAGTTGTGCCCCCGACTGTCGTAAACTTCGCGCGCGCCGAGTCCCTGGCACAGGAAGGTAGACATGCGCTCCAGGTCGCGCACCAGGAACGTGACGTGGCTAAGGCCTTGTATCTCCACCGGAAGCGATCCTCATCCTCTAGATGACGGGGTGGCGGCAGGGGTGTGAGCAGGGCGCATCACACCCGTCAGATATCGTCCATCGCCGACTCTCCCAGCGGCGTCATCAGGTGATCGAGGCTGCGCTTGTTTTTCTGCCGCCGGTACGCGTCCAGCTCCTGCTCCCCTTTGGCCTCCGCCCATCTGAGCAGCGTGTCGCGCTGCCCCGCGTAATCGTACAGTGGCACCCCGAAGCCGCACGAGGTCTGCACGCGCGCGATGTCGGCCACGATGAGCTGACGCGCGCCGGGATAGTCGGGGAACAAGGGGCGCAGGGCCGCCCAAGCGGCCGAACCCGGCAACGCCACGCGGCCGACGCCGTAGAGCCGCAGGATGCGCGGCGGGCCGGCGAAGGCGCAGAACAGCAGCGTGAGGCGGCCATTTTCCCGCAGGTGCGCCGACGTCTCGTTGCCGCTGCCCGTCAGATCAAGGTAAGCCACGCGCAAGGGTCCGAGCACGCGCAAGCAATCCAGGCCCTTGGGCGAGACGTTGACGTGGCCCTCGGCGTCGAGGGGCGCGCTCGCGACGAAGAACATCCGCTGCGCCTCGATGAAGGTCCGCAGTTCGTCGGTGATCGTGGGGTAGGTCCTGGCCATCGCGCACTTCCTCCGTACCCATTGGCTCTACCAAGCTTTATCATAATCCATACAACCCGTTGCGAAACAGGCCACGACACAACTGGGCGCACGCCTATCGTGTAGGATATCGAGGCGTGGGTTACGTCGGGCTGCTGGCGAGATCCTTGGGCGCAAGTCTCTCATCGTTGGGCTATGAACACCGCTAAATAGAGCGACTGGAACGCTAGCCGCGTTTGGGATTGGGATTGGGATGCCCGTTTGCGAGCCTAAGCTGCGGACTATATCCAGCGAGCGTGGTGAGCAGGTGTGAGAATATTATGATGCCGACCCTATGGCTCATGCTACGTTTCACGCAGGCCACGGACATACTGGGTCTCCCGCGACGTTGATACCGTTAGCAAATTCCTGAAGGGGCTAAAACGGACGAATAAGCGCCAATTTATCACCCTCCTTCCTCGTCGCTTATAGCTCTTGCAGGGGTCTTGGCCCGAATAAGCGGAGGGCTGCCAGAATTTGCCAGCGGTATCGAAGTTGGTGAATCAATTGAGCGTCATTTACCCGTGCAGAAAAGGCCGGATGTAGGATGCCGGCAGAGTCGGCGTGAGGACGGCCATTCTGGAGCTATTCACTCAACTATGACTGACTCTCAATCGCCAACGTCGCGGGAGACCCAGCATGTCGTGGCCTAGCGTGCTACGTCCCATTATCATAATGGACCTTCTTCAGTTGTGCCATCAGCACGAGTGAGCTTGTAAGTCGCTTGTGCATTTATCTTCACTGCTGCATGTGAGAAGGCCATACCGTGTCTCCGGCGTCCGATCCTGCGGGAGACTCCTCTGACAACCGTTTCCAGCACGACTACAAAGTCGGGCAAGATTTGATCTTGCGCGAGCGTATAAGTGCGGATCTCGGCGCCTTGAGCAGCCTTACGAGCCCCCTCACGATAGCTAGTTCGAGCAAAATAGTGGCCAGAAACGGGCCGATTGGTTGCTCCTTTCAGCAGATGTAGTTCATACCCAAATGCGGCAATATCGCTTTGCTCGACGGGAGCGACCCATCTCTTGCACTCAGCAACAACCAGAGCACCGTCTGAGCTCTGTAATACAACATCCAAGGTCCAGGTTGTCCCTCCCATGCTGAAAGGTACATCGATGCCATCCCCTTTATGAGGCAGTAGAATGACTCCCTCTTCCTTTGCCAGACGCACAAGGACATCTCTGCAGTGCTCCTGGTAGACTCGATTAGGTCCAGTTGCCTGACCCGCCGGCATAATCACCTCCATTTATTGAGTTGGTATAGAGTTTTTCTTACGTTACATCCAGTCGATGCATCACGTTCTGCAGTTTAACGCACACAAAGGTAATGTACTGTTGGCTGCCTTGAACGCCCTCTGCTAACTAGTGGAGAACCGTGGTGCATAAATAAGCCGATGGTGTGGCCCACAACTCTACTAGCACCTGCTGTTTGTCGGTGCATGACATGCCCTTAACGCAATCATGACCTCGACGTGCCTCTCTGCATCTATGACTTAGGCCATGTGGAGCGACCGGAGTTTGCGCCAACTGATGGGCCAGCGATGATATCCTTCGGGGCAGGGGTAACGCACGAGCCCAAGGATTACCTTTGGGCGCGAGGATTATGATTATGTTGTGCCCTTTGCGAACGCCCGCGCGTTTTACTTTACAAGAGTTAGGTACCGATTGTGAGCGGGGGCGTGTCTGCCATGTTG
>JAABUH010004153.1_pt1 | contig 11883 bp, 19 predicted proteins | sample 5559121 | NCBI WGS metagenome assembly JAABUH01 (sample SAMN10711871, study PRJNA513364) | rock metagenome | isolation source: Antarctica rocks | place: Antarctica: Victoria Land, Battleship Promontory nord | collected 2015-12-28 | reverse complement strand
CTGATGGCCCCGAGTATTCCGATGCATAATCAGAAATACAGTAATCCGCAATTCCCAATACCTCAAACACCCCAGGTACGATACTGATACGATGCGCTGCAGCTGATTGATTATTCCGCCACATCCACCTCCCTCTCCCGACTCTTCTCCTCGGCCGCGCTGACCAACGCCGCAATGCCCACCAGCGAGTGACCATTCCTCTCTCCTTTTTCTTTCTCCTTCTCCTTCTCCTTCTCCCCTTTCACAGGCTGCCCACCGTCTCTATTCAGGAACGGGGAGACAGGTCGATCCTTCCCATCCTGGAAATACCTATCCCTGTCCTCTCCCTTCTCCGGCGTACGATCAAAGAAAGTACTCATAGGCCTATACCTGAATATCTCCAACGGCGGCAACTCCACCTTCTCCCCAACCTCAGAGCCAAGCGCGGACATGGAGATACTCGGCAGATGTCTATGTCTCCTAGGCGAGGGGTAGACGACCGACGAACTCGACGCTCTAGGCCGCGGTAGAGGTGGGAGGATACGGTAGGTGGGAGTGGGGAGTGTGGTCGAGCTCGATGTGGAGACGGCAGATTCGAGGCCTGGTTGTGGAGGGGAGGTGGCGTAGAGACCTAGGCTGGAGGGAGGGGGGAAGCGGGCGGTGGGAGAGGTACGGGTGAGGGCGGTAGGGGAGGTGAGGTGGCGGGAGGTGTGGGTGGTGTTCGAGCGGGAGATGCCGACGGAATGGGTGATCTCGGTCCACCAGAGGGTGAGGCGGTCGTCCAGCGTTGTTGGGGTAGAGGTTCGGAGCTGGTCTTGCCAGTTCGCAAGTACCGTCAACGGCAGTACCACTGCCACCACGCCTCTATCAGCGGGAATCTCTTTGCTTGGACGAAGAGAGGACACACCGAGTGGTGACTCCCGACCCCTTGGACCAAGCGCCTCAAGGATAACCCCGATATTCTCCACCGCCTGACTCTGTCTCTGCGCCGTCGACCCGCAGCCCGAATTCGTCGAACCCGCTTGGAGGTAAAACATCGCGGATTCCGCGATGGCGTGCATGTACGCGTACATCCACCCGCTCATTGAAGTGGCCGGGAGAGGCGAGGAGAGCTTGGTCATGGCGAGGGAGAGGTTGATCTCGTCGAATCGGAGGTGGCGGGGGAGGCCTAGTGCCCAGCTCTGGAGTCGCATTACCAATGTAGGAAGATGTTTGATGAAAAATATACTTTGAGCGCTTGCTCATGCTGAGCCGGGTTCGAGCGATCAGAGGAGGTACCGTGCGCACTCATGATATCCGAGAACACCGAGAGCTGCCACAATCAGCTGAGTTCACTCCCAATCAGATTGTAGCTTACGATACGAAGTACTTGGCCAAACTCCCCAATCTGCCCCTCCTCACCCATCCAATTCCCCGTACCCACAGCCATCCCATCCCTCCTCCTCGTCTCCCTCCCACCCATCGCCGCACCACCCGATCTCACCCAATGCGCCTCGCCACCCGGCAGAGGGATATTGTACATCTCGTGTTCCGACACCCGCCTCTTCCGGCCATGACCATCTGCACTGGCGCAGAGGTCTTGCGCGACGAGCATCCAGAATGTCCGGTAGCGCGCTTCCATCAGAGTGAGGTATTCCACGATGCTCAGGCCTAGGTGACTTGCAGGTGGCGAAAGTGTCGCCGAGCTAGTCGGGCGAAGGACGTTTATCCCCTCATCGAGGTAGAAACTCCCTACGCTCGCACCGTTACCGCTCGATCCTCGTAGATGCATGAAATACACGCTCAGGAGACAGAGTGCTTGAGCAAACTCCGTCTCCTCCCACGTCCCCCGGTCCAACCTCTTCTCCTCCTCGGACCACCCAGCGCGCTGCTCCACCATATGCCGTGCGCAATGGTGTGCCCTTTCCGCGAATACCTCGCCTCGTGCATGGACCGACGTATCGGCTGGGAGGGTGGAGAGGAGACCCGGATCCTCGGAGAAGCGGGAGGAGAGGGCGTAGATGATATCGAGAAGGAGAGGGGAGACGCGGTCAAGGAAGAGGCGGTGGTAGAAGGTCGGTGGATGGAACATCGCTCCGTAAGGTAGAACACGCTTGAGAAAGACTGAGGAGGTATCCCATCATCAAACGTTCCTTCAGTGAGGGAGGGAGGACGCACTATCGATGAGCTCGGAGCTGAGCGAGACATCTCGCTCGACCGCATCGATCGGATCCCGATACATCACGCCCTGACCGCTGCTCTGCCGATCCATTTCCTCACCAATAAGCTTCTCCACGCCGTATGTCTGCGGAAGTCGATCGTCATCCCTACAACCCCTCCTCATGTGGTTCGGTGCGCCAGACGAATGACGCGTTCGAGGTGGTGGGATCGTTTCACCTTGGGCATTGAGGTAGAGGCACGGTCGGGAGGAAAACTCGCAGTTTGAGCATGGGGCGAAACCGTCGCATCGTCTCTTGTTTTTCTATTCCATCACAATCCCTATCAGCTCCGGTCCGAATCGGGAGGGAAGAATGTGAGCTACGTGGCAGGCGGAACAAGCTTTCGCCAACCTCTTCCGTTTCCTCCCCTTCGTCGTCAGTTCCTCCCTCTCATCCCCCTCCCCATCCATATCCATATCGCTCTCCGACATCGAAATCTCCCCAGGCGCTCTCATCACCTGTCGAGACGGAGGATGTACACTGACGTCATGCTCCGAGTGCGAGTGCTGCTGGTGGTGATGTTGGTGATGACGATACATCTCGAGGGGGAGAGGTGGGATGTGGATGTGGAGTGATTGCGGCGAGGGGTAGGTCGGGTACGCACGAGGCGGGACTCGCGGGATCGAGAGGTGTTCGTGTAGCGTCATTGCCGCTCGCTTTCAACTTCCTTGGATCAGATTGAAGAAAGAAGAGGGTGATGATGGACCGAGAAGTTCGGGTTCGGGAACTCGACTTGGGTTGGTTCAAAGCGGGGATGTGAAGCCAAAGGAGAAGTCACCGCCTTTGACTTGCGAAACTCTGTTGGATCTGTACCCCTCCTTTTGTACCCAGCCGCACCTCAACGACCCCGATGCCTTCGGACCGAAGACCCGTCGGGTTTCGTGATCGGTGGACGCCGATCGAATTGTAACTCAGCGGGTTGATCGCCGGTAGCCTTGACCAAGGTCCGATTGATCTACAGGAGCGTTGATGGACGCCTGAGAGGGATAGATCAGCGTGGTTCTCGGGCACGATAGCGCCGGGAAGGCGTTCTGGTGGGCGAAGGCTCACCTTCGAGGGGGAGTACACGGCTCGAGACTATCTATCGTCTTGCTCGAGGTGTGGTGTTTCGGTCACTTTGCTATCCGGTGACGGTGAAAGCGCCTTGATCGGGTGTCCTTTCCTTGATGGAGGTCTCTCTGTGCGTTCCACAATGACGAGCGTCGAGTCGTCCGTTGATCAATTTATCCCTCGAGGAATCCCTCTTCCTCGTGCCTCGGGCTCCACTCTCCTCGGAAGACTAGCCCGAAACGGTTCTCGTCCAGATCCCAGTGGGTGATCGATTCTCTCCTCCCAGCTCAAGCGTCGGGATACCCTTCTTGGCCCTCTCAGCTCATACCCTTGCCGAGGGCGAATACAACCTCGACAATCAACGGAAACCCAACCATTTCATCACCTCAGCACACCCACACACTCCAATGCCCCGGCGTCCCATCTCTCACTGATGCCCGTCCGCCCGGCCCCCCAAGAGTAACCGCCTTACCGCCGGCTCCATCCCCCTCTTCACCCCGCCGAAAAGCCCCGCGGCGCCACACATGTATATGTCGATTCCCTGACCTCTCGGTCATGTCCGCCTCCGGCGGCATTTAGCCCAATTTAGGGAGTTGGGTTTGGTGTCAGCTGATACAGGCGTATCGCCGAGCGGGAGGGGCAGCGTTCGGGAGTGTGGAACTTTGGGTCGTCTGTGGTACGAGAAACGCCTTGTGGGCTCAGAGCAGGAGAGAGACGACCCTTTCTTCGTCCGGCGGTGCGACGGGCGGTAAGTATCATTCAAGGGTAAGTCATAGGCCGGATCCGGCCGGTTTTCGGCGAGACGATCCTGCCGAGCTCTTTTGACTCAACAGAACCGTGCATGTGGGATACAAAAATGCGGGGTGACATGGAGGGAAAATGCACGGAATACCTTGTAGACCTCATAGCACAACAGATGAGATCGATGCAACATTGGGAACTACGCTTCGTCGCCGAAGATCTGCGTCCCATCAGCTCAGGCTCAAAAAACTTGTATAGGAGCTCCCTCACCTCGTACAACGCCCCTCTCGCCTGCGGTCTCCCCGCCAGAAACCCTCTCAGACCCTGCTTCAACGCCGGCTGTTTCTCCACAACGTCCCTCAACCAATCCTTGGGCAACTGCAACAGACTCCCATAACTCGCCGGGGCAATCATCTTCGCCAACCTCACGAAGCCGTCCCATAGCTGCGGGGTCTCCCAGATCTTCTTCGCTACTAGTTTTGGCAGTACGTTGTTGGCGATGAATGGAATGAGGGATTTGTAGGTCGTGACGGCTTGGATAATGGTGCGGAGGAAGACGACGGGGAGGGTGGGGAGATCGGCGACTCGGGCGAGGGCGTTGACGAGGACGTCGGAGCGGAAAACGGTGGTCATTGAGAAGCAGATGCCGATGGCTAGTGCGGTTATCAGCTGGGCAGAAAGCTGGAAGGCACAGAGCTGGTGACGAAAAATGTTGCTCACCTTCAATGGTGGCTTTCAGACCAGTCTCCTCCACGTGCAACGAAACCAGTAGATCCGCGGGAGTCATCTTCTGCAGTACCGAGGCGAATGCCGTTCGAACCAGATCCCGCGAGTCTGATCCTCCAAGAAGCGACACGATGCGCGGGATCTGTCGCTCGATCTCGGCCTGATTGTCAGCCGTAGTCATCTGAGTATAACCCACCTTATCCAGTTCGCCAATAATCGGGATGAAGAATCGCGGATCCAGCTCTCTCCCCGCCAAAAGCCCTTTGACCAAGGACACCAGCACCGGACTGGCACCTTCTGCGCTAAGGATGGTGACGACGCGAAGCGCCAGGCGATCTGCTCCCGGCGGGAAAGAGCGGAGGACATCTAAAAGTTTCGGGCTCGCCCCAAGTGACTGGATGAGCGGTGTGAGAAGCGATTCCACCGCATCCTGGACCGGCGTTTCCATCTTCGGGTAAACGTGGAAGATATCGTCGAGAAGGTCCTGCTGGCGTCTGGATAGGGCAAATACCAACTCCACATGCTGTTGAACAGTCTCCGCTGTGACTTCGCCAAGATATTTCGACTCAACGACTTCGTCCGCCTGTTCGCCCTCCTCCATATCTGTGTCGCCATCCACAGCTTTCGTATCCGTTTTGACGAGCCGTCGGAGAACGCCGAGACCGTAGCTGACGACACTTGCCGCCATAGGCGAGTCCGGCACCCAACGTCGTACGGTACTGATCGCCATGACCCGCGTCTTGCGCTCGGTATGAGTGCAAAGTTGCAGCAGTATCTGGAGAGCAGGTTGTCGGACCGGTGGACGGGCTTCGACAAGGTCTCGGAGCGCAAGGAAACCGACGATACTCCGTTCAGTGTCCTCGCAAAGCGATTCGAGCTGGCTGATGATAGGTGGGGAGATTTCGGGAAGTGAGGTCAGGAAGGAAGATAATGACTTGTCCCTGGCGTCGACAGTCGGGAGGTATGCGCTGAGGAGGGCATTGAGGTTGACGGCGTATTGTCCGCCAGAACCCTTCTTCTCATTGTACCATTCCTCATTCAGCCATATCGATGCGAATTTGGATCTCTCAATCAGCTCAGACCACGGAGACTAGACTTACCGTCCGGCAAAATCCGCCATCACGAACTTTGTGATCATTTTCCGCTTCGCCTCAGATGCTCTCGTTGCCAATCTCGCAAGCAATAGCATCCACATCTCCTTCGGCTGCACAGCCGACCGAACTCCATCCGAAGGTGGAGGGTCTGGTAAAGTCGCAAGTCTCGCTCCGGATTGCCATATCCGTTGTATTGCAATGTCGACAAGCTCGTCCCGTTCAGCCGATTCGAGCGATGTCGGGGCCGGTAGATGGAATTCAGCGAATGTGATGGGTTCTTCTGCGGGCTCTTCGAGCGGTTCGGCGAGCTGTCTTCAGCTCCGTCAGACTGTAGGGACCCACCAGAAGTTCCTCGTCGTCCATCTCCATGTCCAGTGGGTTCAGCACCTCGTCATCGTTTTCTTCTTTCACCTCCTCCCTCGCCACTCGAAGAGAGGTTGTAAGTAGCGGTACTGCGTCCGGCGTATTCTCAACCAGCGCACGTCGAGCATTCTACCATAAGCTGGAATTCGGATAGTCCCACTCACGTCGAAAGCATAGCGTAGATGATCCAGAGGCACCGCACTTAGCCCCGCCAAGACCAGCTCAATCACCGCCTCGACCGGTATGCTCGTCACGTCTATCTCAGCTCCCCGTCCTTGCCCAGAGCCGGACTGCAACTCCAGCTTCGCTCTCTTCGCACCATCCGCGCTGCTTTCGGCTTCAATAAGTTGCTTGCCGGCAGCCTGCTCGGACCTCGCTTCTCTACGAGCTCGGCGGGCTTCCTGCTCCTCCACGAAGGCCGGCTCCATCCGCTGCTTCTGCCGAACGAGCGCATCGTTGAGCTGCGCAGCGAAAGCACCGAGTGGTGGATGTCTGGAGTCAGCGTTATCAAGCGATCGTACTCACTTGACAAGATGAGCCATGATCAATCGCAATGCTCGCTCGACTGAGCGGATCTGCATTAGCGGCCGATCGGTAAACTGCAGCGCCGCGGGTGTCCATGAGGTAATCGACGAGACGAGCAAAGGTGCAAGGGCGGGACGTGATTTGCACAACAGCGGGAGGGTGTGGAAGATAGGGTGAAGAATTGCCGGGTCACTGTCGTCAGCCTGACTCATGGCCGACGAACTCACCTTGACGAATACATCTGCGTGACGAGCTGTGTTCGAAGGAGATTGCCTTCTTCCTGGAGCTCGGCCGCATTGAGGGGACTGTCTCGTGAAATCATGCTGATATTTGGATCACTCCCGCCTTTGTTTTGCAACTGCTATTAGCTGGTCTGAAAGTGATGCACTTACTCTCGGGTCAGCTGCAGCTGCTCGTGTACCAACGAGCAAGACCGTTTGCACGAACTTCCATGCAGCGGCTTTGATCCCCACGCTCTGCGGCTGCGCTGCGGGGTCCAGCGCGAGTGAAAGTATCCGCACCTTCGACGACTGGAAGACTTCCAGTATGGCAGGAGCTTGACGAGAAGTCGCTCTGATAATTAGCGGAGTGCGTCATCTTTACCTACAATAATCGGAAGACGATAGGGTAGATGGTGCAGAAGATCGGAATGACAGCTTTGATAGTGTTTACCGAGTTTCCCGCCAGGAGACAATTCAGCGCATCCAAAGACGACTGGGCGACTGTACTAAATCAGCTGTGCAGTAATAGCTCAATAAAGCTTTGCCTACCGTTGAGCTTGACGTCCACCTTCAACCCACTCCTTCCAACCGCCAAAGCCACCATATTCAACGTCCAGCTCCTCAACAAGCTCTCTCCTCCGTCCACCACCATCGGCAGTAGCTGCACACATAGCTCGGTCAGCTTGTCTGGGTGCTCCTCGAATCGTTGACCGGCAGCTATCAGCGCGTCTGCTTGTGCTGAGCTCTCGGCGGGACAGGTGAGTGCTGCTGAAAGCGCTTGGAGAGGGTCGGTCGGCACAGACGGTAGGGAAGTGGTGTCTGCATCCAGAAGAGTGCCGAGCTCCTCGTCGGCGTAGAGCGACATGCCGCTCAGCAAGAAGGTGTTGTTGGAAGAAGGAGATGAGAACGATGCAGACGGGATTTTTCTCCACGTGGATTTCTACTCCCTTGGATGGTACATTTCATCATGTCTTGATCTCGTTCCGCCTTTGTACCGCAGCTGAATCCATCATGGTGAGTACGCCTCTTATGTGGGGCTGTGAGTTTGCTGACAGATCTAGGTGCAGGCTGCGAACTCTCAAGGCATCCAGACCCTGCTGGAAGCCGAGAAGGAGGCCTCGAAAGTCGTTCAAAAGGCGCGGCAATGTAAGTTATCCTGCACCCCTCGGCTTGACTCCGCCCTTCGCTGATGGAAACGCTTAGACCGAATACAAAAGTTGAAAGACGCTCGATCGGAGGCTGCGAAGGAGATTGAGGCGTACAAGGCGAAGAAGGAGGAGGATTTTAAGAAGTTCAAGTCTGAGGTGAGTCGATGGTCCGTTGCGTGGGAGGTTGCGGGAAGATAGGGAAGAGCCAATGAAGGCTATCCAAGTCTTCTTCAGCTTTTGCTGCTCTGCGAGACTTCATCACCGTTGCGTAGGCTTAGCTGACCATGTACTTGTCAATCTCGTCTATTACGCTACCCTATTCGTTCCTTTCATCTTTCGACCGTCCTCCTCCTCCGCACATCATACACTTGGTTGTTCCGCTTTGGTCGAATCCTTCGCACCGATTTCTTCTATCAACCAATCATCACTCATCGACATCCCCATCGCTGCAACCCCTCCTGACGCCCTCATATCCGGTCTCACATCCGCTTACGACCGATCTCCTGGCTGGTACTATGGTCCCACTCGATGGACCTCGCTCTCGCTTCTCCTATATCGACCACTTCATCGTCGATGTTCCCAGCACAAATCCGAAACCTCATCCTCCCAGTCCGCCGTCGACTCCGACACGAAGAAACAGCTGTCCGAACTCGATTCTGCCGTTGCGAAGAACCGGGATGAGGTGATCAAGAAGATCGTGGAGAGGGTGGTGAAGTGTGAGCCGAAGCTGCATCCGAACTTGAAGAAGATCGAAGCGTAGTCCATTGCGAGTTTTGAAGGTCTAGGGGAGAGAATGGGACAGATTGTATGCATGATTCCGTCATCTAGCTTGACACAGAGCTACTCGGCTGCTCAGTATTCTGATCGTTCTGATCTAGCTTTCGCGGCCGACTTGTCTCGTAAAACAACCTCGTCGACGGGGAACTGTAGCCGGACGTAGGATTGACCTCATCTCGTTGATTGAGCTCCGACGGACCGAGCATGTTCCGCATGTTTGATGACGAACCTCCCACTCCCGCGCGAAGTCCCGTTTTTGGGGATGACGCAACCTCCGCGCTTCTCTCCGCGTATACAAGCCCCGGCCTACTCGCCGAAAGGTCCCATCAAATCCACATGACCTCCACCGGCCACCCCAAACCCCCCGCCTCGACCGGACGTGACTCACGAAGCGGGATCACATCAGATACTGACGAGCCAAAGGAGGTCTGACGAGCCAGAACACATGGGCGGTCTAGCTCAAAACGACTTGAACAACGAGGAGGCCGAAGGGTCCTTTGATACTTATCCCGCCCCTCAAGATCTCTTTTGTGCCGTTTCTCTCATTGTCTGCCCATCCTTTCGAACATTTCGACCTGACCACGGTGAAGAAGAGAGAGCTAGGAGCTCGGGGGAGTGACCTGGTGACCGAGGTTGATTGGGTTAGAGCTAGTTCCCATCATCGGATCAAGAGGGTACAAAGAGCGCCTCGCCTCAGACACCGGTCATCCCCTGGATCCGTCATGATTCCGCGACGTTAGCTGATCGGCCTCCATAAGGCCACGAGCGGTTATCTCGGAGCGAGGATCGAGCGTGCATCCTTCCTTTTTCTTCCTTTGCCACCCGGTTCAAAAAAGCAAATCACTGATCTTGCCGTCTTTCGACGTCCGACCTCTTCCATCGACCATCCCACAACGAATTCCGGATCTTCGACCAAATCTCGACGAATCGTTCATATCTCAGCACCCTCCGGCTTGGCTTACCCCCTTGTCACCCACCCCCTGACGCCCCTGCCTTCTACACCGCTTCTCCGCGACCCCCTACCCGCAACTCCTTTCTCCTCACCAACCTGCCATCCCTCCTTTCATGATCTCCGGCTCATAAGTCGATCCGTACGTCCTCCAATCCTTTCTCGCCTTACTAGCACTCAGACTCCGACTAACGAATTGCTTCCGCAGATGAAGACCGCCTCAGTCCCTCTCATGCTGCCGCTCGACCTCTCTCGCTGGCACCAACCCATCTCATCACACGTTCAGGTCAGCCACGATCGCTACCAAGGCCATCCCCACGAGGAATCTTCTCCCGCTCCGGTATCCGAGACGCCCGAGCTCGCACATCCCATTCCTCGTCAATTCACGAGGACCCCTGCAGCCAGCTACTCCGCCTCTCCCGAAGGACCGCCCACTTGGCCGAGGGTCCACGCGGTACGAGAGCAGACGATGACACCCGTTGCGTACAAGACGGACATACCGTACCCGCTCGAGGATTTCTACCCGAGGATGACGCCGACGTACTCGTACTCGCAGCCGATCAACTGGTCGCCGGAGCAGGTGCACGAGAAAGCGATGGACAGGGGGAACGAGAGGGAGGAAAAGGAAGTGCCGGAGAGATGCAGGAGGCATATTTGGTGAGTAGTTCGCTTCTCGCCGTTGTTAGCCCACTGAGCTGATGGCGTGAGGGTCAGTCCGGTCTGCGATAAGCGATTCAATCGGCCGTCGTCACTGGGCACCCACATGTCGGTACATACCGGAGCGAAGCGTGAGTAGTCCTCACCTGTGGAGAGGAGAGGCGGCTTATGGGGAGCGCAGCGCATCAGTGTCCCAGGCCGGAGTGCGGGAGGAAGTTCTCGGTCAGCTCGAATCTAAGGAGGCATGAGCGGGTGAGTGATCCGGCCCAAAAACTCCCTCGCTTGCTATCCTCGCTTCCGCCATCATGCAAACCACCGGTTCCTTTTGCTCGCAAGCTTGCCACCTCTGACCCCGGTTCCAGACCCACAGAAACGCCACCAACAGCAACGCTACCGAGCCCGTCCATCCAAAACCCCAAGAGTACCACCCAGCTCCTCACGCCTACTACTACTACCCCTCTCCATACGCCTACCCCGAGGTACCGCCGCTGTCCGAAGCCTCGACCTCGAGCTCGTCCACATCCAGTACCGGCCTCGGTCTCGCACGGTACCAGGTGACGAGGAGGAACACTGCGAGCGATCTTCCGTCGACTCCAGGTACTCCAGCCAGGGCTATCGGCTCACTTCAAGTAGACGCGGACAAGGGACAGGCGAATCTTCCGGCGAGGTGAGAGGACTAGGACTGTGCCCAGAGGGGTCGAAATGCTGTGAAGAAGACGCTTTCTTGATGTGGATTGGGAGCAGAGATATCGTAAAATAGATCGAGGTGGGATTCCTATGACACTCCTAACCATGTTGACATGAGCCGCGTTGTATCATTTATCCCTCGCCAGATAGCATATCATGCATAACGATCTTAGTTACCGACACTTTTCAGCCGACAGTGAAGCCCCGTGGATCGGCCACGTCCTATACAGGTAGAGAGGCTCGGGCTCCGCCAGCACCTACCGGGAGCTGTGGCAAAATCGCTGCCCTCTGTCCGTTGTGCAAGTCCTCGACGTTATCGAGTAGTGACGGAAGATGTACAGTGAGAGCAGATTGTACTTACATCCTAGGATAACTCTGGGCGTTCACGGTAAAAGTTACGAAGAAGAAACTCGTCCTCCGACGTCTGGGTAGTGGGATCAATATGTATGGATAGGTTTCCCCGAACTTTGGCAATCAATCTGTGACCATCAATCCAAAAGAGCATATGAAGTGGTCCCATATCCCCATTAAGCAGGGCATAGCCTTGTCATCCTTTTCGATCGACTGGCTGCAGTGCTGCAGAGCCAAAGGCCATCTGCAAAGGATGGGGCGCCTGAGGCTTGAATCTTGCCATGAGGGGACAATTGTCACGGTGCTACGTCGACCAGCAATAGGCCCGACGCTCAGCTCCTAGAATCGGCGACGGTCGTCTGAGCTTCGGCAAAGTTGGGCTACCGTGGTCGAACTTAGCTGGAATAACTCGAGGAC
>JAABUH010004151.1_pt1 | contig 11889 bp, 11 predicted proteins | sample 5559121 | NCBI WGS metagenome assembly JAABUH01 (sample SAMN10711871, study PRJNA513364) | rock metagenome | isolation source: Antarctica rocks | place: Antarctica: Victoria Land, Battleship Promontory nord | collected 2015-12-28 | reverse complement strand
TGCTAAGTTTGTCTCATAGATCTGTTTCAATCTCTATCGTTGACTTTTTGATTTCTATCGTCGATGTTTTGAGTTCTGACGCTGAGCTATTGCTTCTGCTGAGTTTCGCGTTACTATTCGCGAAACGGGGCGAGAAAGAGCGTATAACGCGACTCTTTATATTTCTTTTCATGAAGAGTTTTTCCGAGTTTCAAGCTTCGAGCTTCTAGAAAATTCACTTGACATCACTTAAATATTTCTTTAACCTCTTACTCAAAGCGTTTCACGTAGACACTAACTCTAGTGTAAAGATTTCTCAATTTCTATCTTGAAATCTGCAATCAATCGCCTTCTATTATCGACTTATGTCAGACGAAAATGATATAAATCTAGTCTGCAAGAGTCTAAATTACTCTTTTTGATAGAAAATGCTTGACGCAATTACTTTATATTTCATGTATCAAAGTAGTTGCATTATCTCGCTCAGAATAGTAACGACTGATCTCGACTTATTGTCTTGCACATCAAGAAAAGATAAAACAGATAGTGATTTGATAAGAAACGCTGTACTTCTCTGAAACAACGTTGTTCTCTGTGCAATCTTCGAGCGCAAAAAAGTTTGATTTCGATTTTTGCATCAGTACACAGTCTTCTGTGCTGTTCTGAAGTCGATTGATGACTTGTTCTTTTCATGTGAGTTTGCTCTTCGATTTATCAATCAAATTACTGTCTGAATTGATGATTCTTTCTTCTGCGTTGATGAACTCTCGTTTCGCCGCCGATTTTGGTCTGCGTGAGCGCGAAAAATTTCGATTTTCGATTTTTGACTTGCGACGCGATCATCTGTGAAGCTATTGAGTCGAATGAGAGCTTGTTTTGATCGTACGATTGTGCTCTATAGCTTGTCAATCGATTTGATATATCATATGCTTCGATAGATCGCTGTCGCCAATGCGCGAAAGAATTGTCAATGTCAATTGTTCTTTGATATCGACGAATTTCACGAAGTGTCACAGTTTCTTTGCAATATTTTCGCATTTTCTTGAGCTTAATAAGATCACTTTTTATGATGACATTGATAACATAAGCTGATTCAATGAGTCGAACATTTTAACATATGATCAGCGTCTTTGAAATCACTTTTACAATCATTTTTGCAATCTAGTAAGACTCAAAACTTACTTTAATAAACTTTATCTTTTTATCATCAGTTCTTGACTTCACTATTGACTGTTTTTGAGACATCTTTTTGACAAATTGCTTGTTATAAGATTTTTTACTGAATTATGATGAGAATGATGATGATGAGCTTGACAATGATGATTTTGAGCTGCTTGACAATCATGATCTATTGTTTGACTCATGATCGAAATTTGATCTTGTAAGCTTGAATTTAGAATTTGCTGCAATATTATTTCTACTTTGCAATTAGTTTTGCGATCAATTCAAGAGTAGTAAGAAATGAAATACATACATAAATTCATGCAAGTTGAAGAATTCATTTAAATTCAAAATTGATTTCAAAATCTCGTCAGTTGCAAAATCAAAGATGCTGGGTAACGTTTTGTTGTTAAAGTTAAACTCATTGTTTCTGTATTGCAATCAGTTTTGCAATCTTCTATAAACTCATGAAACTGATACATAACTTATTGAGCTGTTATGATCATAAGTCAACAACAAGATTTACCTGTACAAGATGCTGTCTACGAATCTTCTGCAAGCTATGCTTGTCAGAAGAGCTGAACAATCTCATTGACAGAGCAGTAACAGCGCGATACGTGCATGTTACGCTCACATACACAGATCAAGCATCGCATTGTGATGCTCATAAACAACAAGATCACATGATCAAACAGTGAACGAAAGTTCACGTCGAAGTGATCAGCTTTCACAATACACAGATTGAGCATTGCATTGTAATGCTCACAAACAATTCAAAGCTCATTTAGTCTGCTTAACTAAATGATTAAACAGTAAACGAAAGCTTACGTTGAAGTGATCAACTTTTACAATACACAGATCACTCATTTAGTCTGACTAACTAAATGATTGTCAAAGACTGAGCTAAACTAAAGATACTATCAATATAAAAGACTGATATTATTATTACTTTGATAGAATCTAGATACAAAACAATACATCAAATAATGTATAAGATGAAAGACAAAGAATGAAAGAAAAGAACGAAAGCTCAACTTTTATATACATGAATTGAGCAAAATTGTCAGAAACTGAGTTAAACTAAAGATAATATTAATATAAAAGACTGATATTATTATTACTTTGATAGAATTTAGGTACAAGACAATACATCAGATAATGTACAAGATGAAAGACAAAGAGCAAAAGAAAAGAATAAAAGCTCAACTTCTATATACATGAATTGAGCAGAATCAAGACTAAACAATAGTTTTATTGACTTAAGATTGCAGAAGTTCATGCACATAACTGAAATGATTGAAACAAAATTGCTGAAACAAAATGAAAATGATGATGATTAAATTAATGACTTGATTCATTGAACTGCAAAACAAATTCAATGAATCGAAATTATTTAAAACATTGACAATTTATATTCTAAATTGAGTTGATGATCTGACATCATGACAATAACTTCTTTCTTCAAGACTGAGTTTTTGCAAAATGATAAGAAGAAACAAGATGAAATGAGAAAGAATTAAAAATGAAGACTGAAACGAAATGAGAATTGATGTAAACGCATTTTAATGTGATGAAGCACAGATGAAACTAGAATAAATCTGAGTCACATCTGAATCAGATTTGAGCAAGATATCTGAAGAATGAAATAAGATGAGACTCATTTTAACGTAATGATGCATAGTGAATTGAAACATATTTAAATCACATTTGAATCAAATTTTAAACGAGATGTCTGAGTCAAATCTAAACAAGATCTGAGTCAGATTTGAACAAGAGAAAGATGAAATGCAATTTAATATAATGATGCACAGATGAAACTAAAATACATCTGAATCATATTTGAATCAGATTTAAATAAGATTTAAGTCAGATCAAGATTGAATTGAGATGATGAAGATTGAACTTAAAGTTCTTGACATTGACATTGAGATATCACACACGACAGTACATGTGATTCTTTGATGATAGAGTTGACAAGATGATATTCATTAAGTGCTTGCTCACAATTATTCAGAAGATGAAAAGACTTTCAAGTAGAAAAGTGATCTTTTCAATCAATGTAATACTTGAGCAGAGATAAATTATAGCATTTATCATGCTTGAAGTTTAGTATGCTGTTTACATATCAGAATCTTTCATCATTCTCAATGATAATGAGTTCTTAAAGTTTTTGACATTGACTTGAAAGAAAATCACTTGCAATATGATTCAGAAGAATAACATAAAAGATTGAATAAATTTTCATGAATGTTGAAAGATTTAACTCAATGATCAGAGAATTATTCTTAAAGACACGTTTGATCTTGAAGAAATCAACATTATGATCATTTAACTTAACAATGAAGTGAGTGATGTTGAAATTGCAAACATTCAATTAAACTTCATCTTCAATGAAGTATTTAGAACAAAAACGATGAAAGAGATTAACATTGAATTCATAAATGATTGATTTTTTATGTAATAATAAAAAACAATTACAACGCGCGCAAAGCAAATTTTTGAAAAGAGCAATACAATCAAGACAGAACGAATCTAGAAGATGAATAAACGACGATGAATTGCATGAACTGCAGCAATGCTGATTCAGAGACAATTGCAAGCGACGTTGACTTGTCATGAAGAAACAGCAACGCGAGATCGAAAAGCTCACGCAACGATGAGAAGTATATTACTAACATCATTGATCTTTTAATACAGACATCAACGTTAGAGAAAGAGAAGAACAAAGATCATTCATGAAAAGAAGTAGCAGTAAAGCTGATGCAATGTCTTCAAAACGATTCAGAAGAAAAAAACAACAAGAATCAGAATGCATTCATTGCAAAGAATGTACAGAAACTAAAGTCATTTGTACAACTGCTTAGCAAGCAGCTACAAACACAAGATAGCATGCAAATGCAAGATAGCATATGCTTCTCATTGAGAATCACGTCATGAGTGAACGTGACAAGAGAAGAAGTAACAATGAGAAAGTAACGTCTCAGAGACGAATTGTCATCGCTTCGCAAGAGATGAGAAATCATGATGAAGATAGCAGAAAGAAAGAAAATAAAGAAGATACAAAAAAAATCTATTGAACAGATTCTTCAAGAAATCACAAACGTGTCAACAGCTCAAAGAAATCTAATCATGTCTCTTCGCAAGCTTGAAAGCGAAGACATCATACTTCATGCAATGAGCTCAGAAGTTTGAGCAAACCTGAAAAGATCTCAAACATAAGCAAAAGAAATCGCGAACTTGACGCGTATAGTGCATTGAATCTTCGCTGTGCTAGCACATGAGATACACATCACAATAAACACAAGCAATCAGAAAGTGATCATTAAAAGACTGATAAAAGACAATGTAAGACTTCATGAAAATCTAAAGATTCTAAGAATAGTCTGACTCAAGAAAGTAGTCAAGAGTAAAAAGATTCACTTGTTGCTCATTGTAAAGATTGCAATTGAAGCGATGATAAATCGACTAATGAACGAAAGCATGCTAGACTCATATCAAGAATGCTCATGCAAGCTGTTTGAAAAGAACTGTCATATCACTCAGTGCTACAGATGCTTCGAATTTGATCATATGATCAGATTCTGCAAGAAGAAACAACGCTGCGTTAAATGCGCAGATAAACATCACATCAAAGAGCGCATGATGTCTTCAAATAGAAGACGTTGCGTCAACTGCAACGAAAATCATGAACTTTGAAGACGCATCTGTCTCAAATGACAACAGCAGATGAAACAGACATCAGAAATCTACAGAAACAGATTAATCAAATATTTAAAAACGTCAAAATACAATCGCGCATTTCTCTCGCTGTTTCTGAACTCTTTAAGCTCAATGAATTCGTTAAGCTCAACAGACTTTGCAGATTCAATGAACTCTTTGAGCTCAGTAATCATCGTGTTGAAAACACGTAATCGAAACGTTGAATCAACATGACAGATGATAGAAATCAAGAAGAGACGAGTCAATCTCTTCTCATGCGCGACTAGTGACTCAGATGAGACAACATCTGAGCAGACTCAGAAACGCTTAATCAGAAAGTACGAAAGATTCTCAGTGATCGAAAGCATACAAAGAGTCTTCTCAGCGCAGAGTCAACAACAGCTACAAATAACTTTATGACAAAACAATTCTTTTTACGAATTCTACAATACAATATCAGAAAGTCATTGAAGATTTAAGAATCATTCTTGATCAACAGAGAAGTTCGCAAATTCAACATAGTAGTCATAGAGAAGCAAGAACATAACATTAATGACTTGCAATTGTTTAGCTCAGCTCACAACTTCTTTCATTTAATGAAAAACTCGTCATTTCAGTCAAGAACATGCATATATGTTAACAAATGCTTAAAACTCAATCAGTGAACAGTAAAGACAGTTGAGTCAGACATCTGCTTAATCAGAATATTAACTCGCAACACAGATGATGAAATGCAGATGCTAAGACTTTTAAACGTTTACAACTCAAGCTCACTATTCAGCACATTCACAGAGAAACTCTTAACTATTTCTCGCTTGAATAAACTACTCAAGAATGATTGCAAACAAGTAGTCATAAAAAACTTCAATCTACATCATTCACACTGAAAGAAGCGATGATGTTTCATTCAACATATGATGATTGATACTCTACTAAACATCATTATAAATGCAAGACTAAGACTACTGCTGAAATCAGGCACAATCACTCGTAAGACTTACAATCAGTTTACGATGATAAATTTAGTCTTTAGCAGCGAGAAAATACAGTCTATAACACGTAAGTGCAAAGTACGAATTGATCTACATCAAAGATCAGATCATCTTTCAATTGTCACAGAGTTAAATCTACAAACAATCTCAGTGCAGCTTTTGACTCATCGACTCTGAAAAAAATTGAACACAGAAGCATTGAGTGCTTATCTGCAAATACATCTTTTATCAGATTACTCTCTGAACAGCAAAGCTGACATGAATAACAGAGCGACAGAGATCATCAAAGTACTACAAAAGATTATTGAGAAGTCTACTCTCTGAACAAAATCATCAAATTAAGCAAGAGACTTCTGAAATCAGAGCTGCTTCAAAGTAGTAATGAAATCAAGATGACTGCGAATCATATGAAAAATGCAAGATACATTAGAGACATGAAATGAATATCTGAAACATAATGATCACAAAAACAAGATCATCAGACAAACAAAATGCGCACACTTTAGATCACAGATGCATGAGTTAAGCGACGCATTGAAATCAATATGATGCTTTGCAAAATGAGTCAGAATCGAAAGTCAGCTATTTAAAAAGCTTTCTCAGTTTTCGTCGCTGAAACGAAGTGATACTGATCACATGACAACAACGTTTGAAGAAAAAATCGAGATGCTGCAAGAAAAATTCTTCTCTTCATTCTCACAAGCAGACGTCAACAACATTTCAGATCCATTCATATCTTTAACAGTATCATCAGATTCACGCATTTCAGAAGACGAGATGAAGTGAGCAATTAAATGAGTAAAGATAAACAAAGCATCAGACATTTTTAAAATCTCAAACAGAGCACTTCAAGCAAATCTCACAGAACTGATCTCAGTATTGATGAGTTTATTCAATGCATGTGTGATACAAAAATATCACTTGAAGCAGTTCAAAAAGACTCAAACAATAGTGCTACGCAAATCAAGAAAAAGCAACTATATCAACTTAAAGACATATTGATTCATCACTCTGCTTAATATCATGAGCAAAGCTTTAAAGTCAATTATGATCAAAAGATTGAATGACATAGCTGAGACTCATCACATGCTTTTGAATGCTCAAATGAGAGTGAGATGCAAACAATTCATGATCTTGACGTTAAATCTACTAGTAGATCAAGTTCACATCATTTGAGACTGCAAAATCAAGTACGTGATCTTCATGCTAAGTTTAGATATCATCAAAGCATTTGATCGAGTCTTGCACATCAGACTGCTGCACACACTGAAAATGAGAAGAATGTCAAGCTACATAGTCAAATGAGCATGCAGCTTTCTAAAGAACAGAGAGACGTTGTTGATGTTCAACAAGCAAATGAGCACTATGCACGAGATCAATGCAGACATATCTCAAGAATCTCTCATTTCATCGATTCTCTTTCTATTTTTCAACGCAAGTTTAATTGAAAAATGCAAAGCATTGAGAATCAAAATCGAAGTGCTCAACTTCATAAATGACATCAACATTCTAGTCTATGACAGATTCATTGAAGAAATTTGCAAAACATTGAGCAAAACACATGATGTCTGCGTGAAGTGAGCTTGAACTCATGACGCAACGTTCGCATCAGAAAAATATGAGCTCACACATTTCACTAGAAAATCGAGAAAATTCAACATGACGACTAGCATACAAATAAAAAGCTCAGTGATTAAGTCAAAGTCAGACGTGCGAGTTTTAAAGATGCAACTGAACATGAAACTGCAATGAGACGCGCATCTTTGACAGATAGAAGTGAGTCACGTCACAAGAATGCTTACGCTTAATCATTTAAAAGTCTTCACATGAGAAGTAATCTTCACAAAAGCGAGACAAGTGTACTCAGCTGTAATGAAATCAGAAATCGCATTCGAAGCATCAGTCTGACATTAGCGTGACAAGAAGAAAGAACTGTCAGACAAGAAATGCAGACTAGAAACTCTGCAAAATCAAACTCTACATCATGTTGCAAAAGCATTCAAAAGAGTAAGCATTGAAACGTTAAAGATTGAAATGTACATAAGTTCGTTGCATGTTCATTTGAACATGCTGCAGAATAAAGTCACATTACGCAGTTGAGTCAATGACAGAACGCAAGAGACTAAATGAGCATGCAAACTCATACGCGTTTGACTGATGAGAATTAATTGCTTCATTTCTCACTTTTCTGTCATCAAGAAAGTAATGCTTCTGAACATATTTATTCAAGAAGACGCAAAAATTCAGTTCAGATGCAGATGATTCAATCTTTTTACGATGATTTCAATAAGCAATAACATTGCAATAGCGTTATATCACAAAGATCAATGAGAGCAATAATGAAAAAAATACAAGAAATGCATCGCAAATATTAATGTAATCTCAGCACAAAGATCTCATTTATTCAACAAGATGATAAAAATGCATGATGATCTTCAGAAGACTGAAAGCATTCTTGCAACTCACATCAGAATCAAACGCATAGATCTTAATGTTTATCTGCACTCGAGAAACGTTTTGAGCATGAATAGCTCGCGATGCAACTGCAAACAAAGTCATCAGACAGCGAAGCATGTATTCATGCACTGCTCGAACTGAACGCATCTGCGATCAAGAATGCTACGTGACATTGACTTCTTAAACTATCGAATAATCGTTATGATCACGAAAGATCTCAGAGCAGCAGCGAGAACGATGATGAAAACGAAGCTTCTGAAGCAATTTAAAGTGACTAGAACACTCATTCTTTAACATGTGATCAACGCGAACAAATTTGATACATAGTCTTAATCTTGTTGTTTTGACTGCGTGAAGCAGTCGTATAGATAGTGAGTGATTTTCTACCTCAGAGAGTTTTGTTCACTCGACACACATAGCATAAAGTTTCTCATGAGTCGATTTAATTGATGTCACAAGAATGTATGAATTTATTATTATTATTCATAAATGATTTAAACTATAAGCATTTCATCATGTAAATGCTCAGTTAATTTCTTCATTTTCTTGATGAACTCTTTGACATTGATTAACTTGTCTTAAGTTTAAGACATAAAATTCTTGAGCAGAAATTCAAAAAACTTGAAGTCTAGACATGAGTTCTGATTCAAATTGATCAAGAAGAATGATGCTAAAGTGATTAATGATGATGTATTATTGATGATGAATTCAACTTCAGAAAGTCACTTAGCTCAGTCATTCTTCATGTAGTTGATGAAGACTTGAAGATAATGCTTCATGACAGCATGATCAGCGATGAAACTCATCTGTACGCGATGCTGACTACGAATCTACTGTTTAGCTACAGTAGAGTCTAGAGATTATCAAAAGTTTGAATGACATCGAGATGCTGCGTGATGATGAAAGCGCTGTGCGTTGATCGCGTGCAGAGTTTTCGCGATCGCGCAGACTTTGATAATCTCAATACGCATGCTACAAGCAATCTGCACGCAGATGAGAAAGTCAAATAGAACGCAGAACTACGAGAGAAATCGCTTATGAAAATCATTCGATTCAGTATCTCATCATCGCGATGATAAGAACTGAAACAGAACATTCTCGCGTTTGATATGTTGAGAATGATTAGCAGAAAGAACTTGAATCACGAACATTCTTTAAATCTACATGCTAACTATATATAAATCTTGTTAAGACTGCGTGTCTGTTACTACAACATGAGCAACTCACGAGACTCGTTAAGTTTGACACGAGCAAACTTGAGAATCTCGTTAATATTGTTCAACAGACGTTCAGATACAGACATTTTATATGTGAGCAATACGCTGATGAGAAGACTTCGTTAAGAGAAGAGAGACACAAGCGAGTCAGTAAAGAATGATCGAACTACGTTGTCTGATTAGAAGTGTAGCATATGAACATCTTTGCAAGACATGATAGATCTGCATGAGAGAAATCTCTACAGATAACGCGAAACAGATGAGTTGCATGTCTTACAAGCGAAGCGAGCGTCTGCAAAACATGATATACAATGACGACGACTGTCGATCTCAAGAATCTCATTTCTTCACTGAACTCTGACTCTTGAATGTCTTGATGATAAAATCAATCTCTAGTCAAAGACATTATCTGTATAGCTCGAGAGAACAGTAGCGTGTGTCGATGTGATTAGAGAAGAAATCAACTGCGATACGCATGCATATTGCTGATGAAACGTCTGCGACTCATGCTTAAGAAGTAAACTGTTGAAATCTGAGCAGTGAGAGATTTTTCTCGCCTTGAACTATGAACCTGCTGCGAGAGACTATCTCTCGCTAAGAGAGAAATCAGCATAGAGATCGTGTCTTATGTATGTTGCATGCAACGTATGCAACATATTTTTGATAGACTATTAGCGATGCAATTGCAATATGCAGCGAAAAAGCACTCAAAAACAGCGAAATTTGAGTGTACACAAACAGTCAAATGACTTTGCAAAGATTAAACGCAAAGAGCAACGTCAATGTGAAGATATTCAATGACATACGACAAAACTTGATCAATTTACGTCAGAATCAGTGTCAAATTCGCATACAGTGAATATCGAGTTGCAAAAGCATTATTGAAAACGAAAAAGCAGATCAATTGATCAAAAGTGCTGCTTAAGAATTATCAGTTATCAGCAACACGAAAGCAATCATCATAAGCTTCGTCAAAAAGCAAATTTGCAAAGAGACGAAATTACAATGGTTAAATGTCTGAAAAAGCAGCATCAAGAAGGAAAATCAGTATCGAAAGCACATATCGAATGTGAATCTAAGTCATAAATCACTAAAAGAGCTGAGGAAAATCGATAGACTAACGTTTTCAATCTTTATTCAGCTGAAAATGAAACATGACTATTTCAAGAGCTATTTGCATCAATTATCAGAGAATAATTCGAACAAATGCTATGAAATATGCAATGCAAGACAAACATCGAAGCATTTACTGCTGAACTGCAGACATTATAGAGCAGAGCAGATAAAGCTTAAGGAAAAAGCTCAGCTCAAAAACACAGACACTATATTGACACTGTTCATCATCAAGATTGAAAGAATCGCAACACTAGAGTATTTGAAAAATACTCGAATTACGACGAGAAAATGACTATTAGAAACGAAAGAGTAGAACGCAAAGAGTGCGAAGAAACAAAGAAAAACGAAAGTACGATGGCGAGAGTTTGAGAGAGAGCGCTTGTATGTGCAAACTATCGATGTGATTGATCAACGAAAAGATATAAAGCAGCGACTTTGATCAGATTACATGTAACTTAGCATACATACAGCGCCTAGACAGTGTCATAGTCATAGACTGCATGCACTTAATGAAGAAATAAAAAAAATAAAAATAAAATCATGACAGCATTGACTTTCTTGATTTGATCATCAATTTCAGAGTGATACATCATTAATAACTTAACATTTATCTTCAGCATTTTACATATATGCTTTCAAACATCAAAGATAAATTGTGTGTCTTGATCAGACCTGAAGAACTCAAGTAAATCATGATGTTTTCAAACATGAGCATAGAAGCAGTTAATAACTTCTTCAACTTTCATAAAAGTGATGAGAATTTTTTTTTTAATTCTTACTCAATTCAACACTCATTATGAGTCTATGCAAGATTTTATATACTGTAGTGAGCGCTGCGCTAGCGCAGCGCTCTTTTCACATCAAAAATTGCTTTTTTCTGCACTCTATACTATAACTGTTTTCAATGCAAGAACTTTATGAGTTTATTTCTTTTCTATTTTTTCTCTCTTTCATTTAATTCTTTAATGACATCACAGCTTAAAATTGATTCAGTATGCTCATTGAGAGTATCATTTGAATGATCATCATTATTGCGCTCATGATTTCTAAGAGCTTTCTCAAGTTCGTGATGTTCTCTTCTTATTGCATTGCTTTTATTCTACTTTTCATCTGAAACATGTTAATAAAATATGCTTGATTGACATTCAATCTCTGTCACACTTGCACGTTGTCATAACAATATTAAGTACTCATCTTTCATGTAGAAATTGATTGAAGTCAATTTTTCTCATGCATAGTTACATCAATAATGCATTGTGAAACTTCAC
>JAABUH010004150.1_pt1 | contig 11890 bp, 10 predicted proteins | sample 5559121 | NCBI WGS metagenome assembly JAABUH01 (sample SAMN10711871, study PRJNA513364) | rock metagenome | isolation source: Antarctica rocks | place: Antarctica: Victoria Land, Battleship Promontory nord | collected 2015-12-28 | reverse complement strand
CTGTTTTCGTTGAAAATGATTGTGAAGGTTGGTGGAACAGTGCGTAGATGACAGCGACTGATTTTCTATTTTCCGGTGGAAGATCCGCAACCATCCTTTCACAGTGACAACTATCCTGCATCTTTCTTCGACACGATGATGAAGATGATACACTTTACCCTGGCTTGATGAAGTGTCTGCCGGCAGGATACCAATCGAAAGTGGTTCGAATGAGAGCGATGACTAGCCTTGTCTGTCCGTCATATACCATGTCAAGTCGCAGAGTTTGTCCCACGAATCGATCACCATCATTCAAAGTAGGCAGGAAGCTCGACAGAGCCCATCCACTCGAGACACTACCTGTTGCACACTGGTTGGAAGCCGTGCCCTTTACCGCAGGCTCCACACCGTCACTTGGCTGTTGCCTGACTGGATCAATCGCTCGGTATCCCAGATGTCTGCTGCAGAATCGAGTGAATAAGATCGTTCTGGATCCGAAACCGATCCTGTCGGAGGGCTGGAGAAGGAAGGGTACTGATAGACACCTGGGAGGGATCTACGACGTTGACCGGTACCAGTCTCCGGATGGGCGGAGCCGCTGGTGTCAATGGGGGGGTGTAAATGAGCCAAATCTCCGCCTGAGCGTGAACGAGATGAGAGGGGAGACGGATGTGCTTGAATTGGAGTTGGATGTGAGGATAGGTTCGGCGTCTTGTCGAGTACAGCGTCTTGTCGAGTACAAAGTCGAGAGTGTTTGTCGCAGCGGGAACAAGCCGGTCTCTCCCCAGGACAACGCTAGATGCCCACAGGATCAGCTGAGGCAGATTACCGAATCAGGATACACACAATCTTGCGTTGCTTGCAGGGAGAACAAGCATCGTCCCTAATCCAAACATCAGCGTATACATTTTGGTACTCCTGCATCACCTCAAAAGAGTAGACAGTCCACTTTGTGAGGAGGTAACCGTAATCCGTGTACTCGACCTGTCCGGTGAACGGGTTGATTGATCCGATGACAGTGTTACACATGCCTTAGGTGATGGTGCCAACATTGCCTGACGGAAAGTTATGACCAAGCCATACGGGGAAGAGGTCAGGGTGATACTCACAGGTGACCTCGCCGGACTCCATGTTGATGTCACTGATTGGCATTGAGGTATTGTTAGGGAGGATGTTGAGGTGATGTGGGGCTGCGGATATGGAAACGAAGAGATGATGAATCCATCTCACCAGAGAATCCTGAGCTATGTCCCTCGACGCAGCCATTCAATCATGATCATCATCTTCGTCGCGCTCAATGTGGCTTTCAACTTCTTCCAATTCCCTTCCTTCTCGAACGAAACCTTGTACCTCGACGCCTCGGTCTTATACAACACCAATCTTCCCAATCGATTCTCCGTCCTCGCCATTGTCAACCTCGCCTTGGCGATCATGCTCTCCGGCCGTAGCTCGGTCATCAAGCATCTCACCGGATGTAGTCGAAAGACCCTCATCGCTTATCACAGATGGGCTGGCCGGGTGGCAATCGTGAAAGGCGTCGCCCATGCCGCCATCTACCTCAGCACGAGTGACAAGATACGGCAGCAAAATGTTCACCGCGGCAGGAGCACTGCACTACATCGGATGTGATGGCTTGTAATGGAATTGGTGTATCGCTGCTCTCTCCATCCTCGGCGCCATCCTTTTCCTCTCCCTTGCCCCCTTTCGCGTACCTTTGTACGAGGTCTTACTCCTCTCGCATGTCGTCCTCGGTATTGCCGGCTTGATCACTCTTTAGTACCACCTTTCGACCCGATCGCACGGTCAGTACGGCTAACGAGGTGTGGCTTTACATCGCTTTCGCCTTTTGGGCGTTTGATCGCTTGGGCCGCGCGATCCAGCTCGTGTTCCTGAATTACACCGCCGACCGAGATCGAGCTATTGCCGGGTTCAGACTACATCAAGATCACCGTCTACCCTTCGACACCGTGGGATGTCCAACCGGGTCAGTACCGTTTTTGTCTATTTTCCCGATTCTCACTTGGCTGTGGGAATCACATACTTTCTCCGTCGCCTCCGGGTCCGTAGAGGAGAATCCCTCCTCGACTCCTAGCGACGATGGCCAACAAGGCATGGCAGTTGAGAAACGCCGTGACCCCATACACCCGTCTGTATCTCTCATCAACCGCCCTGCCGGGGGCATCTCCAAGAGTCTCCGCCATCGCATAGACCACGGTTGCCCTCGCCTTGACAGTCCCGTCCTCATCGAAGGATCTTACGGTCAAAGCGGCCATGAAGCGTTCATCGTATACGGTCGTTGCCTTTACAGGCGGTGTCGCTCTCACTGGCATTCTCGGCCATCTCGAATCTTACGCCTTGACCTCTAGGCCCCGTCCACGGCTATTCCGTAAAACGAGATTCGTCCTCAACTGGCTCGTTCGAGATGGAAATCGATGTGATCCATCCAGACGCGGAAATAGCCAATCAATCCGGCCTGGAAATCAATATCTACTGCGTGGACAAGATGAATGACAGAATGGATTTCTTCGAGCAGATGAGAGAAAAGGAAGCGATGGGCAATGGTTCAGAACTTGGACTTCTATCCTGTGCGCTGTCGGACAAGATTAAGAGGGGTGTCGCAAAAAGCAGCGCACAAGGAGAAGGCAGGGTCCGTGTCCACAGAAATGGCCTTCGCGTGGTGAGGGAGGTGATTCACACACTCCACTGAATGTTTCGTTTCTTCTATGATTTCATTCGATGTATAATAATATGATTGACACGATCACTACTTTTCATACGCCTCATGTGAAGATGTGAGGCAGCGAGGGCGTCCCCTCGATGCGGTATCCGTCGAGCTGGGCGAGGGGGATTCCGAGAGCCTCGAGCAGGGTGACGGCAACTTGCTGGTTGTCAACACGACCGCCGTACTGCTTTCCGGCGTTGGCGAGAGCGCAGCCGGAAGTCGCCATGAGGAGAACATCCGAATCGTCGGCATACCAACCGCCGTGATCTTCAAAGCCTTTCGGTTTCTTGAAAAGGGTCCCATAAACGCCTTTGACGAGCAAATCAGGCGCTCTTGGGTCGGTAAAAGGGTCACCCCAGCCGTATTGTCGGATCTCGTCACCGGCCAGCACCTCTGCTACCGCCGTCTCAGCCTTGTTGGACGCGAGAAGGTTGGCCTTGGCGGTATATGCGTCGGTCGAGTCGTTGAGGTACATGAGCGCCCAATCGGCGGAGGTGACGAAATTGACGGTAACACCGGTGGCGTTGATGAGCGCCTGTGGATCAATGAATTGAAGCTTGGATTTGTCGACGGGTGTTTGACCTTGCTTGGATCCGATGACGAGCAGCGTCTCGTTCCAGATGCCCTGAGCCTTGAGAGTGGAAACGAACTCTGCCAGTTTCGAGTCAAAGTGCCCCAGAACGGCTGTGATGTTGGCGCTTGGGGTCGCGTACGATCTCGTTGTGGTCGAGTTGGATGACACGTACGAGACGTACGTCTGGGCGTTGGTGAGGGCCTGGAAATTGGCTCCAACGAGATTAAAACTCCCGAAAGGGGTCGAGGAGCCGTTAACATATTTACCCGACAGCCAGTTGTTCAGCGCTGCCCAGTGCAAGTCGTCCCATGCGTTCTGGGCTGTATCCGTGGCGGCGGCCGACGACACCTCTGGGAAGTATCCCTCAACGAGACCGAGACCGGAGGGACCGTCGACGAAAGAATAGCTGAGATGTTTGTCTGCATACGCCGTGGAGAGCCCGTTCTGTCTCGCCACCTCGAAGATGGTGTTGGTACGGATATAGTTGAAGGGGAAGACGGGGACACAGGTACCCCACGATGTCAACCTCTGGGTGAGGAGGGAGATGTTGAAGCCCCCGCCGCCAGTGAGAAGAGATGCATCGATGTCAATCCCCTCGGAAAGGTCTACCTCGGTACCGATTGGACCGGTGCAGTCTGACCCGGGTGGATAAAGATCGCGCGAATACGAATCGTCCCAGTACAAACCGTGAGTCCTGGGAGAGCAGCCGGCGACGAACGCAGCCGTGCCCGGGTAGGAATCGGAGGGGTTGGCCGCCTTGGCCCCGGAATACACGATGCCCTCCTTGGCCAGAGTGGCGAGTTGAGAGTCTGGGAACTCGTTCACGTAATTGACGTAGTCAAAGTAATGCTGAACCTTTTAGCTCCCCTTCTCTGATCCCAAGCAAGGGCGAAAGCTCACCATCCCATCATTAGAGAGGAAGACGGCGTTCTTGTACTTGCCGTTCGCATAAGTCGTTTGGATCGGGAGTTCGACCGTTGGCATATTCTCGATCAACTCGCCGCCGTCAAATGACCCATTCGGGTAAGGATAATTGTAGATAGATGCGGCCGAGGCGACAGCGGCCGCCCCGAGAGTTGCGACGATGTACATGATTTTGGGCGACAGATGGGTGCGAAGGGAATGACTGGCAGCGTAGATTGGGCTTATCCCCTTTCTTATACCCGCTACAGAGTACAGAGATCTCCTCTTCGTCTCGCCGGCGAAGTGGAGCCCGAACAACTTTGCGAAACACGTTCGCTCCACATCAAAACTTTTCTTTTTCGTACCGACGGGGGAAACGGTCATTTTTTGTTTCTAGTTTAAGCAACCGTCTGCTGAACATAGCACGTTCGTGTATTTGCCGCCTTCGCTTCCCCTACGAAGCATCAGTCGGGCCGGCTGCGTTATTTAGTGGAGGACGTCAAATGCGGATAAGAAAAATTCGGTTTCTTTGTCTCACTTGCTCATCGGCTCTCGGTCATCATGTTGTCGCTCGCCCTGCTCACCCTTCCGGTCGTTCTCGGCGCCATTGTACCCCGAGATGTTGTCGATCCAGGACCACCATCCTATGTCAGTTACCCAATGGCCGGCATGTCCGTACCTGGAAGTCCACCCTCATTCTACAGTCCGGAGAATGTAGGCGGCAAGTATCAGCATGTCGTCTTCCTTTCCATCGATGGCTTCCACGGGACAGACCTCCAGTACTACGCCTCGACATTCCCTCAATCCACCTTGGCGAGCCTGCTCGGCCATGCGATCGAGTACACGAATGCCCGGTGTTCGGTCCCTTCAGACTCGGGACCGGCTACCACTGCCTATTCCACCGGTGCATCCCCTCGTACTCACGGCATCTACTACGACGACGCATACGCCCATGATCTTTACCCCCCAGATTCGAACTGCACGGGTCCGATCGGTACCGTCACAACCTGGGAGGAATCGATTGACATTGACGACACGGTTTTGAACGGCGGTGGTGGATTCAACGTCTCGCTTCTCCCGTTGAAGCTTACTGAGGGCGGCTACTGTGCACCCGTCTACCCGTGGGACTTTGTTCGCGTCAACACCGTCTTTGAGTGAGCTCCTTCTTTGTCCGTCAATTCTGAGCCCGCTGACGTAAGCAGGGTCGTTCGGGACCAGGGTCTAGTAACCGCATACTCCGACAAGCATCCGGCTTACAGCAGCACCAACGGCCCCTCTGGGATCGGTCTCACCAACGGTTTCTTCCCAGATATCAACGCCGCAAACGGTCAAGTCGAGACAGAGGGCTACGACGACCTTCACTGGTCGGCTCTCCAGAATTGGACCATGGGAATGTATCACAACGGCACTGTACCCTTACCTGCTGTTCCAGCCGTCTTTGGCGCCAACTTCCAGACCGTCTCCGTGTCCCAAAAAGCGTACGGCTACAACAGCAATCTCACACCCTCTTCCAATCTTACCCAGGCAATGCGACAGGTCGACACACGACTGGGCGAGCTTGTCGCAACCATGAAGCAACAAGGGATCTTCGACTCGACGCTACTGATCGTCTTTGCCAAACACGGTCAGTCGCCCCGTGATCCATCCCTCGTCCGAAAGATCCCGACGGCCGATCTGATCAACGGTCTGGGCGTGAAGACGTTGCAAGACGCCTCCGACGACGGCTCGTACATCTGGCTCGCCAACAAAGCGGATGCTTCAATCGCCAAAGCCAATTTACTCGCCAACGCTTCCGCCTTGGGTGTCGCCGAAGTCTACATCGGCCGTGAGATCGAGGCCAACGGGTTCGGAAACCCTTACATGGACCCGCGCACGCCGGATGTGATTGTCAAGGCAGAGATCGGTGTGATATATACCACTGGCTCCAAGATTGCCGAACATGGCGGGATAAATCCCGACGATCTCGATGTCGCCATGCTTGTATCGAATCCGAGCATCCCCCCGAGCCAGTGTGATGAAGTCGTGGCGACAAGGCAGATCGCGCCAACGGTACTTCGCGCCCTTGGATATGATCCGCTTTTGCTTGGCGGCGTGCGAGCTGAAGGTACCCTGCCGCTTCCCGGAGTACCATACTAAGGTGGAGGAAACGAAGGAGGGACCCGGGGTGGACAGAGGCCTCAGGTATATTCCAGTCAACATTCCTTACTCTAGGCTTTGAAAAAAACTTTGAGCGCAATAGCTCGAGTCGATGCATGAGAATATCATAAAGGACTTCTTTCCATCTATCCATCGGCCGACGCCCTTCTTGAACGACTCCTAATACCTCTCGTGATATCCAAAGTCCCATCCGTTTCAGAATGGAAACGAAATACTCGCTGCTCATCCTATCGAATGCAATGCAGCTCTTGTGATTTATGTCAAGGGGAATGACCTCAGGGGTTCTGATCGCAGACACCATGTGCCGTTTTGACGAACGTGCGCGCCTTGGCATTCTTTTCCCGGCCATCTCCGCCGCATTGCGAGAACGTTTGCTGTTTTTAGCGGAGTTTTTTTCTCCCCACTTCAACCACCATGTGTCAAGCAGGTGCGGTGAGAAAGGCGTTATGGAGTAAGTCGACTTATCATCGTGTACAGCTTTCGTTGTGCTCAACGCGAATTTTTGACTTTTCCGCCAACGCAGACGTCACCCGTCATGTACGCCTTTCTGGTCTACATCACGATTATCCTCTCATACGTTCAGGCTGTTGTGCTCGTGAGTATCTCCCCGTCTGTCTCCAACCCCCCTGTTCGGCCCGTGCTCATGCGATCATCAGCCATATGCCAATGAATCCAACCCCTTTACCCATGTCCCAGGTGCCACCCCGGTAAATCTCAAGGAGCCGTTACAGCAGCGGCTCGCCTATGTGGATTCCACTGCAATGCAGGTCAGCTGGAACACCTACGCTGCACTCAACTCGTCCGAGGCCACCGTCCAGTACGGCACATCCCCGTTCGACCTCGGCAACATGGCTCAAGCCACGAGTGTGACATACAATACGAGTCGTACTTGGAACCACCACGCGCTCATCCAAGGGCTCAGCCCAAAGACCACTTACTGGTACCGGGTTGCCTATGTCAACTGCGACGCGTGCTCAGAGATACCCACATACACTTTCACAACTCCACGATCACCTGGTGACATGTCGTCGTACTCGTTGGCCATTGTGGTGGACATGGGTACGATGGGCGTCGACGGCTTGTCGGATAAGAACGGACGGTACTTGAACCTGACCGGATCACATCACATTCCTCTCAAGCAAACCGACAGCAACACGATCCAAAGCCTTGTGCAGAATGTCGATACCTACGACGCGATCCTTCACCCCGGAGACATCGCTTATGCTGACTATTTTATCAAAGAGTCCGAGACGGGATACTTCGGCAATGCCTCGATCAAGGTGAACATGACCTCGGTTGCCGAGGGGTACGAAGCGATCCTCGAGGAATACTTTGACGAGATGACCCCCTTGACGTCCATCAGGCCGTACATGATTGGCCCAGGCAATCACGAGGCAAATTGCGACAATGGCGGCACCACGGACGCCATCAACAACATTACGTATACGACCAGCATCTGCACACCCGGTCAAACAAACTTCACCGGCTACATCAATCATTGGCGGATGCCTGGAAATGAGAACGAGGCGAACCGTAATTTCTGGTATTCCTATGACGACGGAATGGTGCATGTCGTCTTTATCGACACTGAAACGGATCTTGGGGGAAATCTGACTGGTCCGGATGAAATAGGGGGATCTGAGATGGAGTTCAGCGGGCCTTTTGGCCGGGCCAACGAGCAAATCAAGTGAGCGGCTGATCGATCTGTGCTATGTCTAGCACGAGCTTATTTGATCAGCTGGCTTCGCTCGGATTTGGCTGCCGTCAATCGTTCCGTGACTCCGTGGGTCATCGTGATGGGTCATCGACCCTGGTACATCTCCGCGACAAACCGATCATCCACTGTATGCCTCGACTGCCAGAAGGCCTTTGAGCCTACCTTGATCGAGTACAATGTCGACCTCGTCATGCACGGCCATGTGCATGCATATCAGCGAAATATGCCGATGAAGAACTGTGAGTGAGCTTGGGAGACTTTTGGCTTGACGGTAGATGCCATCGATCCAAATGGTCTCAACAACCCATCTTCTCCCCTCGACATTGTCAACGGCGCGGCCGGTCATTATGACGGTCTCGACGCGCTTCTCAACGCGACATACTATTCGGCCTTCCAGGTAAGCCCCAAACGCGCCGGTCAGTGTTGACGGGTTAGACCGACTTGGTGTACGGGTGGTCGAGATTGACATTCCACAACAAGACGCATATGACCCATCAGTTCATCGCGTCGGCGAACAGTACAGTCTTGGACGAGATCACCCTTTATAAGGCGCACAATTACTGAGGTGTAGGAGCAAAAAGTAGAGGCGAGACGACAAATTAGAGCGTAGAGACTGATTGGATTCACATGTTACGCAGCTCCAAAAGCATCCATATCATCATTAGCTACAAAAGGCCAAACGAAGCGCTGCTTATCTCGACGTGATGCCGGTCTACATGCGTAGCGCAATCTGACCATGAGTCTCCGAACGTTTCAAATGCTGCACTGGTTTTCGAAGACAGATCAGGACGCCTCCTGAGTCTACATAAAGTGGTTCGCGAATCAACGGAGTTGCCATGGGCGGTCTAAGCCAAAGGTAGCCTTGCGTTTCAGGCTGGTTTCGAGGTGAGAAGAAACAATGATGTGCAGTGCAGACCGCTTCATCTGTATCATTTGGTCATCAAGACCAAGATCTGATCCTGTACGTCTCTACCTTGGCTGTTTGCACGGCTATCAACACCTCAAGTCTGCAGCTTCACACAGCAACGAACCGCACGCGCAAGCGACCCTCCCAAGTAGGCCTCCTCGAGAATGATCTCGAGTTGATGCGGTACATCAGTCGCCTCCTCTCATGCGATGATGAGAAACGCATCGCTCACAATTCTCTTCTCTATCTGGCTCTCATCACCGGTCTGTACAGAAAGATCTGCTGCAAGAAGCCTGGGCTCCCCGGCTGATCCTTAACATCGGTGACCAAGGAATACGAGGTAAGCTATGCAAATTTTAGCGGTGCTCATTTGGAATCAGATTGTACTTGGAGAAGACACTCACTCAAGTGGGACGGACCCGTCATCAAATACGCAGAAGATCCCGGTTCCCAGCACAATGATTTCGGACAATATCCCAGATCAAGCGATACCGAAGTGTAATAGAGCACTGGCTCTTCTTGATGCGCTCGAAGCTCGCGGTACTCGGACGCACCGGGACACACTTCAGTCTCCGACCGTCGGAAAGTGCGCACTTCGAGCACGATAAACCCAGTCAAGCGCTTCGGACTGTCGAAAGCGATATCAATAGACCGGGTAGACATTATCATGCAGTATCTGAATCGTTTGTAAAAGCACGACGGTAGAGTCAACGGCCTATCCATGGCGATCAACACGGAGTACTATAAGCTGGGCGTCTCTTATCAAGCGTTCACAGAAGTCAGTGCTTCTCCTGAAGAACACCTCAAAAGCATGCGCTGACATTCTACCATAGCATCAACGCACAATGCACGGCTCTGCTCAGTTTCACCCGCGAACAGAGCAAGCTATGATGTTTGAGCGCTTCTGCGAGGGGCCAGTATTCCGAGCTCCTCATTCAGGACAGCGCTCGAGAAATGGTAACAAAGAGGGCGCAAGTTCGAGCTGCTGGCCCGGATTTTCGGCCCCGACTATCCTGCGAGCCGTGCCCAAAGTATCAGTTTCGCGAGTGGATCAAGTAAAGACTGGAGGACATAACAGCTTCATTGACAGGTTCTATGGAAGTTGCGAGAATCAAGAGGATTTTACAGAACATGGTTGTTTCGTGAATGACCACATGATTTCAAGGATATTCGTGAGCCGATCTGAATCGATACTGTTCCGCTGTGTAGCCATCTTCTATTCGTAATGATCGAGCACCTAGCTGTTTCTCAATGCAAGAAATGCAGATTCGATCTCCCCGAATGGGAATGGATGTGTCCCCAGAACCGGCACATCAGGAGATACTCCGACTTTTCCGTACCCAAATTCGAACTGCGGATTAAAAGATTCGAAAGAGGCAGGGAGGAGCGAAATAACGACCGACCGCGGACGTAGAGGAGGTACGGGTTAAGGCCCGAGGACGACCAGCTTGATTTTACTACCGATTAATGTGTTGTTAATGCTGAGATATCCAGCGTATCGTACGCCAGGTTGGGTTTAACGGTGGTATTTTTCCTATGGGAGTTAAAACGATTCTCCCAGCTCGTCGAGGCTTAACAATGTCTTTCGAGGATCTGCCTGGGTATTTCGAACTTTACTCGGAGGGACTACACACCCAAGAAACCGCGATCTTTCACAAGTACCATCACAATTGGAGCTGCGGAGGTAATCGGCACCCATGGGCCCAAGAAGAGATCAAGGGTCGATTCAGCATTTGAACAGCTCGAGGGAAAGGAGAGCAATCGAGCTTGCCCCTGACATACCCCTTGCACGCATACCAATCAAGCGGAGGTGATTCACCTTTTCTTCGCTATCCTTGAATGCGGTTCCTCCATTTGACTCGGCTCAAACAGTCCATTCTTTACAAGGAGATCCGCCTCAGCAATTCTCAAGGTCATTTGCTCTGGCTGATGTCACCCGTGACGCCTTCAAGCACTACCGACCTGAACACATTCTGCAAGTAAGAAAAGAAGATCCGACACTTCCGTGCAGAAGGCTGCAGACTCAGTGCGTTAGCTCCCGTCAAATATCATCTCCATCGTAAGGTCCGATCAGTTCAAGCACTCAAGGGATCTGGGCCTTGCCTGTGCCAACAATACAGCTTCTGCGAAAGGCTGATGGGACTCATGGACTGTACATGTCACTCAAAAGTCAGATCCCTTTCGATGGCTTCCCATATGAGGCGCTTTCCATCATCATGAGACCGTCAACACGTGCAGCGCAACGCGATTGCTCAAAGAATGGCTCGGAGTGACACAAATCATCCTAGTAGTGGAGTACAAGCCCGGTTATCCACCTTGCCCGTGGGGTTTTGCCTCCGCTGTTGGTGTATCGACGTGAAAACCTTTGAATCTAACACTGAAAGCTAAATGTGCTGACCGCATTACGCGGGATTATGTGAGGGTCAGAGGATGCGGACTGAGAGTTTAGGCTCGGATAAGCTCGCGTCGCGTGTCGCGTTCGTTCGTACGAGTACGAGTACGAGTACCGTGATTTGTTCCTTTTCGCTCGTCTTGCTTTTATGCATTCTTTATAAACCTACAACAGATTATGAGACCTCGGCTTTGACCCACTAAGCAGATTCAGCTTTGACATACACTCGTTTGACATACACCATCTGATCGCACGACCGACCGTCATACCAGTACGACCTGTCTTGTCGAACGATCATCACGATCAAGACGCCTAGGATAAGGGTCTTAGATAAAAAGAGCTGAGTAGGAGTGCGGCGCTGCCTGGTGAGAACCAAACAGCCGCTTTGTTCGAGCGTCATCCGCTGTAGTACACGAACGCATCTGACTGCATAACAAAGCTAGGCCACTCGACCGACATCGATCAAATCGACCTGTCTCGTCCGGTCTTCTAGTATACCCCGATTATGTCGAGCGGTGACAGCATCTCCAAATCTTTCG
>JAABUH010004148.1_pt1 | contig 11892 bp, 11 predicted proteins | sample 5559121 | NCBI WGS metagenome assembly JAABUH01 (sample SAMN10711871, study PRJNA513364) | rock metagenome | isolation source: Antarctica rocks | place: Antarctica: Victoria Land, Battleship Promontory nord | collected 2015-12-28 | reverse complement strand
GACAATCTCCCGAAACCTCCCCTCGTCAAACGTGAGGCACGCGTCGCCTTTACCGCGAAGCCGCCGAAGCAAGAGGCCACCGTCGCCGCTATTAAGGTGATCGCGGCCACCCCACTACCCACCCCTATTCCCACACCTGAGCCGACCATCGTCCCGACGCCGGAGCCTACCCCTCTACCCACCGTTGCGCCGACGCCGTGGCCTACGGCAGCTCCTGTTGTGGTGCCTGTAACGACTGGATCACACACTGACTGGATGGCTGCTGCGGGGATTGCAGCGAGCGACTATCCCTACGTCGATTTCATCGTCATGCATGAATCGGGGTGGAATCCCAACGCGGTTAACGCGTCATCTGGAGCGTGCGGGTTGCTTCAACAACTGAGTTGCGGTAAATGGGCGCATAAGTGGAATGAACCGGTTGGCGCGCTAATCGACGGTAGTGCCTATGCCGTTTCAAGGTACGGCGGTTGGTATCAAGCCTTCTTAGCATGGAAAAGGCAAAATTGGTGGTAATTTTATGGCAACAGCACCCTTAGAAAAAGTTGAGCAGAAGAAGATTATCGAGTATCTAACATTGCGTGGCTGGGTCGTTGAGCGTATGAATAGTGGGAAGATCCCCGCGAAATACGGCACCAAGACGCGCTATATTTCGCTCCATAGCACGGGGACGCCGGACGTTCAGGCATTGAGGAAAGCCCCTGCGCGTGATGGTGATACCCAGCCATATACCGAGGTTCTTTACATTGAAGTGAAAAGGCCAGGCGAGAAGCCCTCTGAGGTGCAATTGGCGCAGCACGGGCGCTTGCGCGAGATGGCCGGGGCAAGGGTGATCGTGGCGACGAGCTGGGAAGACATTGATCGGGAACTTGCAGGAAGATAAGAGAGGGTCGGGGCATACTGCCCCGACCTGTAGCGCAAGACTACTGGCGCTGCCGAGGATCTGGTAGTACCGCGCCGAGACGGTCCCGCGCCAACGACATGAGTGCCTCTACCCCCTCCATGGTCTGATTGATCCCCTTGATTTTCGCTTTGATGAGGGGCATGATACCGCGACTGTGTGCCAGGCGATACAGGACGATGGCCGATGCCCAGACCATCGAATCGTAATGCTCTGCCAGCGTTAAAGTGATGTGCTCCGCGCCATCCTGCGTCGCACCATCGCCCGCGCACATCGGCCCGGTGACCCCCGCCACCTCAAAGGCCCTGGCCACAAAGGCGACCATATCCTTGAAGGTCTCCATATCGTCACCGGAACCGGTGACGATATTGCGTGCCTGTCGAAGCGTGTAATAGTCGCAGACCAGGGCGTGGGTGAAGGTCGCGCAGGCCAGAATCTCGGCCTCACGCACTTCATCGGCGGTGTAGAGTCGTTGCATCGTTCGGCACTCCTGTCTCACTGTCACCGTGTCAGGGTGGTAGAGCCGATAGTCGGTGACGATCTTCATCCGGCCTTGCTGGTCGTCTAGAGTAAGGCGACCAGGTCGTCAAGGGAGAGGTTGGCGGTCTTCAGAACTGTCTTGATCACGTTCATGTGCAGTATCCGACTACGTTTCTCGGCCCCGTTGTGTTGGGGATGGTCCTCATCCTTTCCGTGTGGCGCACAATAGCCTGGCTGAGATGCTACAACAGGGTAACGCGCTGGTATTTTGCTCATGCGGCAACCACGGAAAACGAAGAAGAATACCCACCGCTTCATGATGAAAGGGTGGGTATTGTCGGTTATTAAGCCACGTCATCGAGCGTGAGACGGCGACGTTTCGGGTGTTTCGGTGCATCGACCGGCATTTGCGCCCAGATACTCTCGAAGGGGCTGGCGGCGTTGTGCTTCGCCTTGATGTCGTCATTGGAGAGGCTTAAATATACCTCCACGGTTGATAATTGTTGGTGTCCGAGGATGCGTCGTACAGTGTGCAGGTCAATCCCGGAGCGCACCAGCTTGGTCGCGGCGGTGTGTCGGAGCTTGTGGCTGTGCAGCAGCAACCCCGTCTCCGCCCGAATGCGGCGCAGCAGCATCTTCACGCCGTCGCGGGTCAGCCAGAAGAGGGTGCCGTCGTCCTCGCCCCGCACCGCCAGCCATTCTTGCAGGTAGGCCACGACGGAGGAGGAGACCGGCACGATGCGGGAGCGGTCGCCTTTGCCGGAGACGATTTTAATCAGGCCATCGTCGAGCATGAGGTCAGCGGGCTTCATGCCGACCAGCTCGGCCAGGCGGATGCCGCTGTCGAGCAGGGTCGCCAGGATGGCCCGGTTGCGCACACCCTGCGAGCCCCGGGCGGTCAGGTGTGGGCAGGAGAAGAGGGTGACCAACTCGGCGTCGGTGAAGATCGGGAAGAGCCGGTGCGGCATTTTCGGTAACGCCACGCGCGGGGCTTTGTCCAGATACTCGTGCTCCACGGCCCAGGCGAGGATGGCCCGAATATCCTTAAGCTGTCCCTGGATCGAGCGCGCCGCGCGTACCGTCGAGCCGCGCCAGGGTTTGCGTAGTGGCGTCGCCACCAGCCAGGCGTGGAAGTCTTGCAGCGTCTCGCGCGTCAGTTCCCCGAGCGTCCCTGATCGCCTGGTATCCGCCACGAATCGGGCGTAGTCCGCCATCGTGGCCTGGTAGTGGGCGATGGTCGCGGGCGATGAATTGCGGCTGCGGTGATCGGCGACATAGGCGGCGATCAGGTCATCGATCCGGCGTTCGTCTGCTGGCATGGCTACCCCCCGCGCGTGCGTGAGTGAGAGTCGATGCCTCGATTGTGCCACGGCACACCCCCTGTGCTATTTGCCAGACAAGCATCTTTCGTTGTGACCATCTGGCTTAAAAAGGGCAAACCCCCTGGCTCGCACACGCGCAGCCAGGGGGTCAGGGGACGCCGAGAAATCGCTTGCTGATGGCAAAAAGAAGACCCACCGCGTGTCGGTGGGTCGGTGGTCGGGGCGAGAGGATTTGAACCTCCGACCACTTGGCCCCCAGACACGCCCGCGCTCGTTCGCCGCGAGCCGCCGTGTGCCATTCACCGTGCAGCACAGCACTTTTGGCGTCATACTTCGACACGGCCAGGTCGCTCCCTGTCGTGGTGTGACGGCGAAATGGCCGTGCAAATGGCCGTGCATACGTCCGCGCCGCGCTCGACCGGACCGCGCCCCTGCTGACCCCCGCGCAGCGGGCGGACGCCGACGTCTTCCGCTGGGCACGGGCGGCGGTCGATCGGCCCGACCGCCCGACGTTGCGCCTCGATTGCGGCACGGACGACGTGCTGCTCGCGCAGAATCGCGCCTTCCACGACTGCTTATATGAGCTTGGCTATGCGCAGTGACGTTTAGACTAAACCGGGCGGGTTGAGGTCGCTCAGCCCGCCCGGCGGGTATCCTTCTGGGTGCTGATGCCGAAGGAGGGACCCGCATGGATGCTACCACGCTCGCCGACTTCCGCCAGGATCTCTACGCGGCCTTCTGACGCGCCGCCGATGCGCTGTTCGCGGTGGCCGCCGCCCTGCTGACCGCCCCGCAGCCCCGCTCGTTCGTCGAGTTGTCGCACGCCCCCGGCAGGCAACGCCGCTGGCCGAGTGGTTACGCGGCGTTGGGCGACGGGCGGATCGAGCGGGCGGCCTTGCGGCGGCGCTTCGCCCGGCACCTGCCGCCGCCCGCGCCGGGCGCGCGGCTGGCCCTGGCCCTGGACACCAGCCCGATCCCTCGCCCGGAGGCCGCGACCGTCGCGGATCGCCCGCTCGTCTACGCGCCGAACGCGCCGGCCGGGGCGAGACCCGTCCTGCCGGGCTGGGCCTGCGCCACGCTGGTCGCCCTGCCGGACCCGGTGCGCCGCCGGACCTCCGTGCCGGACACCCAGCACGGAGACCGCGACGACCGTCGGCCCCGAGCAGTTGGCCGCGCTCCTCCCCCTGCTGCCGACGCGCCCGGTGCTGGTCGCCGACGGCCATTATCACTACAGTTGTAGTTATGCGAGAATAGCCCTCAGGCGGTGAGCGGAGGGGGGTAGCATGACGGCGACGGCGGCGTGGGATGCGGACTTCGTGACACTGGTGGATCGGCTCGGACTGCGCTTCGCCCGCGCGGAGGCGCGGGGACATGCGGCGGACTACCTGCGCGGGCTGCTGGGGCGTGCGGAGCGGAAGAACGGCTGGCAATTGGCCGAGGCGGTGGGGACGCCACCCCCTACGGGCTCCAGCAGTTCCTCTATCGCGCCACCTGGGACCCCGACGCGGTGCGCGACGACCTGCGGGCCTAGGTCATCGACCAGCTGGGCGACCCGCAGGGCGTGCTGGTGGTCGATGAGACCGGGTTCTTGAAGCAGGGCATCAAGTCGGCGGGGGTCCAGCCGCAGTACAGCGGCGCGGCAGGGCGCACGGCGAATGCGCAGATCGGCGTCTTCCTCACCTATGCCGGCGCGCGCGGTCACACCTTCCTCGACCGCGCCCTCTATCTCCCGGCGAGCTGGACCGACGACCGGGACCGCTGCCGGGCGGCGGGGATCCCCGCCGACGTCGCCTTCGCGACGAAGCCCACGCTGGCGCAGGCCATGCTGGAGCGCGCGCTCGACGCGGGGGTGCCCGCCGCCTGGGTCACCGCCGACAGCATCTACGGCGACGTCAAATACCTGCGGGTCTGGCTGGAGGCGCGCCCCATCGGCGACGTCCTGGCGGTCAGCGGCAAGGACACGGTCGTCGGCCCCGACTGGCGGGAGCGGCGCATCAGTAGCTACCTCGCCGACCCGCCCGCCGACGGCTGGCACCGTCTGGCGGCGGGGGCGGGGGCGAAGGGACCGCGGCACCACGACTGGGTCCGGCTGCCGCTCATCGATCCGCTCATCGACGGTTGGCAGCGCTGGGTGCTGCTCCGATGCGGCGTCGCCGACCCGACCGACATGACCGCTTTCGTCTGTTTCGCGCCGGACGGCACGACCCTCGCCCAACTCGTGCGCGTCGCCGGGAGTCGCTGGACGGTCGAGATCTGCTTCGAGGCGGCGAAGCAGGAGATGGGGCTGGCCGAGTACGCGGTGCGCAGCTGGACCGGCTGGCACCGGCACGTCACGCTCGCCTGCCTGGCGCACGCCTCCCTCACCGTCCTCCGCGCGCGCGGGATCGACCCGGCGGCCAGTGGCGAAAAAGGGGGACCCACTTCGGGCAGTCTGACCGCGTTCAAGGCGACGCGGCGGACCGCCTCCCCGTGACCGTGCCGGAGCGCCGCCGCCTGCTCGCCCACCTCTGGGCCACCGCCCCGCCGGACGCAATGGCGATCTGGCGCTGGTCGCGCTGGCAGCGGCGGCATCAGGCCACCGCACGCGCCTGCCACTATCGCCGCTTTGCCCGATAACTACAACTGTAGTGTTACGGGACAGGGTGAACGCATCTAAATCGGTTGGTGCGAGAATCGGTGGCATCGACGCTGTGATTGCGTGCGTGCGGTGCCCGCGATGCCTGCCGCGCCGACGAGTATCAGTGCGCACTGCGGGGCGCTGCCCGACCCGCGCGTGGAGCGGACGAAGGGACACCTGCTGCTCGCTATCCTGACGATCGGGCTGTGCGCGGTGCGCTGCGGGGGCGAAGGCTGGACCGCCATGGCGACCTTCGGGCGGGCACGCGAGCCCTGGCTGCGGACCTTCCTGGCCTTGCCGCACGGCATCCCCAGCCACGACACCTTCGGGCGGGTCTTCGCCGCGCTCGACCCCGACGCCTTCGGCGCGGCGTTCATCGCCTGGGTGCGCGCGGTCGCCCCGCCGACCGCCGGGCAGGTGGTCGCCATCGACGGGAAGACGCTGCGTCGCACGCACGACCGCGCCAGGGGGCGGGCCGCAGTGCATCTGGTGAGCGCCTGGGCCGACGCCAGCGGGCTGGTGCTCGGGCAGGTCGCGGTGGACGACAAGGCGAACGAGATCGTCGCCATCCCGCAGCTGCTCGCGCTGCTCGATGTGCGCGGCGGCACGGTGACGATCGACGCGATGGGCTGCCAGACCGCCGTCGCCCGGCAGATCGTCGCCCAGGGCGGCGACTTATGTGCTGGCGCTGCAGGACAACCAGCCCACGCTGCACGACGACGTGCGCGCCGCCTTCGCCGAGGCCCGCGCGACCGCCTTCGCGGGCCCCGCCCCCGCGCACCACAGCGCCGCCAAGACAGCAGGGAAGGATCACGGGCGGCTGGCGATCCGGCGCGCCTGGGTCATCACCGACCCGGCGCTCCTCGCCGACTGCGACGAGGCCGGGCACCGGGCGGGACGCAGCGGGATCGGGCTGCTCGAGGCGGAGCGGCGCAGCGGCGACCAGCGCAGCGGCGAGGTGCGCCATTATTTGCTCAGCGCGCCGCTCGACGCGGTCACGTTCGGTCGGATCGTCCGTCGCCATTGGGGGATCGAGAATCGGCGGCATTGGGTCCGCGATGTCACCTGCAACGAGGACGCGCGCCGGATCCGTGCGGGCCATGTCGCCCGGAATCTCGCCTGTGTTGGCCGTTTGGAATATCCGTTCGAATCCAGCGCTAGTTTGACGTGACGAGCGGCAACGCTACACTCCTACCGCGCCACCAGCTTGCGTGGTGGCTTCGCCACCGCTACGCGATGAGGAGTCCCTTGATGCTGACTCGCCTGTTCCGCCGATGTGCCCACCTCGGGCGATCCCTCGCTCGCGCCCTGCGGCAACGCCTGGTCATCGCGACGAAGCCCGCCGAGCAGGGCGTCGCGACGGGCGCGCTGGCCGACCTCGTGCGCGGTCGGCCCGCCCTCATCGCCGAGAACGCCTTCCTGCGCCAGCAGCTCCTCGTCCTTCGGCGCAGCGTCAAGCGACCCCGCTGCACGCCGACCGATCGGGCGCTCCTCGTGCTGCTCGTCAGCCGCCTCCGGGCTTGGTGCCAGGCGCTGCTGATCGTCCAGCTTGCAACCCTGCTCCGCTGGCATCGGCAGGGCTTGCGCCTCTTCTGGCGCGGGAAATCACCGCCCCGGTCAGCACCGCAGCCGAAGGTGGCGGCCGGGACGGTCGCCCTCATCAAGGAGCTGGCCGCGGCGAATCGGCTGTGGGGTGCCGAGCGGATCCGGGGTGAGCTGCGCAAGCTCGGCATCCGGGTCGCCAAGACCACGGTCCAGCGGCACATGCGCGACGCCCGCCCGCCACGCCGGGCCGGGCAGTCCTGGGCGACGTTCCTACGCAACCACACTGCGGCCATCTGGGCCTGCGACTTCCTGCCGGTCACCGACCTGCTCTTCCGGCCGCTCCACGCCTTCTTCGTCATCGCGCACGGCTCGCGCCGCGTGGTGCATGTCGGCGTCACGTGCCACCCCACGGATGCCTGGGTCGCCCAGCAGCTGCGCGAGGCCACCCCCTTCGGGGCGCGGCCGCGGTACCTCGTCCGCGATCGCGATAGCAAGTACGGGCCGACCTTCGCCCGCGTCGCGGCGGCGAGCGGCATCACGGAGCTGCGCACGGCGTATCGCGCGCCCCAGCAGAATGCCACCTGCGAGCGGTTCCTCGGCAGCGTGCGGCGGGAGTGCCTCGACCACGTTATGGTGCTCGGCGAGGCCCACCTGCGGCGCGTGCTCCGGGAGTACGTGGCCTATTTCAACCAGGAGCGGCCGCATCAAGGGATCGGGCAGCACATCCCGGCGACGCGGCGGCAGCCCCGGCGCATGCGGGAGGGGTGGGCAACGTGCGGGCCTTCCCGGTGCTCGGTGGCCTCCACCATGCGTATCAGCGAACCGCGTTGTCAATGATCGCTTGATATGCTCAGTGGTTGATCGTGTGTGCTATCCAGGTTGATCGGGTTTATTGACCACCCCCACCTCACATTGGTCGGCTGGGCTCGGGCGGGCCCTCCTTTCCCCCGTCGCCGGGGCGTTGGCGCGGCCGATAGCTGCGCCCGAGCATGGTGACGACATAGGCGCTATTGAGCAGGCGATCCAGGAAGCCCTCGGCCAAGACCGGGTTCGGGAAGAGCGGGTAGAGGTCGGCGGGGGCGCGATTGGTGGTCAGGATGAGCGCGCCCCGGCGATAGCGGCGACTGATTAACTCGTACAAATCCTCCGCTTGGGGGACGGTGTATTCGCGCATGGCGAAGTCGTCGAGGATCAGGAGGCTCGGGTTGAGGTAGCGGCGGAAGCGCTGGGGCTGGCTGCCCTCGGCGCGGCCGCCGGCCAAGTCCGTGAGGAAGGCGCTGGTCTTGGTGAACAGGACGGTGCGGCGTTGGCGACACGCCTGCACGCCGAGGGCCTGGGCGACGAAACTCTTCCCCACCCCGGTGGGTCCGCACAACAGCACCGCGGCGTGCTCGTCGATGAAGCGCCCGCTGGCCAACTCCCAGAGCTGGGCCTTGGGGAGTTCGGGGTTATAGCTGAAGTCGAAGTCGCGGAGGTCGCACGGGTCCTCGAAGCGCGCGGCCCGGATGCGGCGCGCGACGTTATCGGCCTCACGCCGGGCGAGTTCGTCATCCAACAACAACAACAAGAAGTCCAGCGGGTCCAAGCCACGCTGGCGGGCTTCCTCCGCGCGCGGCCCGATGGCCTCGCTCATGCCGGAGAGTTTGAGTTGGCGTAAGCGTGGCCGCAGCGTGTCGAGCGTCAGCATGCGGCCACCGCCTGGGCGTCGGCGGCGGCGACCGCGAAGGCCGCCGGCCCGCGCAAGAAGGCCCCGGTCACCTGGGCCTGGGGTTCGGGCTCGAGGGCCACACTGTCGAGGTCGCGCTCGAGGATGCCCCGGACGGTGCGATAGCGGCCATCGCCGGCGGCGGTCGCGCGGGCGCAGGCGCGTTCCAGGCGTTCCAGCGGATAGCGGTCGGTCAGCCGCAGCAGCGCCTGGACTTCCCGCAGCCGGGTGAGGGTCGGCTCCTCAAGCAAGGTGGTGACGAGCTGGGCCGTGGCGCGGCCGACCTCCCGTGCCCGCCGCAGCCCCGCCGCCGGGGTCCCCTGCAGGAAGGCGCGCCCCGCCTCGGGGTAATGGTCGGGGCGGGTGACCCGGCCCTGCGCCTGGCGGGCGTGCGTCGTCACGAGCGTCGCGCCGTCGTAGATCTGCACCGTCTGCGCCCCGAGCCGGACTTCCAGGCGGCGGTTGACGTGCTTGAAGGGCACCGAGTAGGCCACGTTCCCGGCGCGCAGGTGGCAATCCGGCCCGACCAGCGCGCTCGTCCAGACCGCCTGCTCCCACGGCTGCGGCGGCAACGGGCGCAGGGCGGCCGCTTCCCGTGCCTGGAAGGCGACGAACGGGCGCTCCCCCGTCGTCCCGTGCACGCGCTGCCCCGCCACCTCCCGACACCAGCGCGCCGCCTCCGCGCGCAGGGCCGCCAGGGTCCCGCTGGTACGCCCGGCGAAGCAGCTGTCGCGGGCGTATTGGACATTGCGTTCCACGCGCGGCTTGTCTTTCGGGTGCGCCACGCGGGCCGGGTCGACGAAGAAGCCGTAGTGCCGCGCCAGCTCGCCATAGGCCCGGTTGACGCGCGGGTCGTAGCGGTCGGCGTGCGTAATCCCCGCCGTCAGATTGTCCACGACGATCCGCTTGGGCACCCCGCCCAGGAACGCCAACGCCGCGACGTGCCCGCCCAACCACGCCGCGCTATCCTCGGCCGGTGTCGGGTAGAGGAATTGGTGCCGGCTGTGGCTCAGCGTCAGCAGGAAGGCGTACAGCTTCCGCCGTCGGCCCGTCTCCGAATCGTCCCAGAGCCCCACATAGAAGAAGTCGACCTGCGCTTCCTCGCCCGCGGGCGGGTCGGCGCGGCGGAAAGTCACCCGCGGGGCATGCTGCAGCCGATCCGGCCAGTGCTTGGCCACATAGCGATAGAAGACGCCCCAGCTCGCCGTCAGCCCCCGCTCCTCCCGCAGCCGCTGGTGCAGCACCGTCAGGTGCACCTGCCCCACCCACTGCTCCAGGTAGGCGTGGTGCTGCGCCACCTGCGCCGCCACCGCACCCGGGGGGCGCTGGCGGGCCACCTGCGTGCTCACCGCCGTCGCCACCACCAGCCACTCCGCCTCGCTGCGCGGCCCCCCACCGCGCGCAATCCCCAGCGCCGTCGCCGCCGCCACGTATTTCCGCACCGTCGTCCGCATGTACCCTAACCGGCGGGCTATCGGACTGATCCCTTCGCCGGCATCCCACGCGACTAAGATTTCCAGCACGTCCAACATCGTCATCCTCCGTCGCGCCATGCCGCCCCCCTTCCCTCATGCACTGCTCCTCGCACTGCATCTATATAGGAAGGAGGCACCAGGGCGCTGTTTTCCTCCGGAGGGTGGTCAATAAACCCGATCAACCACCTGGACACCTGACCCGATCAACCCTGCCCAACACCTGTATCATAACGGCGATCAGCCACACGCGTAGTGCCGACGGACAGACGAAGCGGCCAGGACAGGGCGATCTGCTTGACGCGGTCGGTGCCGCAGCGCTACTAACGCCCCCACCGCCACCCCGGAACACCACTAAATATACGAGCGGTACTACCCCATGCGTGGCTTCGGCTCGTTCGAGGCAGCGGCGCGCTTCTGCACGGGCCACGACGAACTGCGCGATCACTTCCGCTATCGCCAGCACATGAACGAGACAATCTCCTTGGCCGAGCAGCGCCGCCTGTTCCAGGACCGCTGGGGCGAGGTGTGCGCGGTGCTGCAGGCGGCGTAGGCGAGATCAGGCAGGTGTCCCTGCGGCCTGACGTGCGCCACAGCCTGCTTGCGTTCCGAATCCTGACGCCATCCAGTACTAAACTGAAGCCCAGGCGAGACCTACATGCCTGACGCAGGAGACCATGCGGGCTTCATCGGCGCTTCGGTTTAGGCGTAACAGAAGCTAGTCCGTAGTTCGGTGCAGTACTTGCCCGACTCGTCATGTAGCCATAGCTCATCCAGGGAAGGCATCATTTCACTTATTAACACCTTCCTATTCTCAACAAGAAGGTAGTCAAGTAACTCCACAGAGAAGTAATTGTAGAGGTCTATAAAGATTGGCTTCCTTTCACCTTCCGGCAGAACGAATAAATAGCGCGGAAGATGCAAACGGCGTGCCGAGCGCCAAACGTTGTACATTAGATCAAATGAAATCCCTTGGTATCTACGGTCGATGAGATCCGCCCGTGTCACGCGCCACCGCTCACGTTGAATCACGGTTTTCCCCAATATGAGTCGCGGTGTGTGCGCGCCGAGATCAATTAATGGCGGTACAACTCGCGGTAGCGCGAAAGCCTCGTGAGATAAGGCTGTCAGCTCCCCATTATAAAGTAAGAGCCGGGGCAACTGCGGTGTATAAAGGTACGGTTGTCCGGCGTCGATGCCAATCATCACCTCCGCGATAGGAATTCGGTGCCCCGGGTCGGATTTTTGACTAGTTGCTTGTACCTCGATCGTTGGGCCAGAATATTCAAAGGGCACGATTTTCACCCGCCTGCTGGGAAGAACATTAGCGAGTGTATGTGTGCCGCGTGAACGCTGTAGTAAGTGCTCGGTATCAGCTTCAACCCTATCGGGGTTAGGATGGAAGTACAATGCCCACCCCCAAATCATCAGTGCATCGTGAATTTCTCCTATAACAACGCGAAAATCACCCGCTTGCAGTGCGCCTCGATCTTGGGCAAGCAGTAATATATCCGGCGAAGTTAATAATACAGTTGAGTTCATAGCATCGTAATCGATAGGAGGGAGCAAACTCCTATCGATTTGGAATTCCCCTTCATCTGCATGGCCACGCAGTTGTGACAGAATATTCTCTTGCCAAGGCGTTTGAGGAGCATTGGTCTCTTCCTCATGATGATCACGCAGTTCGCGTATAAACTGTACAAGGGGCATACCTTGTTTAGGTGCCGATATCTCTGCAAGGATGTTAGGGTCTCCCGCAGAAATAAGTATCCCGTTCGTGAGACACTCCTGGGGCTGGGGCCGTGTGTCGCTCGCGGGAGGGGTGCGGTGGAGTTGACGGAGCCGGTGAAGGC
>JAABUH010004146.1_pt1 | contig 11899 bp, 17 predicted proteins | sample 5559121 | NCBI WGS metagenome assembly JAABUH01 (sample SAMN10711871, study PRJNA513364) | rock metagenome | isolation source: Antarctica rocks | place: Antarctica: Victoria Land, Battleship Promontory nord | collected 2015-12-28 | reverse complement strand
GAAACGGAGCGGCCATGGTGCACTCTGGCTGCGCAGGCCCGGGCGCGGCCGCCGGCGCCCGGCGCGCGGCGGGCGCAGCGGCGCGCGCCTGGCGGTAGGTGCCCACGGCGAGCGCGGCGTCGCCCGCCAACAGCATGAGCCCGGCCAGGCCGTTGAGCGCCGCGAGCAGCACGCGCTGCGCGTCCTCGGCCTCCACGCGCGCGCGCCCGGTCAGCACCTGCGCCCGCCAGGAGGCCGTACTGGTTAGCACCACTTGATCTTGCCTAGTACTGTCTTCACGACGCACATAAGCGTCCACACAAGAGGCGCTTAAGCTGTGCACAACACCAAGAACAGGCGGTGGCCACAAACACCGCCGAGCCTGATGCCTGAACCCCGCACACAAACGCTGCGCGCTGATGGAGCGGGGCAGGCGAGTGGGCGGAGCGGGCGCTGGTGACCCTACTACTGTCCTGGCGCGCCTCGAGAATCTCGTCCATGGTCATGGGCGCCTTGGCGGCCGCCAGCGCCTTCAGGCCGCCAGCGCCCACCTGCCGTGCGCGCGCGCTTCCTTTCAGGGTTACTGTGCAGGGCTGCATGAGCAGCGAGCGTGTCTGCGCGCTGCTCAACGCCGCGTGCAGCCACACATGCATGCGCGTCGGCACCTGCTGCCGCGCACGGCAGCCAGCACCCTCACCAGGCGCCAGTCCGCCGCGGTCCAGCACCCGGGCCCAGCACTGCTGCTTCGAGCGGCGACGGCGTGCGCAGCCGGCAGGAGAGGGCAGCACAGCAGCGTCAAGCGCTCGTGAGGACAGTCATAGGGTTTGAGATAGGGTAAGTTCCTACCCTGCCCTAGCTATGGCGCGCCTGCGGGTGGCAGCAGGCCTGGCGCAGGCGCAGCAGCGGCACCAGCAGTCGCTTCTCCTCGCGCGGCGTCAGCCGCCGCGCCGCCGCCTGCTCCAGCTCCCCGGGGCCCTCCAGGTCGACCGGCGGCTCCGGACCGCACCGCTCCTCCGAGGCGCCTCCGCCTGCCGCTTGCCTGCCGGGCCCCGGGCCGCCCGAGCGCCCGGCAGGGCCGCCCGCGGCGGCCGCCGCAAGCAGGCCGGCCGGCAGCATCGCGCGCGCGCTCGCCGCGCACGCCTGGCGCGCGCCGCGCCCGATAAGCGCGCCGCCACTTTCCAGCGAGCCTGCTGTACAGCCCACAGCGCAAGGGGCCTGCCGCGCCCACTGCGGCGCTCTCGCGCCCCGCATCAAGGACCCAAGCATGGCCAGGGGTGCCTTTCCTAGTTCTTGCAGATGCAAGCTCCAACATACTGCCAGGAGCCAGCCCTGGTGCGTGACAGGCGGAGGCCACGACGGGGCAGACCCGGGATGTGGGGCAGATCCTGCACCCCAGCGGGAAATGCTCGCGCCTGGTGCTGGCGCGCGTAGAAGTGGCGCTCGATGGCGGACAGCGCCAGGCGGCTCAGGCGCGCGTGCTGCGGCGGCAGCCCCAGCTCGTGCGCCACGTCGGCCTTGGCCGTGCGCCACATTAGGCCGCCGCCGCCCGGCCGCAGCGCCGCCAGCAGCCGTGCGCGGCCTGCGTGAATGTACCTGACCATCAACTCATCCGTTCACCCCATGCTGCCTGACAGCATGCACCGCTTCAAAGCCGATGGCTATTTGCCCTGCCTGCGGGGTGTCTCCGGCAGTCACACAACGACATGTGCCAGGCGTGTCGGAGACACAAGCCTTGTGGTGGTGACCCGCCCGTAGCAGGACCCACCCCCCCGCCGTGCCCATGCGCGGCGCGCCAGGGCGGCGCCGGGCCGGGCCGCACCGGCCGCGCAGCCGGCCTCGTACGGGCGCTGGCAGACGCGCAGCCACCACGCGCGCTGGTCCAGCGGCGCCGCGCGCAGGAAGAGCAGGAGGCCGAACAGGTCCTCCAGGCCGCGGCTGAGCGGCGTGCCGGTGACTGCCCAGCGGTGCACCGCGTCCAGGCGCGCGGCCATCTCGGCCGCCTTGGCGGTGCTGCTCTCCACCATCTGCGCCTGCACGCCCGCCAGGCGCCCCCGTGGCTGGAAACGCAGGGCAGCCGTTGCAGGACATGCAAGATTGGGGTTAAGTTTAGGTCAGCACATGCGCGGCTCCACCAGCTGCGCATGCGCGCCCGCCAGGCGGCCCCTTGATGGGAACGCGGCATGCACGTTGCAAGGCATGAGAGGTGAGGTTTAGGTTTAGGTCAGCGCAAGCAAAGCCCCAGCGCTGCTGGTGCGCGACCAGAGTCAGCAGAGCTCGCGTCCGCTGCCGGTCGTGCCAGAAGCCTTCAGTGGAGGCCGCCGTTGATGGGCATGCGCGCAAGGCACCGAACATGGCCGCATCAGATTAGGACCTTACTGGGCATGCCGCAAGGGGTTGGACCTGATGCGACAAAAGGCTGCCCGCGCGCACCTCGTCGAGGCACACGCGCCACCAGCGCAGGCGCGTCAGCGGCGTCGGCAGCGCCTGGTAGCGCTTGCGCCGCCGCAGCGCGCGCTCCTCGCCGCCGTCCGCGCCGCGGTGCGCATCCCGCCGCAGCGCGTCGTACGTCGTCAGCACCTGCGCGCCGGACCGGATTCGGGTTGTCCCTGACCCTGAACCCCTACCCTAACCTGACCGCCGTGCACCTCATTGCACACAAGCACTACCATGCTGCTGCTGCAACTTTCGCAATCCTCCCTGCCATGCGCATACAGCTGCTGCTGCTGCTGCCAGAGGCTGCCAGCAGGCTCGGCAGAGCGGTACGGCCGGATTGCACATCTCATGCAGTGTATGTGCAGCATGTTGTCCCCAGCAGCAGGTCAGTGCTCAGGCTCATGCATTGCGCCAGGCCATGTAAACATGTGCTGGCTCATTGTCCTGGCAGAGTCAGCCTCAGGGTGTCCCCAGGCTCATAAACAGCAAGAGGCTGAGGCAGGCGGACCACATCCGCTGCAGCGAGGTCGGCGGCTGCGACGGCCACCCGCCGCCCGCCGCCGCGGCCGCTGGCGGGCGCCTCCTGGCCCTCGTACACCACCACACGCAGGGCGCCTGCGTGCACGCTCATTTAGAAAGGGGATAAGCATCACCACTGCCATTCTATTAGAATAACGGCAGGCTAGGCGCTCAGATAGCAAGCCGTTCCCATGAGCTCGTCTGCAGTGATGAACATGGCTCTGCAGCATGCTGGAGACAGGCCATTGCACACAAATCGCTAGGTCATGCGGGCACGGGGGATGCCATGTGTTCAGCCCACACAGGGCTGCATGCGGGCTCGCCCAAGGGACCTCACCGGGCTGCGTGTGCCGGCGTATCTCAGCGTGCCACTGGCTGAGGATGGACGCCGGGCACACGATCAGCGTGGCGCCGCAGTCGGCGGTGACGCGGGCGCCGGTGCGCGCGGCCGCGCACCGCGCGCATTCGTACTCGCCTGCGAGGCGCAGTAGAAGACCTGGGACACGCCTCATGGCACCTCGCTCGGTATACCATCACGTGTGAACATTCGCAGCAGCAGCGCATGCTGGCATGAGGCAGCCGCCATCGCAGCACGTCCCTGCAAGACGGCGCGGCCTGAGGTGCTTGCGCCAGGCAGACAACCGCGGCCTGCAGCGCAGTCTCAGCATGCACAGATTATTTGCGATAAAGTCTGCTCATGAAGGAGAAATGCATTTCTCCTGCTCAGGGTGGCAGCGCATGCGCGGTGCGCCGGGGGGCGCGCGCCGGGCGGCCCGCGGCGCGGGAAGCCGATGCAGGCGCCGTGCAGCCAGGCGCCGCACGCATCGCACAGCACCCACAGGCCCTCGTAATCCTTCGCGCGCGGGTCCGCGTCGGTCGCGCCGCACACGCAGTCGATGCGCCCGCCGCCCTCGTCCTCGTCCGCATCTCCCTCGTCCTCCTCCTCTTCTTCTTCCTCTCCACCGGATGAGCTGCTGGAGCTGCCGCGACCGCCGCCGTCACGCTCGCGCGGGCCGGCAGCGCCCGACGCGCTGGGCGAGCTTGACCGCTCCTCCCCCTCCTCCTCCTTGCTCTCGGCCTTGACGCGCGGCCGCAGGACGCGCGGCTGCGCGGCGGGCGCGTGCGCGGGCGCCGGCGCCGCGTCTGCCGCCTCCGGCGCCTGGCCGCAGAGGAGGGACGCACACCTCAGATGCAGGGGCGCCACGCCCTGGTGCAGCAGCATCCCGACTCCACCTCGTTCACTGGCGACGAGCGCGACATCACTGCAGAGGTGCGTTAGCATGCACCTGTCCCTCTTACCACCTGCATGTGCTGTCTGCTAGGGTTGCACGCCACCGAAGTGGCTCAACACGCCGGGTGATCAACACAGTCTCACCAGGACGGCCGGCGTGCGTGGTCCGGGGAAGGGGTGTGCGGCCAGGCACGCCAGCACCTCCACAGTCTTGCCCAGGCCCTGCACAAAGGCGCCGCGGCTCGGCGCTCCTGGCAGGGTGCAGACATGCGTGCATGCGCTGTTTGCACAGGATGGCACAGGATTAGCGCTGAGTGGGTGATGCCGGCTGCGCTGTTACAGTGTCAGTGAGAAAGCAAGCTCGGGCACCAGCAAGCGTGTCCCCGATTTGACCAATCTACAGGCAGTCAAGTGCAACTCATGTGTTCTTTGCCTCAATAGTAGCTCATCTTCTGGGACAGTTCACTGCAAACCTGCCCACATGTCCCAGGTGCACATGTGATGGGCGCCACCATTTCGTCAGCCAGGATGCCGCCGCGCACAGGCGGCGGCGGTGGGAAGCGCTGCGCCGCCAGGCGCCCAGTGAACGGGTTGAGGTATGCCACGCGCCCAGCGGCATCGCGCAGCTCGCGCCACAGCGGGTGCAGGGCGCCCTCAGCCGGCACGCCCTGCATTTATTAGCCTTAGGTCAGCAGTCAACCAAAGACAACACCTTCAGCGAATCAGCCTGCGTGAGCGGCGCGCCATCAAGACCAGAGCCAAGTTTGGGCAAGTATGCATGTGGCTGCTGCGCATGGCCGGTTACACGATAAAGTGTAACTGTAATGCATGAAGTCTGCACATAGGACACTCTGTGATATACAAATAAGCTACCCCTGTGACTGAACTGCTACAGCAGAAACTGGCTATGCCTAACACAGCACAGGAGTCTTGCTCGAGCCCGGACGGCGCACCAGCTCGCCGCGCTCGCGCGCGACCATCCAGGCGGCCGCGCGGCGCTGGTACGGGCGCAACTCCGGGCGCAGCGCCGGCAGGTCGGCCTCCAGCGCGGGCGCGCGCGCGCTGGGCCTCACCGCCGCGCAGACCTCTGCCGCATCGAAGCTGTCCTCGCGCGCCGGGGACAGCTGCGCGCGGGCCGAGGCTGCGCTCAGTACTCGCTGCAGCGCCGAAGCAGAGCAGCTGGCGCCACTCAGAGAGTGCGTGTACAGACCGGCATGTGCAGTCATGAATATAAACATGCTGTGTCAGGCCCGGCCATGTTCCCTTATGACAGTTGTGAATACCACACCAAGCTCAGACAGCATCAACGCCAGCCTCCCCTCCATCCAGCACTCCACCCAGCTCGGCAGTAGCCGCACCAGCTGCCTGCGCCAGGTGCCTACATGGCGCTCTGTAGCTGCCGTGAGCATAGCGCATGGCGGGGCAGCTCAGCAGCAGCTAGCCAGCACGAAGCTCCGATAAGAGGTAGCGCTGGGCGCGCACTGGGCTGCGCGGGCTGCGGGGGCTGCGCGGGCTGCGCGGCGAGCGCGGGCTGCCGCCGGGCCTGCACCCTGCCCTGCCCTGCGAGCCCTGGCCCGCCCGCGCGCGCTCGCCGGGCGGCCAGTGCGCCTCAGCAGCGTGCTGCGGCGCGAGCCAGGCCACCAGCGCGAGCAGGTGCGCGTTCCAGCGGCGCTGCCGGACATCCGCGGGGTCTGCCGCCGTGCCCACCCAGTCACGCATGCCCGAGAAAAGCGAGCAAGCCAACTGTGCATAAGGATGAAGGGGAAGTGGGATGCGAGCCATCACCGTTTGACACGCATGCAGGCAGATGGCCACCACAGGCATTGTAGTTCTGCAAGTTGCACTCAGGCATGGCGGATAGAGCCACGGGCTACAGCCGCGATTGCAAGCTCGACGTGCTGGGACATGGAGAGCCCTCGACATGCGCCCCTCTAGCATGCCCGCATCTGGGTCCGAATCACGTGTCCGCCCACACCTGCAGGCTCCTCCGCAAGCGCATGCGGCGTGAGCGCGAACGCTACACAGGCATCAGCCGCTGCCGCCGCTCCATGTCTGAGCACATCCTGCAGCCCCGCTGCCGGCGCCGGCACCTGAGCGCTTGCGTGCGCACTGCCCGGCGGCGGCTGCAGCCGCAGTGTCACGCGTCCCTCGCGCAGCAGCGCCGCCAGCGCCGCCACCGCGCCCGGCGGCACAGCAAAGGCGCCCTGGCCGCGCATGCAGGGTGCACATCAGCCGGGAGGATGGACAGTCCCACACAGCTGTGTCTGGAGACGATCAGAACGTGCACACGTTTGCACTGACGTTTGATACATGGAGGAGCTTGATACCTCGCTTAGCAATCCCATTTGAAAGCAACTGAAGAACGCTTCTTGTGACGCATGAGCATGACGCCTGTGCCGGCGTTGTCGTCGGCGGCGATCCTGCTGAGCAGGCAGTCCACACACTCTCACAGGTGCACGCAGCGGGCTCGGTGGGCGCTGCCATGACTACAGGCTACGCACACTTTGCCGAAGCTGAACAGGCGCGCACGCAGGGCACGCAGGCGCTGTCAGCGGCCTCCACGAGCACAGTGCCCACGCCGGCGCTGCCCACGCCGGCGGCGCCGTCGGGGCCGCTGCCGTGGCGCAGCGCGAGCTGCAGCCTCGCGCAGGCGCCGGGCGCGGGCAGGCCGCCGACCGCCTCCGGCTGCTCCAGCGGCAGCGTCGCCAGGACCTGCGCCGGGCGGAGGTGTGGGGCACCGCAGGTGCGGTGAGCACGCCGACCTCGAGCGCTTCTTCAAGCTTCAGGTCGGTTGTCGCGTCTCTGTGCAGGTCCCAGGTACGCAGTCAATTATCTGCAGAAGCGCACCACGCCATGCAGAGGCCGCCTAGCAGTGCTGGCAGCAGGCTCTGGCCAGACATCTGGCGAGGCGCCTATCAAGCACAACTAGCTTCCCCGCGCACCACGGCAACTTCCGCTGCGTGACACTCTATGAGCTCCACGTCGTCAGGCGCCGCTGCCTGAGCGTCTTTCCGCCTGCGGCCCAGGACGGCTGTACTAAACATCCCAACAGCTACATTTAGTACCCCAGTGCGCTGCACGTGCTCGCAGGAGTTCAACAGGCACACAGGAGCCTAGTGATGAGACCGGCTGGACAAGCATGCTTGTATACACGCGCGTCACGCAGACATGTAAACAGAATTTGTTGCAAATGCCAAGCGCGTTCTCACCTCTTCTTCCGCACGCGCTTTGCCGGCTGCAGGTCCTCAGCATCAGTGCCCTCTGCAGACAGCAGGTGCAGAGCGTCCGCCTGCCTTCTCTCCACCGGGCCCAGCTGGCCGCGCGGGGCGCTCTGCTTGTGGCGCACCATCGCCGCTATCTGTCTGTGGCAGTAAGCCGTATGTTGTTTCGGCTTTGAAGGGCAATTCACATGTAACCCCGCCGTGGGGTGGGGTGCGTGTCGTACTTGGGCCATGGGTCATAAGAGCCAGGCTCTTCCAAAGCAAGTATTTCTTCAGCAGTCGAGACATGCAAGCATGCTGGCCCACGCACTCTGAGGTCCAGCTGGTGTACACGGCACATCAGCAGCCTATCATACATGCACAGCATGTGCCACTGTGGCACTTCATCACCGAGTATTCACAGGTTTAGCAGAGTGAGGTGATGTACTTACACCCACATGTGCCCAACATTGCATGTCCGCGCCCCGGTTCGTGGCTGTTGCAGACTCTAGGTTGACTGCAGCAGGTCACTGCTCCCGCCTGAGAGCATGCTGCTGCAGAGTAAACTACACATACGCGCACTTGGCGCACGACCTGAGTCCATGGGGTGGCCTCCTCCCGCAGTAGCCATCCGCGCAAACGCTCAGCTATCTTGTTCACCAGCAGGCAGTGGCGATGGTAATGCATTGTGCATGGTTTGGACAGGCGCCCGCATCGGCTCATCAGCAGCCGCCCGGCCGCCAAACCCGCCGAGTACGCCGCGCAGCACCCCGAGCGCATGTCGGCTGGCACGCGGCTGGCACAAGCGCCACAGCATGCATCCACTTCGCACGCAAGTACACCTCGTAACCCATTCCCTGTGCTGCCACCTGTGCGCCACCCTCCGCGCAGCACCTCACAGCCACCGTACCCCACAGCGCAGACCACCAGCTGGCCGCCGTCACTTGCACAAGGCGGGCACAGCATGCGGCCTTCCACTTGGGCAGGAAAGGATGCGCTGCAAGCTGCTCAGCTGCTGTGCTGCTGATGGAGACTGTGTACGACCGTGATCCCAGGTTGCTCAGAAAAATGACTTCCTATCGTCTGCTGCCAGACTCGTATTGTCCGCCAGCACTTCAGCGCGCAGCCTTTAGCCTGGCCGCCGCCAATGACCTGGCTAGGGTCTAGTCAGAGTCCTCCCGCTCTTGCGCGAGGATCCCGCCGTTGCTGCCGAGCGCGCCGGCGCAGATGACACAGTCGTGCGCCGGTTTGCGCTCCTTGTCTGCCATACCTGGTGAGCCATCAGAACGGCATCGCTGCAGCAGCGCAGCACCTGCACATGCGTGCAGTACGCTCTGCTAATGTCCTCGTCAAGCTATATCAGCCCTCTGGCTAGCAGCCTCATACACAAACAGGGTGTATGACCACAACAGCGGAGCTGGAACAAGCTTGCAGTGCGTAGTTGCATTCACACAAGTCGAGTTATGTTGGCCAGCACCTTATGGCGTCCTCCAGCCCTGCGCGGATCCTGCAGTCAAGCAGGGCAAGCAAGCTGGACCAAGCACTGCCGGGACGCCTGGCTCGCAGCAGTGCACGTTTGAGCACCGCAGCAGGCAACAACCAAAGCGGCGTGCCAGTTCCTCTGCTTACTCCACCAGCATTCCCACAGGAAGCAGCCTGTGAAACTTCGGCTGAAACCCCGCCCGACCTGTTCGGTAGATTGTGAGAAGGTGTATATCAGGCACAGTACGATGCGCAGAAGCGTTCTCAGAAGTGTGCTCTTTGGTTCCTGTTCCCGTTGGTGGACAGCTGAGCAGTTGATGGGCTCAGAAATGCAGTGCATGCGTGCAGGTCATGTCCGTCCCTTCCGGCCTGGACGCTTAGCACAACCGCGCGCAAGCTGCACATCAGATGGTCCCACGGTGCCTCGGGGCACTAGATTCCTGTCTGTAAAATGCACACGTGCCACGCGTCGAGCAGTAGCCTGCAGATCGACCAACACCAGCGGCGAAGAGCTTGCGCTCCAGGCTTTCCAGACATCCGCAGGTTGGTCAAGTGCACACACGCACTGTTTCAGCGGGATTGAGCACCCGAGGAGCTTCCAGCTCCATCACTGTGCTGCAGCTTGCAGGCAGGAGGCCGAGGGCGTGAGGGAGGCAGCGCTGGCCGCCCTGTTCCAAGCGGCTGTCAAGAAGGATGTGGCGGTGGACACGGTGTATGGCGCAATGCTTGCCTTGGAGCAGCGCTTTCAACAGAACGCCAGGAGAGCAGGTGTGGCTGTATGACACTCGCACACGCGGTGACACAGCAAAACTCCAAGGCTCTGACTCGCGGACTGGGTCACCCTTGCTTGCTGATTTTCGCACCGCCCTGTCAGTGTTGTGTAGTGGTCGTGCGTGGGCTGTACACGGGCAGAGCGGCGCCTGCTCGCGGAGCCAGTCCTCCCATCACCTGCGCCTGTTGGTGTCTGTTTGCTGTGTGCTAAATCGACTAGAAGTAGAGCGGCGCCAGCAGGTGCGCAGCCGCGTCCCACCGGCACAAGCCAAATCCCGAAGAAGGTCCGGCCACACCTGCCAGACTGCGCTGAACAACCCGTGGCGCGACCGCAGACTGGCTGCCCCAGCTGGCTGGCGCCTGGCAGCTCGTCTTCGCCGCGCCGAACAAGGCTGTGCCCGCCTGGAGCTACATCCCCGTCGACGAGTACGCCGTGTTCGACGCCGCGCCGGGTGCCACCAGCCTGGCCAGCGACCTGGGCCCGCTCCGCTTCGACTTCATCGGCGACTTCACCTGGGACGCGCGGACGCAGGTCCGGCCTGCCTATGGCATGCTCTGCGTGTCGTGCTGCGGGCTCCGGCGCCTCTGTGGGCGCGTGTCGGCAGGCACTGACGCGCGCTGACCCCCCGTGTTCTTGCTTGCAGGTGATGGAGTTTGGCTACACCAAGCTGCATGTGGATGCGTTTGGGCGCCGCATCCTCCAGCGCCCCGTCTCCTTCAAGCGCAAGACTTACAGGTGGGCATCAGGAGGCTGTTCGCACGATTTGCGCAGGCAGCTAATGGTGGCTTTCTATTTGTGGCCCGCACCGCTGCTGTGTAGCTGCAGCCCTTTGGCATGAGCTCTGCATGATGTGTCCGATGAGCCGGAGGCTGCGGCATCACATTTAAACATTTTTCAGCGCTGTTTTAAATGCTGACATGTGTGCGGCTGCCCCGCAGCTACTTTGCGCTGGAGCAGGGGCCGCATGCGACCATCGCCTGCGCTCGAAGCAGCGCTGGCAGCCTCACGCTCATGCGGCGACGGCAGTGATGCTCCACGCTTCCTTTCGCACACGTTGCACATTCGTTCACGCGCGCTTGGCTGCGTTGTGCAGCCACACAGGTGTGTTGGCGTGAGTGCTGCATGTAGTGCTTGCGTGGTAAATCAAGTGGCGAGGCGACTATGGTTAGCTATTGGAGTTCCGCGGCATGGTGATCTGCTCTGCACGGGTATGCATGCTTATGGAGCCCTACTTACTGCAATCAGTGTCGCTGTACAGACACAGCAGTGAGTGTGCGTGAACGCCAGAGGCTGTCATGTGGCTGTATGCACTGACAATCTCTGGTGGGACTGGCTACAGCCTGAGTTGGGTGGTGTTGGACAGCTTCTGTCAATGAGCAGCTTATGTCCTTGCACCATGCATGCTGAATACTGTTACACAGCAGTCTGTGGGTCGCTCAGGATGTGTGTGACGGGCTACGGTGTTTCAGCCTCAAACCTGAAAAGGCATCACACCGAGTCGTGCGCTGCGCGAGGCTGGTACAAGTTCCAAATGACACGGCACGCAAGTGGCTGCCCTGTCTATGGCATAACATGGAAGTGCCAGGCACAAAGATTCTAGGCGCACTATCGTTTGTCTATGGCCGACCAGCAGGCTGCAGTGGTCTCATATGTGAAACGCATGATTTTGGGCTGCAACGTGATTGGGGTGGTCGAGTCTGAAAGGAAGGAATGGCTCTGAGCGCGCGCACTGATCTCAGATCTCTTCTATGCTGTCAAGAGCAATTTTTTTTTGTCCAGGGTTTCTCCCCCCAGACAAACATTGCGAGTGATGAGCGCAGTTTCTTCACGTCGTCTGGTATGCCCAAGGCGAACACGGGGAGCAGCGACTTGCAGTGGCTGCCATCACTGCAAGTTTGGGCGCGGCTCCCGGGCAAGCCACAGGCCAGCTGTCGACCCCAGGCTGCGCCGGCAGCATCTGGGCTGCCGCCAGCGCCGCCGGTAGCCCGACAGGCGTCAGAGCACAGCATGGAGGCAAAGGAGAGGGATTGTCCCGACTCGCCCAGCGGCAGCGACGCAGAGGACACTATCCTGACCTGCTCGATATGTGCGCGCCCGCTGCTGTCCTGGTCTGCAAGCTTGAAGCGCTGCCGCACGGTGGCCTTATTTCCGTGGAAGGCTCTTTCACACCAAGGTGTATGTGAAGTGCCGCGCTGCGTGCGCGCAGGCCTCAGCTACGTGACCGACCTGCGCGACAAGGCGGTCGCGGAGCCCTGCATGCACGCCTTCTGCGTGTCCTGCCTG
>JAABUH010004144.1_pt1 | contig 11905 bp, 18 predicted proteins | sample 5559121 | NCBI WGS metagenome assembly JAABUH01 (sample SAMN10711871, study PRJNA513364) | rock metagenome | isolation source: Antarctica rocks | place: Antarctica: Victoria Land, Battleship Promontory nord | collected 2015-12-28 | reverse complement strand
TAGACAGGCGCTGCGGCAGAGGTTCCTGGCGTTGAATCAGCGGAGTGGCCTGCCGGTACGCAGCCCGTAGACCGATGGAGCGTGCTAGCTGTCGCCTGCACGCATGGGACGCACAGTGGCTGCGTCGAGCACGCAAACTGTGCTGCGCACCTGATGCCTGCTACGTCGATGCCGCCTTGCTGTGCTTTCTCGAGACGCAAGCAGCGCACGCCTGCGCGCAGGGCCGCCGCGCCTTGCAGAGGCGGCACGGAAGGGCAGGCCGCTCTTCGCCGAGCGCGCGGCCTGCGGCGGTGCTTTTCGGCGGCGGCGACATCGGCGACGAGCCGGATCCTGACGCGTACTATGAGGAGGAGCGCTTTGACCCAGATGAGTACGACGCAGTGACCGTGGCCCCGCGCACAGCGCCGCACCGCACGCGGCGCGCGCAACAGGCAACAGGCGGCAGGGAGGGACAGCATGTGCTGTCCTCTGCCCGGGCTGCCACCGCTGAGCCTGGCAGCAGCAGCGTGCGGGGCGAGGCAGCGGAGGCAGACGCCTTGGATGAGGGCAGGCACGCAGCCTGGCGTGACGCGTCGCGGGTGCGAGCGCCCGGACAGGCTGTCTGCTTTGATTCTGCAAAGCTGCTCCTCTGTCCCTTGTGAAGGAGCTGGAAGGTTGCTCAAGGCGCCAAGGGTGCTTGCAGGCCTCCGCGAGCCGCGTGCTGAGCTACGCCGAAGCTGCAAACTCGCGGTGCGCGCATGCCGCTTGTAGCAACGCGGGGCCGCACAGAGCTTGTCCACGCTCAGCTTTCTGCTAAAAAGCCCGTCCTCGCCAGCAGCTCGCCTGTATCGCAGGCTAGCAGATGTGGCTTCAGCGGTATGGCTGGTCCTCACTACGGTGCCGGCCGAGACGGCGCGGGCGGTAGCCGTGACCGGCGCCGGCACGGGCGACCTGCTGTGGGACAGCCCCGTGGGGCAGCTGGCGCGCGCCGCGCAGCGCAGCTGGGCCGAGCTCACGGTGGACCTGCCCAAGGTCCTGCCCCGCCCCTGGCAGTTTGTTCGACAACCCCGGACTTGTCGACACTCGTCACGAGCATGCCTGCTGCCGCATACATCCGGGGGAGAGAGGCGCTTGTATTACACGCGCGTGCCGCTGTGTGACAGCACTGTGACACACAGGACCCAGGGACTTCGGTCTGGTGTGCAGGGAGCTCGAAGGGGCCGCGTGGGCGCGCAGGGGGCGTGGGCGCGCGCGGTGTGGCTATGGGACCGCCCCAAGCTCAAGCGGCTGCGGCTGACAATCAGCATGGCGCAGTGGACCGTGCGCCTGCCGGCGCTGCTTGCGCTCGTCGCCTCGCAGGCGCGCGGCGGTACACGTGCAGCGGCTGCCTGTCTGGTTTAGGCCGTTGCTGTGAGCGGCGCTGCAGCCATTGCCGTGCTCATGCTCTCCTGCCATCCTCGACTGCGCTGTTGGCCTAGGGCTGGCTTGGCTGTGTACAGCCGGCCTGCATTGGTCAGAGCGCGCACTTTGGCAGGCGCATCAGGTAGGCAACGCAAAGGGTGCCGTGTGCGGCGCTGCATTCCGCACTTACAGCCTGTGCCCTCTGGGGCCCCAGCGCACCCTGAGCCTGCAACCAGGCCGGCGCTGGGCGCGAACACGCACGCAGGCCGCGCCGCGACGCCCGGCGCCCGCGCGCGCACGTGCAGGTGGGCCTGCTGGCCACGCAGGTCAGCCTGCCGATGCTGGCGCCGCTGCTGCTGGGCACGGGTATGCTGCTGCGCTCCATTCGCACCAACGCCTCGTTCCTGCTGCCGCGCATCGGCCTGCTGGTCGTCATGCTCTGGCTGCTCTGGTTCGCCAACAGCGTCGTGCAGAACACCGTCGTGTACCTGCGCCGCCAGGCGCGCGCGCCGCCCGCGCCGCTGCTGGGCCGCACACAGCCTGCCCGGCCCGCTGCGCCCGTTGTGGGGCCTGTCGGGCGTTCGCTGGGCTGCAGGCAGCAGGGCGCGCGCGTCGCCGCAGCGGGGACCTGTGCGCTTGGTGGCAGAGCTGCACGCGCCTCACCTCAGGTCGTGTGCACCCCGGCTTGTGACCAGCCATTTCACTTGGGGCCTGCTGGCGACTGAGGGCATGTGCACCCAACAAGAGGGTCACGCGAGCGGTGCTCGGGCGCGCTGACGGCGGTGCCGCCGCGCGGCAGGGCGCGCTGGACCAGCGCGTGTCAGCGGCAATCATCACGACGAGCGAGTGCGCGGCGCTGCTGGCCGCGCTGGTCATCCTCCTGTCCATGATCGTCAACGTGTCCGCGCTGCTCATCCCGGCCGGCATCGCGCTCGCCTTCGCCGCCAAGGACCTCAGTCACAACTTTGTGGCAGGCGCGGTCCGCGTTCGCAGGGCCGGGGGCGGTGAGGCAACCACGATGCGTGCGTGCTGGTGCCCTCGCAGAGGCACTGTGCGGGACGCCTGCGTTGCAGCTCCTCAAGCGCGCAGCCCCATGCGTCCCGCTCGGCAACTGGCCGACCGCAGTGCGCTTTCTCCTGAAGGGCGCGCTCAGCACAGTGTGTGAGGGTAGATTTAGGGTGCTGCGACTGCAGGCTGCTGACCGGCGCGCGGCGCCCGTGCAGGCTTCTTCCTGTTTGCGGTGCAGCCGTTCAAGCTGGGCGACCGTGTGGCGGTCACGTACGCAACGCCGCTGTCGTCCGGCGGCGCGCAGCCGTCGTCCTGGTTTGAGGGCACCTGTGAGAAGGTGGACCTGCGGTGCGCCCCCCACCCACCCAACCACCCCCCGCGCCCGCCCGCGCCCTGCTCGCAGCGCCGCGCGCGGAGCGCCGGGGCAGCCCGGGGGCAGCTGTCCGCCCTGGGCCAGCGCGCTGGGTGTTGTGGCAGCGGCGGGCAGGCACGGCATGCGACGGGACAGGACACGCGCGGCGCGCGCACCCCCTGTCCTGGCTGAGGGCGCGCTTGCATGCCGGCGCGGCCGCAGCGCGGGGCTCAGGCATGCGTGCGCCGGGTCTGAAGCGCGCGGCCGCGCGGCGGCCAGGTACACCACTCTGAAGAGCGGCCCGCGGCGGCTGTACGTGCCCAACAGCGCCTTTGTCACGCGCGAGTTCATGGTCGTCGACGGTGCGCGCACCACCCTGCTCCTTCGACGCACCACCCTGCTCCACCCCTACCTTACCCTAGCCCAGCCCGCGGCGGACGTACGTGCCATAGAACAGCCCCTTTGTCACGCGCGAGTTCATGGTCGACGACAATGCGCGCGCCCGCGCTCGCTCTCTGCGGCCAGCGGGTTGATGCTTTGTGCCCTACACACTATGCTGCCCTGCCTTTGTCGCCGGGTGCTGCCCTAGCATCAGCTCCCTAGCAAAAATCAGACAGGCCTGGCGGGACTGAGCGGGAGCATTTTCCTGCGATTTGCACCTTCTTGCAGCATACCCTGTCTGTGTGAGGTGCCACAGAGGGAAGCTCTGCAGTTCGCCAGAGTGTGCCACGTCTATTCAGACGCCAAGGCAGCACACCGGCGCCGGTGAGACCGGACGCTGGTCCGGCAGATCCGGCCACGGCGAAGCGGGACCTGACCGAGGCGCCCGCGGACCGGCCGCAGCCGCAACCGCAGTTCTGGGGCGGCGGCCCTGTGTGGCCGCAGCCGCCGCCGCCGGGCTACAGTCCGCTGCCCGTCTGGTGCGCCCTCCTGCCGCGCGCGCGCCCTCGCGCCCTGGCGAGCGCAACAGGGCCCGGGGCTGTGGTTTTGCATTACGACAGTCTTGTACTATGACCCTGCGGGCCAATCGAATGCAAGCCTCGAGTGTTGCTGCGCAAGCCAAGTCACCTGCAATTTTAAGGCTCGGGTGTGTGTGCTTGGAAAAGGATTTTGCCGTCAGCCTTAATTTTTCGTCGCCTATGCTGCTGATGCCGAGCACCAGCATTCCTGCCGCCTTAGCAATTCGATTCGGTCATGGGCGCTGAGGTAGCAGAGGCTTGGGATGCAGCCCCTGCCTCTGGCGGCGCAATCGGCCTGACTTCTCCGGTATTGCCGCGCAGGGGCGCGGGCGCCCAGCCGCCGCTGGCGCAGCAGCCGCCGGAGCATGCGCTGGCTGGCAGCGGCGCCCCGCCGCTGCCGCAGCCCAACGGCTTTGGAGGCCTGGCCGGCACGGGCGCCACCTCGTCACCTGATGCGGGCGCGGGCGCGGGCGTAAGCCCGAGGTCGGATGCGCCGGCGGCGTCGGCGGACGGGGCGCACGCCCAGGACGGGCAGCCCGGACCCAGGCAGGGCCCCGAGCAGCCGCTCCCGCCGCATTACGGGGGCGCGCCGACGTACCCGTACGGCGGCCGGGGCTACCCCTACGGCGGCTGGCCCGAGCAGCCGGGGTACCCCGGCATTGCCGAGCAGCATTGGGGCCACCCCAACGGGCCGACGCCGCAGCAGTACTACAATGCGCGGGCCGCCCATGGCGACGCGCAGTAGGCCGGCGCGGCCAGCAGGCCGGCTGGCGCGCGCGCGCGCGCGCACTGGGATGCTGCTGAACGACCGTGGGTTGCCCAAGAGCCCACTGCACTGGCCATGGCGCTTACTCGCTCAGGTCTTGGCCTGCCTGGGAGCGTCACTCGAGTGGTGGGCGATGGGATTTGCTCTTGCTCAGGCGTCACTGGGTGGTGCATGCGATAATTTTGTGTCGCGTCCCGGCCTTGGTGGGACAGCGACACCGGCTTGCGCCCACGCAGGGCGAGCTGCTAGGGCTTTGCGACCGTTACCAGGAGAGTCCTCTGCTGCGTTAGCGCCGGAGGGGTTGGGCGGCCTGGCGCGGCCTTGGGCGGTGCAGCACATTTCACTGCAGGCTTGCACCGGGTGGCAAGTCCGTCATGCTGGCGGGAGCCGACGATTTATCGCCTTTGGGTTGCCTGGTAGGCCACGTCTGAATAGCGACTGTGGGAGACCAGCAGCCCGGCTCGGCGGCAGTGTGCTGCGCAGGGGGTCGGAAGCAATGCAATGCAATTGTCAAGGAACTGAAATGGCCAGGAGGCGGGTGTTGTTGTGCTTTGGGAGTATTTGGCAGAGCGCTCGGCGCGCGTGTACATGGGCAGCAGCACGGCATTCCTCTCGGCGCGTGTGCGGCGTCTGCTTTCAGTACTGCGTGTATATGTTTTGCCTTGCTGCGTGTTGCGTCCCGTGTCCCAGCCGCCCGGTCGCAGGCCGCCCCCGGGGCGTCTGGTGTGATGTCCATGTGCGCTGCCCCTTCCCTTTGGAAGTTCCCGACCTCTCATTACTGCCTGCGGTATTGTGCGGGCTCGCCGGGCTTGCCGCCCCGAGCGGCGATAGGCGTGTTGTTGGCGACCTGTGTCATGTCGCCAGACCCCCAAGCTGCATGCCTTGCGCGCGCGCTCGCCCGGTTCATGGGCCCCTGCTTTTCTTCCTGTTGTGGAGCAGCAGCTTGAGACCGGGGCAGCACTGTGTACGATATTAATTGCTTGCGCTTGCCTATGGTATGCATTCCTGACGCTGTCAAGAGTGTGCTCCTCTGCTCACTGCATGCGTGTCCCTGCCTCCATATTTTTCATGCATTTCCTGGACGTGGTGTTTCAGCAATCTGGGCAATGCAGCAGATCTGCATGCCATAACATCCAGCTTACGAGCTGCTCCGCCTCCACTTCTTCACCTCAAGTGCCCAGGTCAACTGAGCAGGCGGTGCAAGAGCACCAGCTCGCCAGCAGGATGCGTGTGCCCATTCCGGCTGTTGGCAGCAACCCAGAACTTTGCATGCCTCGCTTACGCAGCGCGCTTGCACAGGCTCTCAGGCTCCGCCCAGCATGCGGTAGCCGGCGGCCGCCGCAGCGAGCGCCGCCAGCGCGACGCCCGCAGCCGCCGCCCACCAGCACGCGAGCGCCGCCTGGACAGACTGCCGGCCGCCATCGGGCCCTACCCTACCCTTGCGCGGCGCGCCCGGCGGCGGCGCCAGCGGGTCCCAGGGCGCGGGCGCCGGCAGTGCCGGGCCCGGCCGGCCCTCTGGCCACTCCAGCTGCGCCCGCGGCCGCGCTCGCACTCAGCCTCGCTCACAGAGCCGCGGCGCGCGCAGCGGCGCACATCCTGGTGACGAGTGGCAACCCAGGACAGCAGCAGAGGCAGCAAGCGAGTCAGAGACTCTCACTCTCCGCACATGGCTATTGCTGGTAGAGACCGCTGGGTGTGCTGTCAGCACGGCTCGGAGCGACGCTCGCACGCGAATCCGCATGTACATGTTCTGCACTCCAGGCGCTGTTTATGACTTACTGGACAGTTGCTGGCCAGGGGCAGATGCGCTCGCCTGGTCGGCGGCCAGGCCGTCCAGGCCCGCCACCTCGCCCAGCGCCTCCAGCGCCTCGGCCTCCGGGTCGCCGGACTGCACATACGCGCACAGCGCCAGGCCGCCCTGCACAGAGCACGCATGTATGGGCCTGCATGGAGGCTCTTGCGGGCGCCGACTTGCACATTTGTGCGCGCAGGTGGCGCATGGCGTGTAGATACTGACGCTGCATGCAGGCGGGAAGCAAGCAGCAGCAGCTGCAGCAGCAGTCTGCAGCAGCAGTCTGCAGCAGCCGGATCTCACACTTATATGAGTGTCTGCAGTCAAGAGCGATGCATTGCTGCAGTGTCCCAGTCCTACCCTCATCGCGATGCGAGCGGCTGCGGGCAGCCAACAGGGGTGGCGGCTGGATGCCAAGCGGCGATGATCGCGTGGCAAGCTCAACTGGGGGCAGCCACACCATCCGACGAGCACACAGTGGCCTGGAGCACGCGCGTCGTCCACGCTGGTGTACAGACCGGGCACATGTGCTTGCTCTGGCTGGCGGGAGTGCAGGCAGCGCATCGGCGGCCGGCGCGGCGCGCCTGCACCGGCGCAAAGACCCGCCGCGGCAGCTCCGCAGCCTGCGCGGGCAGGCCCGGTGCGGCTGCAGGCTCCTCTGCGCCGCCGGCCGCGCCGCGCGCGTCGTCGCCGCCTCTTGCAGCAGCCCCGTCGCCGGGGTCCGCAGCATCGACGCGCGCGCGCAGGCTGCGCTCCAGGTCTGCCTGCGGGGCGGCAGGGACGTGGACATGCATGCGCGCGCGAAAGACGTACACAAGTCCTTTGGATGTCTTCAGGGGAACAAAGAGGCTGCGCCAGGATATGTGTAGTGTGAGGCACAGCCACTAACTGCAAACAGGCTCTTGCTGGTACCCATTTACCTGAGCAGTGTCGGCCATAGATTGACTGGTAGAGCCTGAGGAGCTTTGGACACACGAGCTACCACTGTAGCGTTCATGTGGTGTCACGGAAGGCCTGCACGGCTGGCACACCTTCAGCGCATCGACCGCGGCGGACATGGGCTCGCGCTTGTGGACATACGCGCGCGCGGCGACCTCCCCGCGAAGCTGGGTGCGCCCCGACACGACGCAGCGGCGCTCTTCCATGCCGTCGCCTGTCGCACACATGCAGGGGCCTGATTGCTCCTCAACCTAGGACGTCCTATGCGCGGATGCTCGTCACAGCTGCCGCAGCCTTGCCCAAGACAGTCCTGAACACTCACACGGCAGCGCTAGGCTGTCTTTGCAAGTCTGTGTAAAGCGCGCCGGCGCGCACCGCACACTGTAGCAGAGCAGCCGGGCGGCGTCAGCAGCTGCAGCTCGGCGCCGCCCGCCGCCAGCGCCTCGGCGACCGGCTGGTCGCCGCGCACCAGCGCGCCGCCCTGGCACGCGACCGCGCAGCGCAGCCGGCGCACCTGCGCGCCCGCGTCAGGGTGCAGGCGCATGTCTCACGCATCAGGGCGCAGGACGCTGCTCCAGGGTGCGCGCACATGTCTGACGCCTCTGGCAGCCTGCGCATGGCCAGCGAGGGCAATACGTGGATGCCTTCAGGTGGCTCAACAGCAACGGAGATGCTCCTGGCGAGCCAGTCTGCGGCTGCTCCCTGTGATGTCTGCTTGGGCAGAGGCGCTGCATGAGCATGCAGATAGCCGCACACCTGCCTGGGTGCCAGCCATGCACGCACGTGGCACCAGCACATCAGCGCCATATCCAATGGCTAATTGGCACTGGCTGCTGCGCTTCCTGCTGGGCTGCGGCAGGTTGTGGCGCACGGGCGGGGTACCTCCTGCTCGACAGCGGATGCGTGGCAGCCCGCGAGGTTGGCAACGGCGCCGCCGGCCGCGGGGACAGTGGTGGCGTACATGTACCTGCAGCGGCCCCGCCGGCCGCCGCATGTCGCGGAGCGCCCCAGGGCTGCGCGCGGGCATGGCGTGCGCACGCGCGCGCAGCGATCAAGGAGACGGGTCGGAACAAGCAAACATGCATGCAGTGCGGCAGGCTCCGCCAGGCGCGCGCTGTCTCTGCCTGGCAGCCAGGCAGCCCTGCCTGCCCCAAGAGTCGCGGCGTCCCAAAGAAAGCCAGATAATTCGCCTCAGAGGACTGCAAGCAAGCCCGTGGAGCTTCATTTCCGCAACACCAGCCTCTGAAGCTGGCACACGGCACCCGGCTGGTGCCGACTTGCGCGCCTGGCCGTCAGCCGCTCAAAGTTGGCCAGCGCGGGCGCGGACTTGGCCTCGCACACGCGCAGGTCCGCGGCGCCGTGCGCCTGGGCGCCGTACTCGCGCGCGGCCAGCTTGCGCGCGTCCGAGCCCATGTGCAGCAGCAGCAGCGCCTGGTCGCCTGGCGCGCCGCGGGGCGCGTGAGCAGCGGCCGGGGAGGCTGGGCCGCTCCACCTGTCTGTGCAGCCCCCGCGGTCGCGCCACACGTCTGCACCTGTGGGCCCCGTCGGCGTCAGTGCCTCGCATGCATCAGACGGGCAACCCGCCAGTTCGCTGGAGGCAGAGGAAAACAGTGACAGCAACACGGCTTTCAAGTCCAACACCTCCGAGCGTCCTTGCGACGCGCGGGGGCAGAGCGGCCAGTGCGCGAGGGCAGCATGGCCGTACCGAGGCGCGTGGCGGCGGCGCGCATCTGGTCGAGCGCGCGGCAGAGCTGCGGCGCCGCGCGTACGTACGCGGCCTCCGAGCAGAATACGTACAGCCCCACAACGTCCACGCCTGCGCCCCCAGCGCACGTCAGGCGATTCTGCATGCGCTCACTCATTCATAGACCCGCCAAGCCACACACTGCTCCTGACACGAACTCTGCGCAGGCAGCAGCCATGTCAAAGTTACCTTCACGGTGGCAGGATGGGTGGACCGCCAGGCAATGATACTACGCCGTATGTGCTGCGTGCCTACCAGAGAACCCTTCGCTTCCGCATTCCGCCACATGGTATGCACACCCAAGGGTCCTGCATTCTGACCATGAACATGCGCGCTCAAGGCAGCACATGCAAGACCTGCACGGCATGCTGCCGAGGCTTCTGTTCGCACAGTGACCTTTCCCTATCACAGTCGTTGCGGGAGAGCCGCACCGCCGGGCAGCATGCAGGCGACCTGCGCCGCATGCTCAGCCAGCCAGTCGTCCTTGACGGTGACCTCCGCGCTGCCGGCGCGCGGCTTGCCGCCCTTCTTGGCAGCGGGCGCCGGCGCGGCCTCGTGCACGTCAATCGGCTCCTCCCCCTCCTGCCAAGCACGGTGCGTCGGCACCAGCAGGCAGGGGCCGAGCGCGGCATAATAAGTTTGACAGCACTGCAGCCCAGCAGAGTGTTGTAGCGGCTGCGGAAACTGCTAGCATGCTTGAAAGCGCAAGGGTGAAGACAGCAAGTGAGCTGTGAGGTCCAAGACGTGCGCTGGAGCAAACGGCCGCACCTCAAAGCTGGGCGTCCTGATGCTATGGAACACACAGCTCCGCTGCCCGCCGCCCAGGCACCCCAGCATCAGACCCACCTGCAGCCAAAACTGCACAAAGTCTCACAAGTATGCCAACACCGTAGGCCCCAGACAGTTGTGCAAAGCAGCAGGCCCCGCTGCAGCAGACGTGTGATACCTGCATTGCTTCAAGTATATGCAAGGTTCACCAGCTGGGGCCTTTGCTTGGCTTTGTAAATTACATGTATGCAGACATGCAGCGGTGGTAGGTCTGACCAGACCTGCGCTGGGGCCCGCGACTTGATGAGCGCATCAGCTGCGTTGCCCAGCTCTGGCTCGAGCTGGCAGACACGAACCATGGTGCAGCTCACAGCACACTGCTAAGGTACCCTCCTGTGATCGCAGCTGTGCTCGAGGGCCTCCTCTCTGCCGAAACTTTTTAGTACTAGATGCCCGCACGTGCGAGGGCATGCCCTGCTGGTTCTCCAAGCAATGCAGCTGTCTCGTTCGAGTATGTCACGCAGCCCGAAGACGAGCGGCACAGACCATGGTGCAGGCGCCGCTCTGGCCGGCCCCAGCGCAGCGGCCATGCTGCACGGCATTGGGTGGTCGTGGTAGCACCGCCTTGGTTCCCCACCTCTGGAGGGGCGCGCGGCGTGAGCGGCGTGCGGCCTGCACACACAGTTCGGCTGCGGAGGGGCACACGCCGCAAGGCGCTGTGACCTCGGCTGCGCAGAGCGCGCTGCGGCCCACCGACTTTGACTCGTTCGTGCACTTCTTCCGGCAGGCCAGCCCTTATATCGAGGGCCACCGCGGCCGCACGTTCGTCGTCTGCTGCCCGGGCGAGGTGCCCCGGGCCCCGCACCAGCATTAAAAGTAGGCAGTGGCGCATGCGCAGGTGCAACAACACCTCACGCAGCACGCACTACTGCACAGCAAGGTCTGCGCAGGTCTCACTTGCACAGCTCTTGCCACTGCGTGGAGCTCACCAAAGTGCTCTGCTTTGGGCCGGCTGCAGGTGGTCGAGGACCTGGGCATCCTGCACTCGCTGCTGGAGGACGTGGCTCTGCTGCACGGTGCAGCGCCCGCAGGCCATCCTGCTCTTCACTTTGTGCCTTGCCTCTGTACAGGTGGTGATGATGTAAAGCAGGCGTCCTACCTGCCACTGTGTTAGCAACCGGCTGGTAAAAAGCGCTGTGCAGCAGGTGAACAGATAGGACACCGCACGATGCCTGCGCGTGAGTGCACAGCTCCGGCGCGCGCGCAGGCCTGGGCATCCGCCTGGTGCTGGCGCTGGGCGTGCGCGCGCAGATCAACCGCGCGCTGCGCGACAGCGGCGTGGAGCCGCACTACAAAGCTGGCAAGCGCGTTACAGATGCCGCGTCGATGCAGGCGGCCGCGGCGGCGGCCGCCGCCGTGCGCATCGAGGTCGAGGCGCGCCTGTCGCGGGTGCGCGGTCGCTGCTGGCGCCGCCGGGCTCTGGCAGCCTCCACTGTCAAACAGGCACCAGGCGGGGCTTATGATTGCTGAGGGCCAGGAGAGCAGCACCACGCGGAAGAGGTGCGGGAGCCCGGGAGACTGTCAGACAGCGCGTGCACGCCCCCGCAGACACCACAGCTGGACCAGACGTGCTGGGTGCTCGCGGGTGCGTGCTGAGTGTGCAGTTTGAACCCTAATTAGAACCCTGGGGGCGCGCGCAGGGCCCGGCGGTGCAGGTGGTGCGCCGGCACTCGCGCAGCAGCGACGCGTTCCGCTACGCGCCGGCCATGAGCACGGTGTCCGGCAACTACGTGGCCGCGCGGCGCATGGGCGTCGTCGACGGCGTTGACTTCGGCCTCACCGGCATGGCGCGCCGCGGCTCGGCGCCCGGCTGCACGCCGCTGCGTGAGCAGACATGGCAAGCTGCTAGGGTTGCGAGGCAGAGAGCGTGGGCCGCTCAGTGCTTTGTAGCTCCCCCAGCCCTAGCAGCGTGGTGACCCAGCGCACTTCCAGACTGTTCTCCCGCCACTGAGGCATGCCAGGCTCTGAATTGTGCTTCAGAGCATGGGCTAGGGCTCAGCTGGCCATCCGCAGGGTGGCCGCTCTGGTAGGCGGTGGGCGAGATGGTGGGACGGCGTGCGCGCGCCAGGTCCGCTGGGTGCAGGCCGACTCGATCCAGGCGCAGCTGGACTCGCGCAACATTGTCCTGCTGAGCAAC
>JAABUH010004143.1_pt1 | contig 11907 bp, 8 predicted proteins | sample 5559121 | NCBI WGS metagenome assembly JAABUH01 (sample SAMN10711871, study PRJNA513364) | rock metagenome | isolation source: Antarctica rocks | place: Antarctica: Victoria Land, Battleship Promontory nord | collected 2015-12-28 | reverse complement strand
CGGTCGCCGCGTCGAGCGCCCCGGACAGGTCGTCGGCGACGACCAACTCCGGGGCGCGCACGAACATCCGCGCCGCCGCCACCCGCCGGACCTGCCCGCCGGAGAGCCGGGCGCCGCGCGGCCCCACGGGCGTGTCGAGTCCCTGCGCGAACCCGGCCACGTCGCGGTCGAGGGCCGCCGCGCGCACCGCCGCCGCGAGCGCCGCGTCCGGCCGGTCCAGGCCGAGGAGGATGTTCTCGCGGAGCGTGCCCGCGAAGAGGCGCGGCTCCTGCGGCGTGAACGCGCTCCGGGGCGGCCGGAACCAGGTCGCCGGCTCCGCCACCACCGCCCCGTTCCAGCGGATCGTCCCGCGCGCCCGGGAGCAGGCCGAGCAGGGCCAGCAGCGTCGTCGTCTTCCCCGCCCCGACGCGCCCGGTGAGGACGGTGAACGAGCCCCGCGTCAGGGCCAGATCGACGTCGGCGATCCCGCGCCCGGTGTCGGGGTAGCGGTAGGTCAGCCCCGCGACCGCGAGCGTCTCCAGCGGGTCGGCCGCCCCCGTGGGGGCGTCGACGTGCGACCCGACGAGCGCCTCCGCCGGCAGCCCCGGCAGCAGGGCCCGCAGGCGCGCGAGCGCCGCCCCGGCGGTGCGATAGCGGCCGACCAGGAGCCCGGCGCTCCCCGTCAGGCCGCCGGTGTAGTCGAGCAGGTAGAGGAAGAGCGCGACATCGCCGACGCCGAGCGTGCCCGCCCGCAGCTCGCGCCCGGCCAGGAGCAGGACGAGGCCGGTGCCCAGGGTCGACAGGTGGCCGTAGACCGAGGCGACCACCGCCGCGAAGAGCGCCTCCCGCCGGGCGGCGCGGCGCCGCGCCGCGTCGAGCGGGCGGAGACGCGCGACGAGCCGGTCCGTCGCCCCGGCGACCACCAGCGTCTCGACCGCCCCGAAGGCCGCCCCCAGCAGGTCGACCACCCGCCCGGTGGCGTCGCGTGTCGCCGCGTACGCGGCGGCCGCCCGTCCCCCGGCGCGGCGGGCCACGAACGCGATCGCCACGAGGGGCAGGACGGCGCCCAGCGTCACGGTGACGCTCGCGGCGAGCATCAGCGCCAGCGCGGCGACGCCGAAGGCGGCGAGGGCGAGGGTGTTGCACGCCGGGTTGACCAGCGTGGCGACCGTATCCGGCTCGTCGCGGAAGCGGTCGAGCGCCCCGGCGGGCGGGACGGGCGCGCCGGGGCGCAGGAGTGCGGCCAGGAGCTTGTGGCGCAGGGCCGCCGCGATGGCGTGCTCGGCGGCGGCCTGCGCGCGCGGGAGGCCATGGAAGACGGCGACGCGCCCCAGCCCCGCCCCGACGAGCGCGGCCACGAGCGCCAGGAAACCCCGGTCGTCGCCCGCGCCGCGCGCGACCGCGTCGAAGAGGGCGCGCGTCAGCAGCCCGAGCGCCAGCGCCAGGGCGTAGACGAGGCAGAAGGCGAGCGCGGCCAGGGCGAACGCCCCGCGCTGTCCCCAGAGGATGCGGCGTACCAGCGTGGCCGTGGTCACGACGGCACCTCCCCCGCGTCTGCGCGCAGCAGGCGCGCGAACACCGACGTCGGGTCGGCGGCCAGCGCGGCCCGCGGGCCGGCCTCCACGACGCGCCCACCCGCCAGGATCAGGATCGCATCCGCGCGGCGCACGGCCGCGAGCCGGTGGGCGATGACGATGGCGGTGCGCCCCGCCAGGAGGCGGGCGGTCGCCGCCTCGAGCCGGGCGGCCGTCGCCGGATCGAGGCGCGCCGTCGCCTCGTCGAGGATGACCAGGCCCGGGTCGTCCAGGCCGAGGCGGGCCAGGGCGAGGAGCTGCGCCTCCCCGGCGGAGAGGCCGCCTCCGCCCGGCGGCAGCGCGGTGTCGAGGCCGGCCGGGAGGGCGCGGCACCAGGCGCCCAGCCCGACGTCGTCGAGGGCCGCCAGCAGCCGCGCGTCCGGCACGTCGTCGGCGAAGAGGGTGAGATTGTCGCGGACCGTGGCGGCGAAGAGCCGGACCTCCTGGGTGGCGACCCCGACCCGCGCGCGGAGCGCGGCCTCCCGTACGGTGTCCAGGGCGACGCCGCCGAGGCGGATCGTCCCCGCCTGCGGCGCATGGAGGCGCAGGAGGAGCCGGGTCAGCGTCGTCTTGCCGCCGCCGGTGCGGCCCAGGACCCCGAGGGTCTGCCCCGGGGCGAGCGCGAACGCGATGTCGCGCAGGACCGGCTCGGCGGGGTCGTAGCCGAAGGTGACCCCGGCGAACACGACCCCGAGCGGGCCAGCGGGGAGTTCGACGGCCCCATCCGGGATGGCGGGAGCCGTCTCGAGCAGCGCGATGATGCGCGGGACGACGGCCGCGGCGACCTGCACCTGCGCGACCTCCCCACCGAGGCGCGCGAGCGGGGCGAAGAGGGTGGTGGCGTAGGCGTAGACGAGCGCGAGGGTGCCGACGGAGAGGTCGCCGCGCCGGGCGAGCGCGCCGCCGAGCCCGAGCGCCAGGGCGGTGCCGACGACGAAAAGCACGCTTAGGGCGTCCCGGGGCGGGGCCGAGTCCCGCCAGGGTCGCGCCGACCGCGCCGTTCGCGCGGAGGTCGAGGGCGCCCGCGAGGCGCTCTTCGGCGAAACCGAGCAGGGCCGCGCGCGGCGCGCGCCGCGTCCCAGGCCGTCACCCCGGCGTGGCGCAGGCCGGCCAGGGCCAGGAGGGCGACGAGCGCGAAGGCGGTGAACGCCGCCCCGAGCCGCGCGTCCGTGCGCCAGAGCGCGATCAGGACGCCGCCCAGGAGGAGGAGATTGCCGAGCACCTGCAGCACGAGGCGCGAGAAGAGGTGCGCGAGGGCGCGCACATCGCCGTCCGCGCGCTCGATCAGCGCGCCGGGGGTCTGCACGTGGTGGAAGGCGAGGTCGAGGCGCAGGCAGTGGGCGACGAGGTCCGCGCGTAGGGCGACCGTCGCCGCCCAGCCGAGATCCTCGGCCACGGCGGTCGCGGCGAGCGCCGCCAGGTAGGCCGCCAGGGCCGCCCCGAGGTAGCGGGCCGCGGCGACGGTCGGATCCGGGGCGCCGGGACCGGCCAGGGCGGCGTCGATGCAGGCCCGCAGGAACTGGGGGGCGACGAGCTGGAGGCCGAGGCCCGCGCCGAGCAGGGCGGCCAGGATGAGCATGCGCGCCGCGTGCGGGCGGAGATAGCGCGCCAGGAGGGTGCGATAGCGACGGAGGGACATCGGGCGATCCTTTCCCGAGGCCCCCGCCAGCCTCCGAACACCACACGACATGCGTGCGCAGGCCATGTGCAGGCGCACCGAAGCACCCTCGGGGCATGCCCGCGGTGGACCGGTCGCGCACACGGGACGGCCCTAGGCCGCCCTGCAGCGACGTATGTATCGCCAGGTTCGGGGATTTAGCGGGGGCCGAACACGCTCACGGCAGCATCCGACACAGCGGTGGTGCGGCAGAGCGGTTCGGGGAGGTGGTTGCGGATCGCCGGGATCATGGTGCTTACCTCTACGCGATGATGGCCACGAGCCCCACTATGCCACCTGCGGGCCCGGAATGCAAGGACAACAGCGCCCTTCCAGCGCCATGACCGTCACGTGGTCAAACACCTGTGCGATGGTACCGTCGATGTGATCACCGCTGATCACATCGAGCGCTTGGCCGAACGCTTTTCCCATGGGATGATCCGCGCGCGTCGGCGCATGGGGCGAAGACGCGGACCGCCGGATCGGCCACGGCCTCGCTGATCGCGTGCGCGACACGACATGCGGGTCGCGCGCCCTGCCGCCCGACATCCCTGCCCCTCAGTCGACGGAGACGACCCGCCCGTCGGGATAGGCAACGCGGAGCAGGCGGGGCGACCCGCCGCTCGCGCGTCGCCGCCGCACCTCGCTGGCTGGCATCGTGTCGAAGGTGACGACATCGTCCGCGTCGTCCGGTCCCCACGCCGCGCCCCACTCGACGGGCGGATCGGGATCGCCCCCCGCCCGTCCGCCCCGTAGCCGCTCGTACGCGCGCCGGATCGCCCACGCCTGGCGCGCCTCGATCGGGAGGGGCGGGAACGCGACCGGGCGCTCCACCACGTACACCGGCTCGCCCCACGCCGCAGCCTGCGCCCACGCCGCCCGGGTCGCCGCCAGGAGGGTCGCCATCGCGGCCCTCAGTTCTGGGCGTCGCGCCGGTCGGTATCCTCCGGCCAGCGGGTGTGCGGCCACAACCCGACGATCGCGCCGTCGGCCAGCCGGAAGACATAGACGCCGGTGATGCACGTCGTTGCGGCGCGCGGAGCACGACTCCGCGCGCCGCAACGACGTGCGTCCCGCGCGCGGTCCAGCAGGCCGCGACCCGATCGTCCTCGGCGATGAGCGCGTCGAGCGCGAATCGGACGTCCGGGATCGCGCGGTGGTACGCCGCCGCCGACCGCCGCCCGGTCGCGCCCGTTCAGCACCTGCGCGAAGAAGCGGCGCACGATCGCCTTGTGGTAGGCCGCGAACATCGGCGTATCCTCCTCATGCAGGCGACCCCGCCGCGCCCGCTGCTGCGGCGAGGGGCGCGGCCATCCGGTGCTTGCGCCCCCGGGCCCACCACCCGCAGCCGGTAGCGCCAGGGACGACGATCCAAGCGGCGGGGATGCGCCCCCCGGATCGCGCCAACGGTCGATCTCGCGCTCGCTCCACGCCTCGCGTCGGCCGAGCGTCTGTCCCTCGTCGCGGTGCCGACCGGCACGACTGTCGCTATTGTACCCGTCGGCACGGCGCGCTACACTGCGCCCGGGATCGGGGACGCGCAGAGCGTGGGGAGGCGGGACATGCCCGTGCACTTCGGGGTGGTGCTGCCGCAGGGGTTCAAGCGCGATCTCGGCGACCCGGCGGATCCGGCGGCACGCTACGCGACGATGGCCCGCGTCGCGGTCGAGGCCGAGCGGCTCGGCTACCAGTCCGCCTGGCTGAGCGACCACCTCCTGCCCGAGCCACGCCCCGGCGACGCGCATGCCGACGACGAGGACGCCCCGGTGCTCGAGTGCTGGACGGGCCTGGCCGCCCTCGCGCGCGACACCGCGACGATCCGCCTCGGCGCGCTCGTCACGAACGTGCTCCTCCGGCACCCCGCGCTCCTGGCCAGCATGGCCGCGACCGTCGACGCCGCCAGCGGCGGACGGCTCGACCTCGGCCTCGGGGCGGGCTGGTACGAGGCCGAGGCGCGCGCCTCGGGCTATCCCTTCCCGCCACCGGCCGAACGACTCGCCCGCCTCGATGAGGCGCTGGGCGTCATCCGGGCGTGCTGGGCGGAGCGGCCGACCGCCTTCGCCGGACGGTATTACCGCGTCGACGCGGTGCCCTCCCGGCCGCGCGGCGTGCAGCGGCCGCACGTCCCGCTCTGGATCGGCGGCGGGGGCGAGCGGGCGACGCTCCGCCTCGTCGCGCGGCACGCCGACGCCTACAACCTCATCGCCCACGACCCCGCGACCGTCGCCCGCAAGCTCGCGATCCTGCGGGAGCATTGTGCATGCGAGGGGCGGGACTACGCCACCATCCGCAAGACGGTGCAGGTGTTCGTGATCCTGCTGGCCCCCGGCGAGGATCTCGACGCCGCGAGCGCGGCCTGCACGTCAACCCCTGGACCCACTTCCCGCGTCTGATCACCTCGATCGACTTCCTCAAGCGGGACCGCCCGATGCGCCTCTTCGGCGAGACGCTGCCGGCCGGGGACGAGCCGACCTACCCGCGCCGCTACGACATCCTGATCGTCGACGAGGCCCACAACGTCGCCCCGTCCGGGCGCGGCAAGTACGCGACCGACTCGCTGCGCACCTCGGCCATCCGCCGTCTCGCACCCCACTTCGAGCACAAACTGTTTCTCTCCGCCACGCCGCACAACGGCTACCCGGAGTCCTTCACGGCACTCCTCGAGTTGCTGGACAACCAGCGCTTCGCGCGCGGCGTCGCGCCCGACCGGCGGCAGCTCGAGGCCGTGATGGTACGCCGCCTCAAGTCCGAACTGCCGCCCCGGTGGGACGGCTCCCCGCGCTTCCCGGTCCGGCGGCTGGAGGCCCCGGAGGTCGACTACACGGCGGACGACGAGCGCGCCCACGACCTCCTGCGCGAGTACAGCCGTTCGCGCGAGAAGGGCGCGGGCGACGCGACCGAGCGCGTGGCGACCGAGTTCGTCCTGAAGCTGCTGAAGAAGCGCCTCTTCTCGTCGCCCGAGGCGTTCGCGCTGACCCTGGCCCAGCACGAGCGGTCCCTGGCGACCGCGCGGTCGCGGTCGGCCGCCCCCCGCCCGACCATCGGGATCCTGCGGCGGCAGATCGAGGGGATCGACGAGGAGTTCGGCGACGACGACGTGGCGGACGAGGCCGCCGTCGACGCGGTCGAGACCACGACCCGCCTTTTCCGCGAGCCCTCGGCCACCGAGCGTGACCTCCTCGACCAGATGCGGCGCTGGGCCGAGGACGCCCGCGGCCGACCCGACAGCAAGACCCGGGCGCTCCTGACCTGGTTGCGGGAGCACCTGCGCCCCGGCGGCGTCTGGAACGACGAGCGGGTGATCATCTTCACCGAGTACCGCGACACGCAGCGCTGGCTGGGCGAGATCCTAGCCGGGGAAGGCTTCACGCGGGACGGCCGGCTGCTGACCCTCAACGGTGGCATGCAGACCGAAGACCGCGAGCGGATCAAGGCGGCCTTCCAGGCCGACCCGGCCGTGGCGCCCGTGCGCATCCTGCTGGCGACCGACGCCGCCTCCGAGGGAATCGACCTGCAGAACCACTGCTCGCGCCTCATCCACGTCGAGATCCCCTGGAACCCCAACCGCCTCGAACAGCGCAACGGTCGCGTCGATCGCCACGGCCAGCGCGCCGCGACCGTCGACATCTTCCACTTCGTCGGCGCGGGCTGGCGCGCGAGCCGGGGCGGGGCCGCGCCGGGCGAACTGGCGAGCGACTTGGAATTCCTCTGGCGCGCGGCGCAGAAGGTCGACCAGATCCGCGAGGACCTGGGCAAGGTCGGGCCGGTCATCGCCAGCCAGGTCGAGGAGGCGATGCTCGGTCGGCGGCGCTTGCTGGACACGGCGACGGCCGAGCGCGAGGCCGAGCCGACCCGCCGCCTCCTGACGTTCGAGCGCCGCCTGCGCGAGCAACTGGCCGAGTTGCGCGAGCAGTTGCAGGAATCGAAGCGCGAGTTGCGCCTCACCCCGGAGAATGTGGAGACGGTCGTCGCGATCGCGCTCCAGTTGGCCGGCCAGCCGCCGCTCCGCGAAGCCGCCGTGCCCGGCCTCTGGCCCGACACGACCGGTCGGCGCCATCGCAGCCCGGCGTTCCACCTCCCCGCGTTGACGGGCAGCTGGGCCGCGTGCACCGACGGCCTGGCCCACCCGCACACCGGCGTCATCCGGCCGATCGTCTTCGACCACGACCTGGCCGACGGGCGCGACGACGTGGTGCTGGCGCACCTGCAGCATCGCCTGGTGCAGATGGCGCTGCGCCTCCTGCGCGCCGAGGTCTGGGCACCCGAGGGCCAGCGCAAGCTGCACCGCGTCACCGCGCGTCTCATCCCGAGCGACGCCTTCGATCACCCGGTCCTCCTCGGCCACGCGCGGCTGCTGATGCTCGGCGGCGACCACCAGCGCCTGCACGAGGAGCTGATCGTGACCGGCGGCCTGCTCCGCGAGGGGCGCTTCGCGCGCCTTAATGTCGGCGATGTCCAGCGCGCGCTCGCCGCGGCCGGGCCCGACCCCGCGCCGCCCGCCCTGCGGGACCAATTCGCCGCGCGCTGGGACGCCTACGCACCGGCGCTCTTACAAGCACTGGATGTCCGCGCGCGGGAGCGCGGCGACAGCCTGCGCCGTGTGCTCGAGGAGCGCGCCGCGAAGGAGGTCCGGGACAGCGCCGCGATCCTGACCGAGTTGCGGAAGACGATCCTGGCCGAGCTCCACCAGCCCGATGTGCTGCAACTGTCGCTGTTCAGCGACCCGGAGCGCGAGCAGTTCGAGCGCAACATCGACAGCCTGCGCGCCCGGGCGGACCAGATCCCGGCGGAGATCGACCGCGAGGCCGCGGCGATCCGCGCGCGCTACGCGGAGCCGCAGACCCGCCTCTTCCCGGTGGCCGTGACCTTCCTCGTGCCGGAACGCCTGGCGCGCGAATATCTGCGAGGTTAAGCGATGTCGATGGCCCGTCACCACGCCGAATGGCTCTCCCTGGTCGAGGTCTCCGGCCCGTTCCTCAGCATGCCCGTCCTCCAGCGGGCCTTCCCGCAGGGGCTGGACGAGCACGACGCCGAGGGCGGGCGCCAGGCGCGCTCGGCCTACGAGGAGTGGGCCGACAACCAGGGCGGCACTCGACCCGACCAGGCCATCCACCGCGCCTGGATCCGCTTCGTCCTGACCGAGGTGCTCGGCTTCGCGCCCGAGGTGCTGGTCGAGGGGCCGGCGCTGCCGGAGGCGCTCGCCGCGACCGTCGCCGAGCACCACGAGACGCTGCGGCCGGACCTCGCCGTGCTGCGTGCCGACCGGGGCGAGGCCGCGCGCCTGCTGGTCGCGGTCGTGCCGCGCGCTCAGGGGCTGGAAAAGCCGCAGGCCGACCGGCGCTGGAAGGCGTCGCCCGCGAGCCGGATGGCGGAGCTGCTGCGCGGGGCGGGCATGCCGCTGGGGCTGGTGACGAACGGCGAGCAGTGGATGCTGGTCCACGCGCCGCGCGGCGAGACGGCGGGCTTCGCGTCGTGGTACGCCGAGACCTGGTTCGACGAGCGGCTCACCCTGCGCGCCTTCCGCAGCTTGCTGTCGATGGGGCGCTTCTTCAGCGTCGCGGACACGGACACGCCCGAGGCCCTCCTGCGCGACAGCATGGCCAACCAGCAGGATGTGACCGACCAACTCGGCTACCAAGTCCGCCAGGCGGTCGAGGTGCTCGTCGGGACGCTGGACCGAATCGACCGCGATCAGGGCCGCGCGCTCCTGCGCGACACCCCCGAGACGACCCTCTACGAGGCCGCCCTGACGGTCATGATGCGCCTCGTCTTCCTCTTCTCGTCCGAGGAGCGCGGGTTGCTCCTGCTCGGCGACCCGCTCTACGACGAGCACTACGCCGTCTCGACGCTGGGGGCGCAGTTGCGCGCCGCGGCCGACCAGGCGGGCGAGGAGGTGCTGGAGCGCCGCAACGACGCCTGGAGTCGCCTCCTGGCGACCTTCCGCGCCGTCCACGGCGGCGTGAACCACGAGGATCTGCGGCTGCCCGCCTATGGCGGCGATCTCTTCGACCCCGACCGCTTCCCGTTCCTCGAAGGGCGCCTGACCGGCACGTCCTGGCGCGATGTCGGTGCCGGGGCGCGGTCGCTGCCGATCGACAACCGCACGGTGCTCCACCTCCTCGACGCCCTCCAGGTCCTGCACGTGAAGGTGGCGGGCGGCCCGGCCGAGCCACGTCGTCTGTCGTTCCGCGCGCTCGACATCGAGCAGATCGGGCATGTCTACGAGGGACTGCTGGACCACACCGCGAAGCGCGCGCCCGAGCCGGTGGTGGGCCTGAACGGTGGCAAGGACCGCGTAGCCCGAGGTGTCGCTGGCGCGCCTGGAGGAGTTGCACACCAAGAGCGAGGCGGCGCTGCTCACGTTCCTGGCCGAGGAGACGGGCAAGACGCCGAAGGCCCTGGCGAAGGCGCTCATGCCGCAGGCCGACATCCTGGGCGATGCGGCGTTGCGCGCGGCTTGCGACAACGACGAGGTGCTTTTGGCGCGTGTGATCCCCTTTTCATGCCTCATCCGCGACGACAGCTTCGGTCGCCCGGTCGTCATCCCGTCCGGCGGCGTCTACGTGACGTCCGGCACCGACCGGCGGTCGAGCGGCACCCACTACACGCCCCGCAGCCTGACCGAGCCGATCGTCCAGCACACCCTCGACCCGCTGGTCTACATCGGCCCGGCCGAGGGCAAGCCGAAAGAGGAGTGGCAGCTGCGCCCCGCCGCCGAGATCCTGGGCCTCACCGTTTGTGATATGGCGATGGGCTCGGGCGCCTTCCTGGTGCAGGCGTGTCGCTACCTCTCAGAACGGTTAGTCGAGTCCTGGGAAGAGGCGGAAAAGCGGGCGCAGGGCCGTGTTGTGGTGACCCCCGAGGGCGCCTTGTCGACCGGGGCCAGCGAGGAGCGTCCCTGCCCCGCGATGCCGACGAGCGCCTGGCGATCGCGCGGCGCGTCGTCGCCGATCGCTGCCTCTACGGCGTGGACAAGAATCCGCTGGCGGTCGAGATGGGCAAGCTCTCCCTCTGGCTGATCACCCTCCAGAAAGATCGCCCCTTTACCTTCCTCGACCACGCGCTGCGTGCCGGTGATTCCCTGCTCGGGATCAGCACACTCGATCAACTGACCTTCTGGTCGCTGCGCCCCGACCCGGCGGCGAACCAGGGAGCCTTCCTGACGACCCCGCTACGCCGCGCGCTCGACCGCGCCATCGCCCTGCGCCAGCGGATCCGAGCCACGCCGACCCGCGATATCCGCGATGCCGAACAGAAACAGCGCTGGCAGGCGGAAGCCGACGCCGTGCTCGCCCTGCTGAAACTCGCGGGCGATCTGCTCGTCGCCGTCAAACTCCACCCCGATCCCAAGAGTCGTCCCAACCTGCTCGACGACTTCCTGACCCGCCTGCTGCGCCTCTTCGACGCCCACGAGCAGCAGCGTACCGGGCGCTTCACCGAGCGCGACATGCAGCCATCACGCGAGGCCGAGCAGCAGTTACGCGCCGAAGCCGATGCCTTGCTGGGCCAGCACCGACCGTTCCACTGGCCGCTGGAGTTCCCCGAGGTCTTCATCGAGGAAGCGCGGGGAGCGCCGAATACGCAGCGACTCATCGCGGACTTCGCGGCGAACGTGGAGCCACGGTTCGCGCAGGCACACAACACACCGTTTGGCACGGACGCGAATGGATTCGCAGCGTTTGTTGGCAACCCACCATTTCAAGGTGGCCAACGTATCACGGGCCTCCTAGGCGTAGCGTACCGAGACTATCTAGTGGAGACGATTGCCCGTGGAAAACGAGGCCTTGCAGATCTGTGTACCTACTTTGTACTCCGTGCTGTCACCTTGTTGCAGCGCAACGGGATGCTTGGCTCCATTGCTACGAATACGATTGCGCAAGGTGATACACGTGAAGTTGGCCTAGATCAAATTATCGATTATGGGTTCGCGATTCCTCGCGCTATTAAGAGTCGACACTGGCCAGGCGTCGCGAGTCTGCAAATTGCCCAGGTGTGGATTCGGAAAGGTCAGTGGGTAGGGTCAAGTCAACTGGACGACGTACAAGTGAGCAGTATCACCTCTGCGCTCACAATCCCAGGTGGGACTATCGGTCATCCTGGTCGGCTGTATGCGAATAGTGCGCTCTCCTTCAAGGGATCTGATGTACTGGGGATGGGATTCGTAGTTGAGCCCAGCGAAGCACAAGCACTACTGTCAAAAGACGCTCGAAACAAAGATATACTCTACCCTTTCCTAAATGGGGAAGACTTGAACTCGCGCCCAGATCAATCTCCTCGAAGGTGGATCATAAATTTCCAAGACTGGTCTGCTGAGAAAGCCCAAACTTATCCTGATTGTTGGCAGATTGTAGAACAAAGGGTGCGCCCAGAGCGGCAGAAACTGAATCCTAACGGTGAGTTTGCTCTCCGCAAGCCGCTTCCTCAACGTTACTGGCAGTACAACGACAGGAGGCCCGCGCTATACTCCAAGATTGCGGGGTTGAGCCGGGTCCTGGCTATCGCACTCACGAGTCGAACTGCAGCATTCTCGTTCATTCCAAATAGCGTAGTTGTATCTCACGCTGCGGGTGTGTTCGCGTTTGAAGAAGCGTGGGCGTTTGCTGTTCTGCAATCTGCTATTCATGTCGAATGGGCTTGGCGATATGGCTCATCGCTGAAGGAGGATCTGCGCTATACGCCGAGCGATGTGTTCGAGAC
>JAABUH010004142.1_pt1 | contig 11907 bp, 11 predicted proteins | sample 5559121 | NCBI WGS metagenome assembly JAABUH01 (sample SAMN10711871, study PRJNA513364) | rock metagenome | isolation source: Antarctica rocks | place: Antarctica: Victoria Land, Battleship Promontory nord | collected 2015-12-28 | reverse complement strand
TGCCGCAGCAGTAGCTTTGGTCGGAGCATTGGGTGACGGTTACGTCGTTGTTGGCCATGTTTAGATCCGTTTGGGCTTCGATGACACCTTGGTCTGCGTAGGTTGAGATGTTAGCTAGAAAGGATTGAGGCAAGAGAAGGGCGCCAACTGACTGAACCCAGAAACGCATAGTTTGACACAACTTGGGCTCTTCCACGTAGGATCGGTGCAACTATCACGCCAAGTATTCCCATCATAACCGCTCTGGCACAATCCATCCGGTGTGCAGGTATCCCACGGCGCGCAGCACATACTGTGTTTTGCGTTGGTGTTGCATGGCTGATAGGCTATGCCTTGATCGGCTTGAGCGCCTACGTTCTGGTCTGTTCCATTGGGGAAGTAGCAAGACGCTGATACCACTGAAGAAAAAAGGAGGGACGCAAGGAGGAGCGAAACAGTCCGGCGCGAGGTGGTGAGAGTCATGGTGGTTTAGCGGAGGGATGACGGACTTGCGACGCGGAGAGAAGGGAACGGGGAGGAAAGGCCTGAAGAGTCATGATAGACACTAATAAATAAAAGTATAGTGTTCCAACAGGTTGATGAAACACGTCTGACATTATTACGGTCTTCCGCAGCTTGGCTGAAGACGGTTGAGAGCTGAGGCGCAGTGGACGGCGTGACGGCCTAATAGACCCAATTAAAACATGTACCTCCGTACTATGGTACGGGTAGGTACTCTACGGCAGACCATATCGTGCAAACTGAAATAACTCAAATCTCAGATGTCGGATGTCGAACGTCGGGCGAGCGAAGCTGTGAATCCACCTCAAAGATGTTAATCTGATGTTCATCGCAGTTAGTTAATGTAAATTGTAGTATAATTTTTAGATCAATCTACACAGTTCCTACATGCTCACCCTACTCACCACCCTACTCACCACCCTACTCACCATCCTACATGCTCCCCACCCTACTCACCACCCTACATGCTCACCATCCTACTCACCATCCTACATGCTCTTCACCCTACTCACCATCCTACCTCTCGCCTATCTACATGTTCAGCTATCAACTCAGCTACCTACTTGTTCATCTACTCACCAGCCTACTCGCTTCAAAACATGCTTCAAAACATGCTTCAAAACATGTTTCATGCAACGCGTTTGAATACGCGTCATTCGCTTCATATTCTACTTCATAGTATGCTTCATACATGCTTCATAGCACATGCTAATTAGCTCAATAGAAAGCACCCTTCATAGCTTTCTATCAAACTCTCGACCAAACTCTCTTCATGACTCTCTATCAAACTCTCTACCAAACACTCTTCATGACTCTCTTCATGACTTTCTATCAAACTTTCTACATGCTTCAAATTATGCGTCGATCGAACGCATAACACACGTCAAACAGTGCTTCAAACAATGCTTTCTACATGACTTTCTACCTACTTGTCACTCTACATACTCATCTAACAGAGTGTTTGGTAGAAATTCATAAAGAAAGTCACGAAGAATGTTTGATAGAGATCATATTTGATGCTCGGTAGAAATCAAATTTGATTCTCGAATTTGAAGCAATTCGAAGCTTAGTGAGAAGTTATGTAGATAGATGAGCATGTAGATGAGCATGTAGATGAGCATGTAGATGAGCAGGTAGGTGAGCAGATAGGTGAGTAGGTATATGCGCTTCATCGACGCGTAATTTGAAGCATGTAGAGAGTTTGGTAGAAAGTCATGAAGAGAGTCATGATTCATGAAGAGTGTTTGATAGAGAGTTTTGATAGAGAGTTTGATAGAAAGTTTTGATAGAAAGTTTGATCGAGAGTTTGATAAAGAGCTATGAAGAGTACTTTCTATTGAGCTAATTAGCATGTGCTATGAAGCATGTATGAAGCATACTATGAAGTAGAATATGAAGCGAATGACGCGTATTCAAACGCGTTGCATGAAACATGTTTTGAAGCATGTTTTGAAGCGAGTAGGGTGGTGAGTAGGCGAACAAGTAGGTAGCTGAGTTGATAGCTGAACATGTAGATAGGCGAGAGGTAGGGTGGTGAGTAGAATGGTGAGCATGTAGGGTGGTGAGTAGGGTGGTGAGTAGGATGGTGAGCATGTAGGGTGGTGAGTAGGGTGGTGAGCATGTAGGGTGATGAGTAGGGTGAGCATGTAGAAACTGTGTAGATTGATCTAAAAATTATACTACAATTTACATTAACTAGATAACTGCGATGAACATCAGATTAACATCTATGAGGTGATGTTATGAGCCTGCATAGAGCGGATCATATGGGTGTATTCTAACTAGGAGTTCAAAGCTGAAGTAGGAAGAAGGTGCAACACGACGTGGGTTTTACCCACGAAGGCACGCTAGGCCGCTAGCGTGTCAACAACAGCCCTACCCACAGCCCTATACTAGTCTATGTTAGGCTAATCAGGCTAATCAGGGGTAACAGAGGTGTATGCTCGCAACATTATCCCCCCCCTTCATCTAGCAATGTCCTCATTGCTGCAGTCCGGCCGATCAATTCTTGTTGAGCCGATTCCTAACTTGACTTGTTCGGATACTTCTGATGAAAGTCATTTACGATCTTCGGGCAGTCTTTGAACTCATATTCATCGACATTGTATCAATGTAGATCGACGTCATAGTCTTTTCAATTGACACGGTATTGTAGCCGTTTGTCTCGTTCGTAGTGCCTGAAGTTCAGTATGTTCTTCACTTTTCATTCGTCTTCGTCATCTATCACTATAGAATCAGGCGACTCATTTCGTTGTTCTTCAAGAGAATCTTTCGAATTCAGTCGTAGCAGATTTGAAGCGAACTCTGAATGAATATTCATTGTCAATGACAGTTTCAGTCGATATGCATGTTCGATCTCAGTCAGAATCTTGAAAGATTCTAGCATCTTATCATTCAGCTTCTTTGACGATCTTGCGATCGTAATGTTTCTAGAATTCAGAAACATCATGTCATCTATCTTGTAAATCATTTTCTTTCAATGCTTGTCAATCTGTTTCTTCATTGTGATTCTGACTCTTGCTAATGTCTGCTTGATCAACGCTAATGATCATTTCATGTGTTCGAATATATTCTCTGCTTTGTTCGCTTGAATTCTAGCTTGAGTGATCTCATATTCAGTTGAATTCGAATCGAAGCTCATATGAAAGTGAAAGTTCTTGTTCAGAAAGAACGCTGATTGTTCAATTGATGATGAAATAGCATTGTTATCGACGAATTCAGTCATAGATAGTCAGGCGAATCAGTCATCTTGCATGTATGAGCAGTAACTTCGTAGATATCGTTCTACATTTTGATTCGCTCTTTTCATTTGATCATCGATCTGTGAGTGATAATTAATGAATAGTTTCATCTTAATGTTGAGTCTCAGACATAGAAACTTTCAGACAATCGATATGAATTGCGAATCTCTATCGAACATTATTAATCTTGATAGCTCATGAGTTCTGAAGACTCATATCAGCAGCAGCTTAACTGTTTGTTCAGCGAAAGTTTCTTCGTCATCTGATCAACAGAGTATATAGTGACGTTCTTTAGATAATCGATCTATCACTGTCAGAATCGCGTTGCTTTCATCACTTTTCAATAAATCAATAATGAAATTCAATGATATGTCTTGTCATCGTTGTTCAGATATAGACAATGACTTCAATAGTTCATTGATTCGATCTCTTGATGCTTTTGATCTACGATAAACGTAACAGTTTCGAATGTAACGTTTGATTGTCGTTTTCATCTTCGATCAGCAATATGATCGTCTTAACAAGTCTAACGTTCGATTCATGTCAGAATGATCACTGATCGAAAGATCATGTGCTTCTTTTATCAATTGAGTGATCATTGACTGAGAGACTTACAGTCTATCATTCTTTCAGAGTACTTCGTTCAGTACTCTGCAATTGTCTAGACTCATATCTTGACAAGTTCTTCTGTTCTGTTCTATGACTGTTCGAATATTGATACATTGTTGATTCGTTCGATTTTCGACTATAATTCGATTCTGAATGAAAATCATCTCTTCGATTGAATTCTCGTTAGCTTTCGATTTCTGTTTCGAATCTGAGTCAAATATGAGCAAGATCTGAGTCAGATCTTGATTATCTTCTATTGATTGCAGTTCAAATGTGCTTGCTGACAATAGCATCTGATGCTGATATAGCTTTCAATCATCATTTGATTCAACTGACTTGACATCTGACATTCTGATCAGCGCGTCTGCTTTCAGATTCTGCTTTTCTGACTGATATATGATCTTAAAGTTATATTCAAATAACTTCTCAGCTCATTTAGTCTGTCGTCTGATCAGTTTCTTGATGATCATGAAGTACTTCAAATTCAGATGATCGATGAAGATCTTGATCGAAATATCAGTACATTTCAATTAAAGATGTCAGTGCTTCAAGCATCGAATAATAGTCAAAAGCTCTTTGTCGTAGATCTCGTAGTTGCATTCTGCAGAAATCATGTTCTTGCTGTAGAAGATCATTGAATGTAGAATGTTTTCATCGTCATATTGAGACAATACTTCGTCGTTGACATAGTTTGAAAAGTTCGTTTTCAGAATAGCTTCTCTGATCGAATCGAAATGCTTCAGAACGAAGACTATCATCATCTGTTGCTTCAGTTTCTCAAAGATCATCTGACAGATCTCTGTTCATTCAAATGAATGATCTTTTCGAATCAGCTTTATCATAGATCGAGTGATCTTCGAGAAGTTCTTTATGAATCGTCGATAGAAATTGCAGAAATCAATGAAGATCTGTACATGAGTCAACGATCGAGACACTTTTCAGCTTCGAATCACATCTACTTTTCAAGAGTTCATTCATAAATCATTGATGAATATCAGTAGTTCTAGAAACAAGATCTTCTGAATCTTGAATTCGCACTTGTCAATGTCTATTTGCAGATCGACTTCACGAAGCTTGTCTAGCATCTTCTTCACATGAGTTCTATGTTTCTTCAAGATCTTACTGTAGATGAGAATGTCATTCAGATAGATCTGACAGAATTTATGCAGACAGTTGAACAACACGTCGTTGATATAGTGCTGAAAGAATGTCGATTCGTTGATTAATTCAAAGAGCATTACTCTATATTTGTAGACATCGAAGAAAGTGACGAATGTGATTAGATTCTCACTTTCAGTGCTCATGCAAAGCTTATTGAACGTGACGATAATGTCGAGTCGAATCAGATATTTACTGTCTTGAATTCGAGCGAGTACTTCGTCTATCAAGAGTATTGAATAACGATTTCTTTTGATCAGAGCATTCAGTTTTCGATAATTCACGCAAAAGCGAAGACTATCGTCTTTCTTTTCGACGAATAGTATTGACGAAGCGAATGAAGCTTTGCTGAGTGTAATAAACTTCTTCTTCAAGTTCTCTTCTAGATACTTCTTGATCTTTTGCAACTTGTGACTCGACATGAGATACAATCAACTTCTAGAAGATTGACTCTCATCTTTTAATTCAATCTTATGATCATATGATCGATGCAAAGACAACTGAGTTGTCTTTTCTCTATCAAAAACGTTCAGAAAGTCATGATAAACTATCGAAAGCTTTTTCTTCAGTTTCTTTAATGACATGACAGAGATCATTTCATTCAGTTTCGCTGAATCTTTGATCGAGCTAAGCATCTTGTTGATTTCACTAATAATCAATGTAAAGATCTTGACATTGTTCTTCTTGACTAGAGTTTGATAAGCAACGACTTCGATCATGACAATATTGACGAGCTCTCTCTTCTTCAATGACTGAATGAATTCATGTTGATCGAAGTCAACTTGAGTGCTTTGCTTTCGTATGAGAGCTGATTCAATGAATTGATTCACTGATTTTGAATTTGTAGTTCGCTTTAAGATGATCGTTGACATAAACTTCAAGTTCTTTCATTTCATTTTGCAGATCTCGCTTGATTTGAGTCTATGAAATGCTGATTGACTGCTTGCTTTCGAAACGATAAGTTTCGAGGTTCGAATATTTGATGAAGATATCAATCAATCGTTTGCAGAATCTATCAAAATTTGATTTCTTTTCAATCAGAGATTGTCAATGATTATTTTGTGCTGATCTAGACGAGTTATTAATAGAAACATCATTTCATTCTTATGTTCTTGTATAGTGACTGAGATATACAGAGCATGTGTAATAGATCTTCAATCGAAGATTTCATCATATGAATGAATCGACTTCAATTTGAACAGTGAAATTGACTGAATATTAAAGCGTTCACATAGCTTTGAAATCAATGAATCATCTATGAACGTCATGTCAGTGACTTCGATGTTTATCAGAGCGAAGAATCGAAATATCTTTTCTAGACTATTCAAGATGATGTCAACAATAAACGACTTGAAATCAAACAAGTCATCGAGCATACTGATGAAGCAAGATATGAGCATGTCGCTCTCAGTCACTACTTTGACGAAGACAGATCGTTTTTCGAATTCGCTGCGATTTCGTGCATCTGAGCTGACTCGAGACAATCACATGCTTTATGTTCTGACTTCTTGCATTTGAAGCAGAGTTCTTTCTTAAACAACTTCTCTCTAGCAGAATCAACGTTCAATATTCTGAGTTTCTTTCATGCAGAGATTGAAGCTGAGATCGCAGTAGTGATCGTCGTCAAGATGCTAGCAGTAGAGCAAGTGACTTGAGTAGTTGATGTCTTGAGAGTTGATCGAGCATTCAATTTCGTCAATCGAACGTCGACTTGCATGCAGATGTCGACGAATTCGTTCAAATTCATAGTTCATTTGTTGATCATGACTCGCTGAAGATCTGAGCTAATCTTATGCTGAAGATCATCTAGTAGAGTTTCGTTATTGTACTTTAGTTTCACACTAAGTCTCTGAAATTTCATTCAAAATTCATGAAAGAAGATCTTGTTTTGATACAGCTTGAAGAACTGTCGTTAAGTCGTGTGACATTGATTGAGATCGTCGTACATCTTATTTATGATTGACAGTATCTCTTCTGCTTCAAGAAATGAGTTTGTGATCGTGTCTTTCATTCGAAATGCTATGTGTTTGATCATTGTTTCACTGACTCGACTTTTTACATATGCAATCTTCATTTCTTCGATAGAAAAATGATTCTTGTTCATCTTCAGCTTGTTTTGCATTTGAAACAATCAATTATTCACATTCTGTCTCGAATCTTTAAACAAAGACGAGTCAGATAGCTTGATCGACTTCGAGAATCGATCTTTCGAAATCGAAGTGCTTAGTTGACTTGATGTCACTTCTAGATGACGTATAATCATGTTCTTTTTCTTTATCTCTTTCTGTAGATGCGTTCAAACAGCATTCAACGTTGTCTGTGTAGCTTTCAACTCGATGTTGATAACTTTCAATTCGATATTGATCTTGTTGACATCATTCAACATCTGAATCATGTCATTGTGAGTCTCGATTTCGATGTCATACTGTTAACACATGTACTTGATAAAGACAACGAGATCGCTTGTCTCATGAGCGCTTATTCAAGCATTCAGTTCAGTGCTGATACTGATCTTGATCATTTCGTGATCGAAGAGCAACGCGTTCGTGTTCTCTTCTTCTGATGCTGTTCAATTTTGTGATAGAAGTGATTTTCTTCTAGCATTTCGAAGTTCATAGCGAGCAATGCTCACTGATTCTGATTCTAATTCTGTGCTTCTAGTCATTGTGTGAATAGAAAATTGCTGATCGAGATTCGACTGAAATTTCTGATTTCAGTTCTAGAACAACGTGTTCGTGTTCTTCTGTTCTTCTGTTCTGACAACGAGCTCAGTAAAGAGTTAGTCTAGAGCAACGCGTTCATGTTCTTCTGTTCTGTTCTAGAAATTTCTTGATTTCTAACGAGTCTTCTGAGCTCGATTTTCGATTTTCGATTCTGATTTGAGTTTGAGTGATGTAGCTTGTTTTTATATCGTCTACACGTCAATAGCAAGATTGATGAGCTTTGAACTAATGTTATGAGTCTGCATAGAGCGAATCATATGAGTGTATTTTAACTAGAAGTTCAAAGCTGAAGTAGAAAGAAGATGCAACACGACGTGAGTTTTACTCACGAAGGCACGCTAGATCGCTAGCGTGTCAACAACAGCTCTACTCACAGCTTTATACTAGTCTATGTTAGGCTAATCAGGCTAATCAGAGATAACAGAGATGCATGCTTGCAACAGATGAGTTCACAGCTTCGCTCGCCTGATGTTTGACGTTTGATGTTCGACGTTCGACATCTGAGATTTGAGTTATTTCAGTTTGCACGATATGATCTGCCGTAGTATCGTTGTATGCAAAAGTCTGATTCAGTTTTCGAGTTTTAGTGAATTTGACGAGAAAAACACACAAATCAGCCTCAAATTTGGTGCAAATAGAGAAAATACCTAGATATCATTCTCACATTCTCAAAACATTTCAAAGCTTCATTTTTGAAGTTATACAAATCTCAATCTTACACGAGAACAATTCTAGATAGTCAGAATGCTTCTCAGGCGTATCGAATGCAAAAGAGCTTTCTTCAAGACTCTGCTTCATCTAGATGCACTCAAGACTTCTAAGGCACGCAAAATCGTTCTCGTATCTAAGAATTCTATCGTATCTAAGAATTCTATCGTATCTAAGAATTCTATCGTATCTAAGAATTCTATCGTACTTTCTTCAGAGACAAAGATCTCTTCATTCTCGATGCTTTCAGATGTAGAAGATCTTTCTTTGCTCAGACTTAATTCTCTCAAGATCTCTCAGTTTAATTCTCTCAAGACTTCTCAGATTTCTCAAGTCGTAAACGCACTCATCTCGAGCGAGCTTGTGATCTTTGTCGCTAAGACTGCTGCTACTCTTGTTGCTTGAAGAGCGCATGTGTCATCGTTAGCGAAGCTTGACTGATTTGAAGATGAGAATGAGAATAAGAAGAATCTAGATGACAATCAGTCTAAGACTCAAACAGCTTCAAATCAATTCACAAAGCTCACTGCATCAATGAAAAGATGAGAATCGACGAAGTCAAAGTCATCGCTAGAATCGCTCAGATCATTCATGAACATGACAGTCAAGTATGAAGTCACTCTCATCGTCAATGATGTCTTGCAAATTACTATAGATGATGAAAACAACGTCAATCTTCAAGATCTGCGTCAAGAGCAGATGCATAAATGCTCTGAGCATGTTGATTTCATCAATCTGAAGTGTATGTTAATATCTATAAAAATCATCATCATCTGATATTTAATAAAGAAGAATGAGTGAATGATTCTGACACTGCACGATTTTTGAAAGAAAGTAGCTTCGAATGTTCAACAGAAGTACTCAGCAGACAAAAAGAATGTAAACATTAATCTAGAACTTATCTTTGATCACGATAAAACTGATATCGCGTCTTCAGCGCTCATAGCTGAGCTTTCAACGATGAAGATATCACTCACTCAAACAGCGAAGCTGAAAAAGAAAGTTGATGAGCATGATCAACTTCATGCAGACATTGTAGAACAGACGAAAGTTCTTCAGATAAGTTGAATTTGCAAAGAAAACTGTCACAATAAGAGAAAGTATTGCTGAATCAATGAGTCAGACGTTCATCATCGACTGACTGCTGATCATATAATATGCTGATCAAAAGCAATCAGTAGAGACGATGAGTCTGCGTTACTTACTAGATCTTCAAGAACGCTGATCGAAGTTCTGATGACAGCGAAATCTTAAGTCAAGCATGTCAATTCTTTCTCAGCATCTTTTTCAATCATTACATCGTCATCTACTTTTATACAGTCATCGCAGATCACGAGTGAATCAATCAGCATAGCAGATGTATTGACGCTGCAAATGATACAAAGAGCAACAGCTGAAGAAGAAAGAAAGATCGAAGAGCAAAGAATTAGACAAAAGAGAAAGAATCAATAAAAGCACGCGAATAGTTGCAATAAGCTGAAGATGCTCAAGAAGACTGAGACTTCTTTTATGCTCGATTGACATTGACATACATTGTCTGTTCATTCTAGCAGTTCTGTTCAGAACGATGATCTTTGTGATTATATCTTCTGACATGTCTTCAAAGTTAATAACACTTGAGCACATTCTTTTTGACACGTCTTCGATGAGCTGAATGCTCGATATTACGATCTACAAATGATACAAAGCTGAAAAAAGCATGATGAGAGTCATTGAAAGAGCTTAAACATATCTGCTGACATTGACATACAGCTGACTCGTAATGTCAGCAAGTATGCTCGCTTTAGAGATTCTGATTCAGATGACAAATTATCATTTGAATCAATGATTAAAGATACATTGACAGCACGCTCTAGATCTTCTATATCAGCTCAGCAAGCTCGTACTTCGACAGTGCAGACATGAAGTCATCTATATAATGCTCAAGCTCGAAGATCTGCTTTAAAGTCTCAAGTCAAGATCTCAGTCTTGCAAATATCGATCGAAGAGAAGAGTTTGAAGAAGATGAAGAAGATGAAGAACACTTTAGATGATTATTCAGAGATAGCAAAGAAGCAACATGATGAGCTTGATTACGATGAGTCTATCTATATCTAGATATCATCTGAATATATGAACTATGTCAGTCAGACGAAAAAGTGCTTCAGAATCATCAACTCGCTCTCTTTGTGATCTGACTGCTATTCTTAGAAATTCATCAAATTCTTCGTTAGATTCGTCATATCATCGAACAAGCTTATCATTTCTTTTAATTCATGCTTTCAACATTGAAAATGAGCTTTCTATGAGATTATAATCAGACGAGTAGAGTGATAATTTAACAAGATGCACTTCAAAGCTTTCACATAGTTCATTGAGCTCTGCTGATTGATGAATTCTAGTATTATTCATGATCATCACTGAACGCGATTTTATCTCTTCAAAATTGCATATAGAAAGCATCTGTGATTGCATGAAGTTCAGAAAGATCTCTTTTGTTATGAAGTCATGATGCATCTTTCATGCAATGTATTCATCAATGAAAAACGCTGACAAAATGCTTCATCTCTTCGATCGTTTTAGACTTTGAGTGACGTGCAGAGATAAGTCAATCAAGACTCAGTCATACTTTCGATCAGTTAACGAGCAAGCATTAGCATGATTAGAAAGTAGAGAAGAAAGTTGAGTCTATCTGTTCGCTCACAAGCAACGCTTTCATCGAGAAAGACTAGCTGATCAGAAGTTCAGCTCATAAGTCGTCGTTTTCATTCGCTGCAAAGCTTCTCATCACGCTCAGCAGCAACTCTTTGAGCGATCTTTCTGCTGTATCTAGCTTGTTTGAGCATTCTGCTGATCGTGCTTTGACTGATGACAATGTCAAACTCGTCGTACAGAAATCAGATCATGTCATTCTGATAGATGATGAGTCGTTGACTGAGAAAGTCAAGAAGCTTCTGAGCATGATACTCACTCAGAATCTTCGATCTATCAATCGTATCAAGCGCAGACGTCACATCGCTGAAATGAAGATGTTTTTTACGTATACGATTGATCTGCTGCCTGGTAACATGAGTGACTTTGTGTATGAACGTTGTGCTATCGTCACGAGCTAGGTGAAATTGAATCTCGTCTCTAAGGTTCTGGATAAGAGCTTGGGGCATGATAGATAGGATTCAGGATTGCCCCCGTGTGAGGCTGAGATTTGTATAGCTTCAAAAATGAAGCTTTGGGATGTTTTGGGGGTGTGGGGATGATATCTAGGTATTTGCTCTATTTGCACCAAATTTGAGGCTGATTTGTGTGTTTTCCCCGCCAAATTCGCTAAAACCCGAAAACTGAATCAGACTTTTGCATACAACGATACTCAGAAGCCATGAGGCTTAGTCAATCTAACACATTGCATGTTGCTAAACATCAGACATTATCAGATTTCACCACGGTGCATTGCGTACAATAGTAATGCGGAAACGAGGTGTAGTCGCTGTCTC
>JAABUH010004140.1_pt1 | contig 11910 bp, 12 predicted proteins | sample 5559121 | NCBI WGS metagenome assembly JAABUH01 (sample SAMN10711871, study PRJNA513364) | rock metagenome | isolation source: Antarctica rocks | place: Antarctica: Victoria Land, Battleship Promontory nord | collected 2015-12-28 | reverse complement strand
ATAAGTTGTTCTCGTTGACCGCCGTAGCGAATTGTTTCCACCTGGAACGGCGGGCAGGATGGGCATGTCTTCTTCAGGCAGGACTTCACCACTGGTACGGTCTATACCAGTCTCTAGACTTAGCCGCTGCATCGCGCTTTCTGGCTCATTCACAAGCACCTCGAGCTCTTGCAAGTTCTGTATGCCAGTGTTTAAGACCTCATCGCCCGATTGGGATTTCTTGCGCTCCAACCTCTCAGCACCATCAGTGTATCCTTCCGCTCCACGGCCGCCTGAATTGTCAATTTGCCGCGATAGCATAGACTTTCTCCGCCTCAAACTACCACCTGAGCCACCAGGTGATAGACTGTCCGAAGACAGTGCTTTCTCATCCGATTTCCTCTTCAAAGACTTCACCTTTTTGTCGAGAAAGGTCTTGAACTCCATCGGCGCGAGCTCCGGATGAACACTTGCGGGTACCCAGTAAAGCCGAGCTCTGTCGTCTTCGTCGGCTCCGAGGGGTGGAGTAGCAGGTATACCGAAATTGGATGGAAAAGAAGGCAGATCTGGATCACCGGACGCGTTCACATCCATCGACATTCGTCGCAAAGCAGCAAGATTATTGAGCTCCTGGGCGACGGCATTTGGATTGGATTCATAATCGATGTCATTGAGTGGAAATTGAGAGTTTGCCGTTTCAGAATTTGAACGATGAATAGATCCGCTTGGCGAGAGCTGATTACCCTCACCCTCGCGTGAATTGCTCCTCGTAGGCATGTTGACCCCCTGCCCACCAACATTTGTAATTGAAGGCGCCCGTTCACTAGATATGTTTCGAACCAAAGAATTTCGGGCGTTCCGCAACGATTGAGGGGGTGAAGGTCCAGCCTGAGGTGCCGGCCTCGGTTGCTGGTCTGAATTGGGTGGTGATGAAGGAACAAAGCTCAAAGGCCGCGAGTCTCGTCGTCCATACTGATGGTCTCCATACATATCCCCAATTGCTTCAGTTACGTGATGGTTGTCGTCACTTATGGATAATTGTGGCACGTGCCCCCGTCTATTGACTGCATGGCCTGCGCCAAATGTATAGTTTCTCGAAGAAGTCTGTGCAAGAAATACTTTAGTGAGCTTTCGGTATTATCAGGCACCATTTTGGGCAGGCCAACACCCCGGTCATCAAAGCTGTCAAGCAAGAATAAACCAAGGCTATGGTCCCTGAAGGACCAGAGAGGAATCTCTCCCAACAAACGACGCAAGGGCTTTGTGCTTTGTGCTGCAAAATCATAGCGCCATGGCAAGACCGGGGCAATCATACCTGCATTGTGAGGTTCAGGAATGTAAATCGCTTGTAGCGTCAAAGACGCGGGAAGGCCAGGGAGAAGGATCAAAAGGCATTCAAAGGGAACAAGAAAAGGTCATCGATCATCATGATAGTAATACAAAGGATGCACAAGGAGACCGCAGGAACCACTATTGACGGTCATGTCGTTCGTTCTGCAGCATAGCAAGGTATGGATGTCGATTTTGGGGTCTGCGGAGCCAATCCCAATCAGTATTTGCCGGCTCTGGCCCGTGGTGCCTTCGGTGGCGGCTAAATGTTATTCCGGTCTTGGCTGCGCAGGGTTCAAGATAAAAGGGGCACAGCGCTCAAGTCTCAATGAATCATGAGTTGACGTTCTTTAGTGTCTTCACAGGGCAGCATTGGGCAGTGTTTTTCCGATAAAGAGCTTTCTCCGATTGAAAATATGATATATGGCTTCTCATAACTTCTATACGTGATTGAGCAAAGCAAAATTCAGACATGAGATCTTAGGAGATAACATAGGAAGAACCACTACATCGTGGCTTGGGAAGCCAAGCTTCAGTACTGTCCTGGCGCTCTGTCAATTCCAGACATAGGAGCTCCAGTAGCCGGGCTCGTTCCCGAAGCAGCACTACCTGGAGCAGGACCTAATCCCCCGTAACCGCCAGCGGAGCCTGGTTGAGATACGCCCTTGTTTCCATAGCCTCCAGCCGAACCTGACGTGGTAGAGCTTGGAGCGGCTGAGGCGCTTCCTCCAGGAGTCACGGACGACCCCTGGTACCCGCTACGTGGCACGTTCTGTGTATCCACAGGGGCCGGATGCTTCGTGTCCTGATAGCCAGGCGGAGCCTGCTGGCCAGATACATTCCTGCTTTCGACGGGACTGGAAGGCACAGAACCCGTGAAGTTGGCTTCTCCAGCTGCTTCGCGGATGATGCTCGACCATTTCTCGGCATCTGAGGAAGTATGTGCCCTAAAGGCCAGCTCGTGACTCATGGCTAGAGTGGAGCCTACCTTACCTTTTGAGCTGTCTTTGCCTTTGACATTGAACTTCTCTCCACTGACAGCACCAATGGTACAGTCTGGAAGGTAGAGGGAAAGTTCAGGTGTAGGATCCTTTTTGAAGTCATCGTCATCTTTGAATTCATGTAAGTATTTGCTACGGGTCACAACATAGTAGTAAGTGCTGTAGCCCTTGAGAGCAGCGCGAGATTTGCGCTCGAGCGATCCCGAGATCAAAGGCTGAGTAGAGGCGTGGTCTTGGTTGGGAAATGAGATATTTGAGACGCTACGCTGGGGTATAGACGGATCGATAAGCGTGTTGCTGTTGCGGTGTACAAATCCTTTGAACTCGAAGTCCGCCGGGATGCGTTGGGTGGTAGCAATCATGTCAGAATACATGACCTTCTGCCGTTCGCTTTGGCCACCAACAAATTGAAGGAACGCTTCCATAGCCTTTTGAAAGGTCTGTATGATGTGGGTCTCGAATTGTTGGAAAGAATCTTGAACAGCCAACAAATCATGACGATTATTGTTCTCTTCGAGAACTTGCTTATTCAGGCGGTGTTTCACGCCACGTTGAAGTATGTATGGGTCGTTGGCCGGGTCAACTTTACCACCGGAGGAAGAAAAGGAAGCAGTATGTTGTCCTAGGAGCTCAATATGCTTTTGTGTGGTGTTTCTTGATTTATCGACCTCTTTAGAGCCCTTGACCGCGCCTTTCGACAATTCCTTAGATTTGTTCTTAATTTCAGTGTGTAGGCGCGTTAATATCGGCAGTACGGAGCCCTTGATATTCTTTTCTGTTTCAAGATGGGAGTTTGCAATACCCTGGGTGGGAGGTCAGTTGGGCTCTCTACCAAGCCACAACGTTGAATTACCTGAGTATTCGAGCGTATGTTCTCGAAAAGGCCTGCAATGCCACCCAGGTTTTGGTCAAAATGATGGCCCTCTTTCAGCGGACTGGAGACGGTCTGAGATGTAGGGTTAGTAGTCTCTCGAAGCTGAAGCTCAAAAAGTGAAAGTACCTTGAGACATTTCTCGTACTCCTTGGCGTGCGCCTTATGCACTTTCTCAGTCTCAGTAATGTAGTTTTCCAAATATCCACATGCGTGCTTGTATGCTTGCAGACGCTCGAGAAGTAGGCTGGATGTCTGGACAAGGGTACGGTCAGTATATTATTGCGCGACAGACCTAGTACGATGCCCGGTATGGCTTTTCACGGCCATATGGGCTAGGAGCCAGGTGGTGGGACCGTAGGGAAGGGCTGATCAAAGAATGATTCCACGATTCGAGGACTCGGGCAGAAGCATCGAGCAGTAAGCCCAAAGAATTGAAGCTTTGAATAACGTACTGCACAAAACTCATAGTCAGCATCTCGACAGGTCTACAGGTACAAGGCTGAAAGGCCCAAAGGGCAGAACTCTACGAATTTGATGCAGCGTGGATGAATGTCCCAGGTACGTACCATCGCTGGGATCAGTGTCGGGTACGGCTTCATCATCGGAACCCAGGCCCCCGGTCTTGTTCCTGACAGGCATGTTCGCAGCCATGGTTGCAGTGGAGGAAGAATCAAATTCGATAGCTTTGAGAGAAGAGCAAGACGGCGATATGCTGAGCTTGATCGTTCAAGGTAATGAAGCAGTGGAGTGGAAGACTGTTCATAAGCTGAGGAGGAAGGAAAATTTGGACGAAGGATCACAATCACGTCGAAACCCCGAATGTGTTTCCAATGATGTCGATGCTCACATGCGCTAGCGCCGGGTTCTGGACCATCGGATCATCTCCCAAGCCATTCATGCCACTTCCAACGGCCACGTAGGTACTTGAACTTACCTTGCTCGTGGCCGACAGCCATCGATACCTATTCCTACATCAGAAGACGAGCTACTACTCGTAACTTGTAATCCTCCTCCATGAACATCACTACTCGCCCCCTTGATGCACTCAAAGCTTTTGCCAGGGAGACTTTTCGATTTGAATCCATCCTCCAATTCATAGAAGCACTCTTGGTCTGAGCGTCATCTTTTCTCAACGTAGAAACCCATGGCCTGATTCTTCCTTTCCTACCAAGCACGAATTTGAAGGAGCTTGACATATGACTATAGCCGCCGAGAGAGCTTTTCGGTATATACAGGCAGATGGTCATGATCGCCTTTGGTCAACGCCTCGCCCATGTTCCACTGTCCAATCGCATGCAGAGCCGAACCCCCCTGGTATCTTAGAACCTCCCACCCAAACACCATTAGCTATGCACCACTCAAGCCGTCCCCCGAAATTGACGCAAGCTGTTTACATGATCGTAGAGTATTCGAGCACCAAGAGAATAGACCAGCACTTTTATGAGCACCTCCGTAGCATGTCCCTATGATTGTCGACCGACATTGGGACGTGGGATTGGCTGGGTAGCCGCTGAACAGCAGGTTCCTGCACATGGACCCGGATAGCAGTCTGATAAGTTGGTAGACCGTTATTGACAGGTGTCCTTGTCTGCGATTGTAAAGCTGTTGTATAGCTAGGGACTTTGGCAAGGCTTTCGGCACTATATTCAATGTGCTGAGGCGTTACTGCGCCTGAAGGCACATCGTCCTCTTCAGATCCGCGTCTCGGGGTTAAGTTGGCGTTGATCAGGGTTTGCTGGTTGGACTCACTCCCGGGGTGGCTTGACGAGCCTCCACGGGGTAAAGAGTTGGGCAAGGATGTTCTGGACTCATCTCCATGCTCTCCTTGACCATCGCCAGAACATGACAATTGCGATCGGTCGACAGTCCGGTCTCGACTCATTCGACTGGCTCCTGCCACATCCAAATTGGTGAGGCGTGATTGAAGCGCATTCGCAGTCAGGTCAATCGAGGCCATTCCATTCAATGAGGCAAGGTTTTCAGTCGAAACACTTCGACTTCGAGACTGGAAGGGAGTGCTCATGCCACTGGGTCCTCCAGCAGGTGTTATATAACCAGCTGGGTCAATGTCGTTATAAAGTTGGTCAAATTGGTGCTCCCCATATTGCGGCGGAGTCAGCTCGTCCATAGCAGCCGCAGCATCCATGCAATGGAGGCCTTGGTTGACTAGATTGTTGTTATCGTCGATAGGCAAGTTGGGAGAGATGAAGACACATAGCGGGAGAGTTGCATGTAACTAGTAACGCGTTAGCCATAAGTTCCCAAACACTGGTTATGCTATCAAAACCTCCGACACATGAAGATCCGGATTGTGTATCTGGACGTTAAAGCTCAAATTATGGCGAACCCTGATTCCAAGGGCGTCCACCGTCTGCAGGCATTTCTTGAGACTTTGAGGTATTTGAATGGTTCGCGAGAAGACATATCCATCCTGTCCCTCTATATCCACGCTCTCTGTGTCATCCGGAAGACGATACTCGTCTCTCGCAATTGATCTAGAAATCTGCCGACTCTTTATTGGCGTTCGTGGGCCCCTTATGCTCAGTTCCTGCTTCTCGTTCAATTCTGTGGTAATTTTCCCAAACTTCATACCCTTCAATAGGGGTATCAGTCTAAAGTCGACCTGGACGTTCGTGCCAAAGATCACCGCCTTCGTTGGGGTACTCAGGGAATAGTCAACTTTGTCCGGCCAAATGTTCTCAACAGACTGGCTGAAGTCAGTAGAAGCCGTGTGCTCAGAGCAAAGGAATAATTGACCATTGCGTGCGCAAGCTCCAGAGCAGCTGTGTCAAGAGTTCTGATAATCCGAACTTGCTTTCGTGCGATTGGGTTCTGCTGCAAGATGCCTCTCTCGATGGTGGCTTTCATACGATATACAATCCAGGTGTTTGCCAATCCCTCAACGCTCTCTGGGGTTGAGCCCGGTATTATCATGTCGAATGGGTATTCGTAATTGCCGGCCGGGAGTATTTCAGAACTCCTCTTGCCATTATTTTGAAAATCCCATGTTTTTCGCAAAAATTCATCCTCCTGTTTGACCTGGTTGGCTCCTGATCCTCCAGACTGGTACCAGCTGCCACACATGTCAGCCCTTGTTGACGATGTCGCCTCCGCATATGCTTCATGCTCACCCAAGACGCTTCTCTCCTGTGAAACGTAGTCTGATACCTTGTATACGTAGAGGTTCCGAGAGACAAAGGACAAGCATGCCTTTGAGCAAGACGCTAGACGCTTCGTCTGCCGTTCCCCGGAGAACGAGATTGCTGTCGTCAAGCCTGAATGGACGCCATCCATTCAGTGATGATCTCGTACTGTCTTAATGGTGAGTTGCCTGGACACACCTGATCTCAAAGTATTTCACGCTGCCTGTCTCTCTCCCGCTGCTTCCAAACAAGTTTGGCGCCATGAACTGCTCTTCATTAGGGTCGTAGTTAACAGCCAAGCAGGAAGGAAAAAGACGGGTACTAGGACACCATCCTACAAAGAGAGGAGTAGCAACAGGGTGCGAAGGAATACCGTACCAGTGGAAAGTGACGTGCAGGTACCTGTTATTCCCGCCGTCAAAGCGGAGGATTCCGCAAAGGCTATTTGAGGGAAGTGACAGCCGAAAAACGGAGCCAGCAAAAGGATTAATTCAAAGAGATGAGAGCGAGTGTGGGAATACTGAACCATGCAAATGAAAGAGAGATGGAGAGAGAGCGAGGTGCACCGAAAATTTCGATTCAAGTGGAGACTCTCGCGTCGTGGTCAATGCTCTCAAGGAAAAGACAGGACAAAGAAGCTTGCAAGCGGCAAGTCCAGTCAGCGGCTGCGGTTTCCCTAGCCCAAGCACAGCATAGAGTGGATTCCTCATCTCATCACATCGCACTTCAGCTTCAGCTTCAGCGGAGGCTGAGCAGCTGATCGAGGCGTCATAGGCCTCGAAAGTTTGATAGGAAGAAGGGATGAAAGCGCTGACGGCATTTCGAAATTTTCTATCGGAGAGACCCGGGGTTCCAAATTTCCCACCGAGGTTTGACCGCAACAGGAGAACAACATCTGGCAACGGCATCAGCCCCCATGCTCTTGAGAGGATATAAATGACCGCTCGACTGTCACCGTCTACGGTCGTCAGAGAGACTGTGAGACTTGCACAGGATGTAATCTTTACGAGATATCTACACAACACTACATACTGTAAGCTTCAGACCCCCACACTACCAATTGCTAGTCCTCTTCATCTTTTCGTTCTGGATAACCTCAATCCAATAGCCATCAGGATCCAGCACAAACGCAATGTTCTTCATCCGCCCGTCCGTGAGTCTCTTTTTCCAATCGACTCCTTTTTCTTCGAAACGCTTGCAGGCTGCGTCGATGTCATCGACCGAAATGCATATGTGGCCGAAACCTTGAGGCTCGTCATTTCCATTATGATACTTGAAGTTGGGGTCTTTCTCCGTTCCATAGTTCCAAGTGAGCTCAAGGATACCTTCTCGCTCGGCAGTCGGATTGACACCATTGGCTGACTCTTTCGGTACGGTTTCGTTTCCTGGGTACGCCAGGAAATACAAATTGAATCCATTGGAAGCATTTTCTGAAGTTCGTAACAGGGTCATCCCCATAATGTCCTGATAAAATTTCAAGGAGGTCTCGTGATCCTTTACGCGGATCATGCTGTGGTTGAATCTGTACGAGCCTGCATCTGTCTCTTTCACATCGGCGGTACTATCGACTGGGTTGAAGGAGACGATCTCTACCTACCAGACATGTTAACCTGTGTTCAACGGCGTCTCACAAGAACCAATTACCCAATAGTCATCTGGATCGAGAGCGAAAGCAATGCTCCGCATGCGACCATCTGTCAGCTTCTTCTGGAATTTGTATCCAGCATCTTCGATTCTCTGGCAGGCAGCCTGGATGGCATCTACGCTGACGCAGATGTGACCAAACCCTTTACCCGGCTCAGAATTACCATTGGCGACCTTAAAATTGTCATCCTTTTCGGTGCCGTAGTTGTGGGTAAGTTCCAGGACTCCCTGGCGAGCCGTCCAATGCTCTCCTTTGGACAGGCTCTTAGGTGAGTCATAAGCGAGAAAGTACAGATCAAATTTGGCGTCAGGATTCTCAATCTTGTTTATCATCTTCATGCCAAGGAGCTCATAATATTTTACTAAGGAATTGATCAGACCGAGCATAGTAGTTGGGGACGGAACAAGGCTCACTGGATCGTTGTGGGTCCTTCACCCGGAGCATTGTGTCTGGTTTTGATTAGAAGCGCAAACGTATTATTTTCAGCATCCTTACGATTCAAGCCGTACTTCTTCGGATCCGTCGCCATGGTTGCGTGGGATCGATAGACTTTTGATGGTGACTGTGAATAGCGACGAATTGAACTATGGACTTGGAGTTTCGCAGCTGGGACAGACCGTGATTTACAAAGTAGAAATCTAGATAGTAACATGGACATACAAAATATCAAATCTGCCAATTTTGCCTTCAATTGAAGTACACAGTCGATCAACAATGACGTGGAATGACTTCGCATAAAGAGGGGGTCCCAAAGAGGCAGCCCAAAGCGGGGCATGTCCTGCATAAGGTTTATGCATGCCGTGGATGCCTCCCCAACTGCACACTCTAATCCAGCGACAAAACCTCTTCATCTTGCCTCATCTGGTGATGCGAATTCCTTCTGCCCATTTCCAGCTATTTTGTAGTCCCCTATTTAATTTCTGCAATGCTTTACAATGTGTAACGTCAGTCGATTGCTGTTTTATTAGTCTGAAGAATCCTTCCATGTTGTGGTGCTACTTTGTCTTGTTGAGTCACATGCCAGTCCGTACTGCAATCTCCGGGGTGAAGTGTGAGTGGTGGGAAGTCTTTGGTTCCTGACCCATCGGTTCAACGTCTAAACCCAAAAGGGTTGTATATATCATTGTTATTTCACGCTATTTTGTAAGCCTATTTCTTTTCCTTGACCGAAATTATATTGAATATTACTTGTTCTGTTGCTACAAGTGGCGCTGATACAAATCAGCTCAAGAGGAAACAGACTTAGTGAGTTGTTCTCATTTCATCTGAAAGGCTCCAGACTGGGCTAATCAATAATCAACCATGAGACAGCCATCATTTCGGCTGCTGTAGCTTTGTCAACATAAAAAGTAACCTGCAGCCCTTGCAGCTATTCAAGGTTGTCGTCGCTCCTGTATCAGCTGCTACACAGTAGCAACATCATCTCCGTTTCCATATTCCCCATCAGACGCTTTCCAAGATGAAGACAGGCGGCTTCCTCAACCCAGACGATATCCGCACGCTCATCAGCGCCAACATCGATGAAAACGCCCCCCATTTCATGTAAGACCATCTACCATACTCCACGTATTTCACCCATCGGAGTATTGATCTGACCTTCCCAGCTTCATGACCACCCACGGCACCATCTTCGGCCACGACGCAAACCAAGAAATCAGAGCCATCCGTAAATTCGGCGCCTTCGCCGGCACAACATGGCTCCGTCACGCCAAGGCCATCGCGGCCACCGGTCAAGCGTCCACTGAGCCGGACTTCGGCTTGAACGGGAAGACGCTGAAGGTTGTTGTTGGTGAGGGTGGCAAGGAATTGCAATCTCTGGTTGTGCAAGTCGATGATATGATTTCTGCGGTTTGCTGTGTTAAGGAGAGGACGTTGTTGGCTGCGCAGATGGAGAAGGAGGGGTTTGAGGGGGAGATGGATGAGGTTGCTGCTTCGTTTTTGAATGACGGACTCGATGATGCTGAGAGTGCGAAGGTCTCTGGGATGGAGGGAGATGAGCAGCAGGATGGCGAGGACGATGCACCGTTGGAGGAGTCTGAGCCTAAGGAAGCTGTGGAATCAAAGCCAGAGGATCGCTCCGCCGTCGTCTCGACTTCACCATCGGATGCCAAATTATCGAAAATCCGCATCCTGGAGATCCGCGCCGAGACCATGGCAAAGGAGTTCGCGGAGGAGATCTGTGGTCCTGACTTTCGCATGCTGCCGGAATTCAAATGAGTACGCATTCCAGGAAAGGTCAGACGCACGATGTAAGATATTGCTCAGAAGGTGGAAGATTGACTGTTGCGCTCATTGCGCGTTGAATGCGGTTGGTATATACGGAACGGTTCAGGTCCAGTCAGCAGCGTCATTGAGCGAGGATACCCAGTCAGGTAGCTGAGGCTTGCGATTGTAATATACAGTACATCAATGGGGAATCTCCCGACCTTCCACACGCCATTCAATGCCCGCTAATCCTGCAAAACATATAAAAAACCATCACTCCCTCCCCACTCTCCGCCAGATCCCAGCAGCAGCGGCTCCCACAACAATGATCGCTCCACCCACAATCCCCCATCTCACCCAATCTACATCCTCCTCTCCCTCCTTTCCAGCGGGTAACGCACCACCGGGCCACAAAGCGGCCTCGGCAATCTGCACGAACAGCTCACTGATGCTACCCCACGTGACACTAACATGCAAAGGCTTCTGCATACCCAACAGCGACGTGTACTCCTCCGGCTGCAGATCACCAGCTTGCGTACTGCGATCCATGTCCGCCTTCAGCGCTACATATAGGCTGGGCATCTCGTCCAGGTGCTGGTACTGGGATCTCAGATGCGGAATGTAAGCGAAAGAGTCGGGATCGGCGGAGTCGTAGGTGTAGACGAGGATGTCTGCGGTGCTGAGCTTGGTCGGGTTTTCGAGAATGGCGGGTTCGAGCTCGCCGAGCTCTTCGAGGATCAGCGTGCATTGTTTGCCGCCTGGGAGCTCGACGCTGTTGACTGCTGTTTTGGGCTTGATGGTGGGGTGATAGGTTGGCGAGTGTGGCCGTGATAGGAAGGCGTCGAGTAGTGACGACTTACCAGAGCCCGGGGGCCCGAGAATGTAGGCGAGGAGGACGTTGCGCTCGGTTTTGGCAAGCCGCTTCCCGCGGCGGGTGCGTTTGCGAGGTTTGGTAAGATGAAGGGCGGAGGTGGTGGTGTGGTCTGAGGGGTCGTAGCCTAGGTAGGCGAGATAGGCGAGGGTGGTTTTGGGGGAGAAGAAGGTGGTCATGCTCCATTGCGCGAGCCAACCTTGGAGTGTGATATGGTTGGCTTCGTTGCGGACGGTTGAGGAGGGGAAGGAATTGCTGTCGGCGGACCAGCTGGAGGGGAGGCCGGGGGTTGGGGCGAAGAGAGCTGAGAGCTCAGAGTGGGAGAGACCGCCATCGTTGTCTTTGTCGAAGAGGAGGAAGAGATCGACAAAGAATCTGTAGCCGGCTGGGGAGAGCTCGGCGGACGTGTTTGGTGGGATTTCGAATTTTGGGTGGAGAAATGAAGAATGGAGAGAGAGGCTGTTGGAGTAATGGAATGTACGCAGGATAATCCAGATGGTTTCGTGGCGGCCCTTTTCGGCAAACATTTTGTTCAGAATAACGAAGCCTTCGCGAGTAATGCCATTTGAGGTTACTACGGTCGCAGAATACTTGGAAATGGCTTGCTTGATGTTGTCGAGATCTTCAGCTCCAAGAGGCTTGCCGAAACAGGCAGTCTGGAAGTCGTAGACCTCGTTGTCGTTCAGAAAGCCATCTTGGTCTTTATCGCATAGGTAGAATATGCGCTCCAAGGCCGAAACACAGGCTGGCTTGAGATTTGCTTCTTTTGAGTCGTACAGAGGCGCTATAGGATCCGTGACAGCCTTTTGACAGAGGAAAAAGACTTCATTGATATTGTGGTGCTCCCTGGCGCTAGTTCTGAT
>JAABUH010004139.1_pt1 | contig 11910 bp, 19 predicted proteins | sample 5559121 | NCBI WGS metagenome assembly JAABUH01 (sample SAMN10711871, study PRJNA513364) | rock metagenome | isolation source: Antarctica rocks | place: Antarctica: Victoria Land, Battleship Promontory nord | collected 2015-12-28 | reverse complement strand
GACACGGGTGGATGGTTGAGTACAGAGCGGACACCGCGCCTCTGACGCCTTGGTGCATGCGGTTACCGTGATGACGGTGTCGGTTGCGGTGAGACAGTGGAGACGCAGTTGGGTAGGATCGGGGATGAGACTGGGAGGCATACGAGACATCCTTGCGAGACGAGAGATCATGCGCCCGCGGGCGCACACCATGGTGTATCAAGGAATGCCTCAGCTCGTCATCATCAAAAGATCGGAAGAGCCGGAAAACGGGGTTCACTTCAGCTCCCGGTCACCGGGACCAGCGCAAACCATTGGAAGGCCCCCCCAGCGTTCTTTATATGCAGAGCGCCCGTGAAGCGATAGGCAGGAACCAGATAGACCGCGCCGCCGCGGGTCTGGGTAAAGACTTGCGTGATGTCGGTGCCGCGCAGCGTGCCGATTCCACTCTTGCGATCCATAGGCGCCAGGGCGAGTATATTCGGGACTGCAACTGGGATACGGTCAGCGCGCACGTCGGCCCAGGCCCGGGTCGCGGCTTGCGCGGTAATCGTTGTCTCTCGCCCTACCGGCGGCCAGACATCGGCCTGCTGAACATGTCCATTCGCCGCGAATAGAATCGTGGCTGCGGGTACGTTTGCACCACCCTGCACGGGCCAGCCGAGCGTGACGATCTGCGGCCGCTCCGCGGATGTCCCCGACGGACTTTGGTACACCGGCATCGCGGCACCGGGCCAGCCAAGACGTGTCAGCCACGCACGTGCGGCAGCCACATAGCGGAGAGGGGGCGCGAGACCTCGGGGTGACGCATCACCATGATAGATCAGTTCGCCGGTCTGTACGGAGATGGCCACCGATCGACCCATCGGTGCGTGGGTCTGTATGTACATCCACGTCCCGTCCTTCTGTCGGTTCTGCCGCGTCGGGCCGGCGACTCCGAGCGTCGCGGCAATCGCCCGTAACCGTGGGACATCAAATGTCGGACCGGCAAGTTTGTACGCGGGAACCGGTGCCGGCCCCGTCCGTGGCGCCGTCCCCGAGAGGGTGAGATGGGACGGGTACGCGGAGCCGGGAGCCGGCGCAAGATCGTTGACCCACGGAGCGGGAACGCCCCCTCCGGCCCCCTGACCGTAGGGCACCGGGTACGCGCGGGTCACGTCCGACCTTGATGGCCTGGGCACGGCAAAGGCCATCGACTTTGGGCTGGGTCCGCCTGAGAGCCCGGGGCGCAGGAGCAGTACTACCAGGACCGCCGCAACAGCGATCGCCGAAACTCCAGCCCATACAGCCGGAGACACATTCCGCAGCCTCGACGGAACGGTGGGCCGGCCGACCCGTGGAGGGCTCGGCCGGCGGGTCACGGTCGGAAGAACGACCTGTTGATCACCGTTTTCCTCGGTGAGATGCACCCGCAGCGATCGCAGGAACTCCGGATCCGGTTGTGTGGCTTCCGCTTGCCTCCGCTGCCGCATCACCGGACGGAGGTCGTGAATCGTGCGTTCCAGAGCCTCATCTGACTCGAACAGTATGCGTTTGCCGTCCAGATCATCAGACATGCGATGAATCCTCGCCCGCGATCCTCGTTCTGAGCTGCTTCAAGCCCCGATGCAGCAGTTGTTTGGTCGCGTTCTCATTCCGGCTCATCCTGCTTGCCACCTCACGTACGGAGTGCCCCCCCCAGTAGCGCAGTCGCAGGGCTTGTCCCTGATCCGCGGGTAATTGGTCCATATGAGCATCCAGCCACCCGGCCAGTTCCCACTGCTCGACCCACTCCTCCGGTCCCGCCTCATCGGACCGCTCCGCGTACGCCACGGGCGACTGGTCTTCTTCCAGTTGAACCGTGTGCGCCGTTTGCCTGGCTCGATCCACGGAGAGGTTGGCCGCGATCTGCAGCAGCCAGGCCGATAAGGGAGCACCGCGATCCTCGTACCGCGCGATCGCGCCCAGGGCTCGTTCAAATGTCTGTGAGGTCAAATCTTCCGCTTCACGTTGATCACGTGTGCGTGAGACACAAAAGGCATAGACACGGCGCGCATACACGTCATAGATTTCTCCGAACGCGTGTCGTTCGTGACGTGCGCGCTGAATGAGATCGGCGCTTACCTCGACGTACATGACCCCTTCCGCGTCAGTGCATTCATCGGGTCTAACGGATTGGCGTTCAGGTGGTTACGCGTATTTCTCTGCTCTACCCTACCGACTGCCGGCGCGTAACTAAACCACTGATTCCCCGTTGTCCCACCATGGCGATTTACAACGGGACCGACCGCCCTCCGCCATACGACTCACGGTCCATGAACAAGAGAGAAGGAAGACACATGAACACACGGATCAAGACACTCATCGGCGGCGCCACGCTCCTGTTTGCCCTGGGGTTACCAGGCCTGAGTATTGCAAGCCCCACTCGCACCAACGGATCTGCGCCGGCAAAAGTCACGTTTCGGGTCCAGCCCAACTGCGTTGCCCTGGGACAGATGGTCATGGTCCGGGTGACCATGATGGGATTGCACCCCGGGGAAAAGGTCGCGTTCTCCGGGCCACCACGGGTGCCGGGCACCAGTGGCAATCTCGGCGCGTTCAGCGCCGGCAGTCGCGGTACCATTTTCTTCAGGTTCCGGTATGCGCCGATCTCCGTCTCGGAGATCGCTCGGTACGCCATCGTCGCCTACCGGAAGCACGGCAATGCCGCTCACCCGCATCCCGGGACCGGGCTATGGCTGTCCAACTCGCAGTCCCTTCGGGTCGTGCGGCAGGCCTCCTCCTGCCCGTAATCCTCAGATGCTTAGGTGGAGGGTGGGTGCCAGATGCCTGCCCTCCTCCAGTCCTACGGCAACAGTGTATTGATACGCCGTAGACTACGCCATCATGAGAACCCCGGTTACCGGTGGTTCCGGACGTCTAGGTCTAGCCTGAATTACTCACGGAGGGGGAGAAAGCGCATGACATCCCTGTGGTAGAAGGTGGATTACACCACGCCACCTCACCGCAGGAGATGCCTCGTGTCTCAGTTTGCCACAGCATTGATCCCGTTTCCCTTCCCTACCTCCACCCTCGAGACCAGCTTCAACGCCCCGCAACTCACCAGCGATGGCGGCTTGCCATGGCTGGTTGAAGCGGACGAGACGTTGGGTCTATGTACGAGGCTCGCAGCCGCCGTGCCGGAGTGGCGTGGTCCGCCATTCCCGCGAGACCCTGGTCCGTCAGCGGGTCTACCAGATCGCCAGATTCCGTTCAGATTGCCGGCGGCCTCACGCCTGCCTTTCAGAGAGACTCTCCTCGCACGCATCATACACAGCCATACATGCCAGGACTCATGTCATATTCCGCACGTCCACAGGGATAATAAAGACTTGAGTAATGTCGAGATGCGCAGCCCTCTCCATTGTGGGGAGGATCGGGGTGAAGGCGAACCTTCCGATTCCCATCGCCCTGGAAAATGCAAGTATGCCACTCAGCAATGGGCGAATCTGTGTCGGGCGTGTTGAATCGCCGGGGGTAGACTGCATATCGCATGGTTCACGGTGCTCTTGATCCGGGAGTAACGATTCGAACTGCCGCTCCTGACACTCGAATGCCGCGATCCCCCTCGGGCACGTCGACATGCAGAGTGCTCGGACAGCCCATCGCTTCGCCTTGTCTCAGGATGAGTCGGATTGGCGGCTCAATTGCGCTCAAATAACGCAGGTACGCACCGTAGGCGGCCGCGGCCGCACCCGTTACTGGGTCCTCTACCACTGGCGCCGCTGGAAATGCTCCCCGTACACGGTGCTCACGCGGCCATGCGCTCGGCCACACCAGTTCGATAGTGGTCCAACCCAGTCGATCCACGAGGGCCTTGAGGCGACCGTAGTCATACTCGAGGCGATCCAGACACTGAGCGCGGCCGGCAACAAGAATCAGATGATGCGCTCCAGCATATGCCACTCGAGGCGAGATTGGAGTTGCATCGGTTTTGTGGACGGTTGATTAAAGGGTAGCGGATGCCGAGACGTTGATCGGTAAACCTCCAATTCTGTGGCGCGATCCGAGACAGGCATGGACATATGGACGGCCGGGACGATGTGAACAGCGGGACCAGGAGCGATGGCCGCCCATCCTCAGTGGGTCCCCGGAGCACAACTCCGGCCCACGGTAGCCACACCACGGCTGCGACGACGGCTGCGTCACGCTGCTTTCTCCTGAATGCACTGGCGCTCAAACGCTGCCGGAGACAGATAGCCGAGCGCCGAGTGGCGACGACGGGTGTTGTAGAAGCCCGCGATGTAGTCGAAGAGTGCCGTCTTGGCCTGACTGTGTGTGCGAAAGGTCTGGCGTTTGAGCAACTCGCACTCCAGCGTGGCGAAGAACGACTCAGTGATGGCATTGTCAAAGCAATCCCTGCGGCTTCCTAGAGACGGTACGACGCCTGCCTCCTGGCACCGACTCCCAAACGCAACGCTGGTGTACTGGCAGCCGTGATCGGAGTGATGGATCACCCCAGGAGCGGGACGCCGCTGCCAGAGTGCCATGTCGAGCGCGGAGAGCACGAGTTCAGTGGGGAGGTGGCCGGCCATCGCCCAGCCGACGATCCGCCGGCTCCAGACATCGAGCACCACCGCCAGGTACAGAACGCCGCTCCAGGTGGGCACGTCGGTGATATCGGCTGTCCATTTGGCATTCGGCGTCGCGGCAACGAACTGCCGCTCGAGGCGATCCGGTGCCAGCGAAGCATTCGGCTCTCGTACCGTCGTGATCACATGACGACGACGATGACAGCCGACCACACCAGCAGCACGCATCAGGCGAGCGACCCGCACCCGACCACAGCGGATGCCGTGTGCCTGCAACTCAGCGTGGACTCGTGGTGCTCCGTAGGTGTGCCGACTCTCGGCATGGATCGTCCTGATCTGCTCGGTGAGCACGGTATTGGCGGTGGCTCGCACCGACGCTTCGCGCTGCCGCCATGCCCAGCACGCGACACAGCATGGCCACAGGATGATGCACCTTCTCTCGCTCCACAAACTCAAACGCCGTTACCGGCGCGAGCCCGTCTCCGTGGCGAAGAAGGCCGCGGCTTTTTTTAGGATCTCCCGCTCTTCCTGCAGGATCCGATTCTCACGGCGCAAGCGACGCAGTTCGTCACGTTCCTCGGTGGTCAGCCCGTCCTGTCGCTCGCCAGCATTCAGTGCTGCCCGCTTGATCCATTTCTGCAGAGTCTCGTACGAGACGCCCAGGTCGCGGGCAGTGGCAGCGACGGGTTTGCCGCTGCTCGTGACCTGGCGAACCGCTTCGTCACGGAACTTGGGTGCGTATCGGGGGGACTCCTTCCCCATGGGGACCTCCTTGCTGAGACCGTTGGTCTCCTAACTTCAGGGTGTCCACCAAACCAATGCATGCCCACGTGTGAGAGGGAACCATCAGCGACGAAGGACCCATTGATGAACGATCACCGCGCCAACGTCAGTTTGATGAACAGCTCGAGCAGTTCGAGCGCTGGGCGGAAGAGCACCAGGTACTCGGCGATCAGACAGAAAACACAGAGGAGGAGACGGTATGGCCACCACCACAACCACCACGGCGTCAGTGAAGACCCACCTCTCACTCACCGGGCCGGTGATAGTGCCGGCCTGGGTGTGGACCTGCTCACATGACAAGGGGTCTCCCGCAAAGTTGATGATTTCGGCCTCCTGGCCTCAAGACCTGGGATATTCCCCCGCCACCGCGGCCAGTGGTTGTGGTGAGACCCTCGTTTTCATCGAAAGTGCGGGAGACCCATGACAAGTAACGTTTTTGGGAAGAGCAAGTTCCCGACGGTGATCTTCCCTCCGTAGGGCGCCGTAGCAGTTGGGAACGACGGGAACGGCACAGCAAGTTATCTACGGAACGGTCAGAGCGCCGACTTACGGGCCGTACACGCGCAGCGTTCCATCGGTTCCGTTGATGAAAAGCCTACCAATCGCAGTAAGTCTGCTGCTGGGCACCATGAATGGCTTGTGCCGTCCGGCTGAGAGAGTGGCGAGAAGAGCGCCACCATCTGAGAAGATGCGGACCTTGCCGTCCGCCGTGCCGACGTACGTGCTCCCAGCTGCGTCGACGATTAGCTTCGGAAGTCCGTCACTTCTCCCTGTCGTGCCGATGGAGGCCGTCCACAAGACCCTGCCGTCGACACTCAGTGCATGGAGGGAATGATGACCTGCTACCACGAGAGTGCCGTCTAACCGCTCCGCAAGTGCCAGTACTCCATTCGTGTCGTGAAGACGCCACAGAAGGCCACCGGAGGAGGTGTAGGCGAGAAGGTCACTTCCGTCGGTAGCGTACAGGACCCCACTGTGGCCTACCATCAAGCACCGGCAGATGCCCCATGTCTCCAATGAAACCTGAAGGGCATGCTGCCACAAGATCTGCCCCGTCTGATCAACTGCCTCGACGTAACTGCCATTGGTGTCGTGGGAGGAGGTCAGAGCATAAATGGTCTCACTGGAAGCGAGTGCAACGGTCCAGAAGGGCGTTCCCTTCTGGAGATAACGCTGTTCACCATCGCGGGAGATGAGGTCGAGGCCGGCAAACTCGGGTCCCGATCCCTCGAAGGGTGCATAGAGAGTCCCATCTGGTGCAACCAGTGGCACAGACGCCTTGAGCAACCCAGAGGGTTGGATCTTCCACAAGAGTTTGCCGTTGGGTGAGAATCCCGCCGTGGCCGCTTCACCCGTGTTTGCGAGTCCCTTATGCCCTCTCGGCACGTTGAAACCAATGCCGTACAGGGTGCTGTTGGACGCGACCCCGACCAGTCCGAGGGGGGGTGATAGGTGATACGAAGCGCGCTGCCTACCGGACTGATCGAGGGCAAGGGCACTGTATCGTCCCTTCGTCACCTTCCCGCCGTACATCGTGCCGTCTGGGCCGATCAACCCGACGCCAACATGTCTACGGATGAATAGCAAGCGCGGATGGGCCGGTCCCATGGCTGGGCTCCGGTTGGTACGCTGCGGATCGTGCCCGTCTATCGGCCAACCTTGGAGCCAGGCAGATGCTAGCGGCGTTGGCTCGGGTGTCTGCGATAAGGCAGGAGCCGGCAGCCCGAAAGCGAGGAGGACGGTAACCCAAAGCACGCTACGGTAGAGGAAACGCATCTCCTGCTCCTCATGGTTTTGACTATTTATACGTACTGGCAGGCCCGATTGTAACGAGAGATTAGGGCTTGGCGACAAGGAAAGGGGGATCACTGGGTGTATACGCATCCAAACCAGCGATATCCCTTTACGATCGACCCGCGGAATCCATTACTTCCGGCGTATGTGACGAAGGCGATTAGCGCCATTGAGGAGGTATTACGCGATGAAGGGAATTGAAGAGTATATGCGCCTACCGTATCGCATCGTGCTAACCCATGATGAGGACGAAGACGGCTATGGGGGATTTGTGGCTGAAGTGTCGGAGCTGCCGGGATGTTACGGCCAGGGGGAGACACCGAACGGCGCCGTAGAAGGAATCCAGGATGCCATGGTGGGCTGGCTGTCGGTTGCTCTTGAAGACGGTACGCCCATACCTGAGCCGCGCGCTGCTTCCGCCTACAGTGGACGGATTTTAGTGCGCCTCCCGCAATCTCTTCATGCTGAATTGACTCGTGAGGCTGAAGAAGAAGGCGTGAGCCTGAACCAGTTCATACAAGCCGCCCTAGCGGGGGCGGTCGACTGGCGCACGGCGAAAGTACCCACAACGGTATCTGCCAAAGTCTATGCGTAGGCCCTTTCTAAAGGCACTACCGCTCTTCACTTCGACCGCCAAAGGTTCTGGCGATGAATCAGTGAACATAGTGCCCCCCATCGATTGGTATACCACCCACGCGCTCGGCCACGATCATCAGCACGATGGAAAGCACAACCCACAAAAACGCCGTGATGGTTGGGTGACGCAGACACAGCGCCCACAGGCGGCGTAGTTGCGTCCATACTGCTGCGATGAAGCAGGCGAGGTCTCGCTTCACGTCGACCTCCAGACACGCCGGAAACGCCCCCAGAGCCGCGCCGATGGTGCTGGGAGCGTTTCCGGCGTGTCCACCGGATCAGGGACGGTCACAGGCAGTAGTTTCATGGTCGCCTGGGCTTCCTGATAGCGGCCCTGCCAGAACCCAACTTGGCCGGCGAACTCTTCATTACGCCGACGTAGCTCGCGGAGATTCGCGAGCAGTGGATCCAGTGCGGTACCAGGTGCCGCGGAGTGCCGCAAACCGGTCCGGGACGGTGCCGGCACTGGTGCCGCGATCGGTCCCGTCGGGTGCTGAGAGGTAGACCAACCAGCGCGCCCCATCCCGCACCGCCTCCAGCGTACCGCAGGGCAAACGCATCTAATGATCATTGAGAGTCTGGAGGAGGAAGTCGGTATCCCAGCCGGCCTTCTTCCGTTTGCCTTTGATGCTGATCCGACCGGTCTGCTGTCGCAGGAGGTTCAGGGCTACCGCGGGCCGGAGCTCTGCTCCGGGGACCCGCTGGGGATGGCGCAGCACCGCGAAGTTCTCGGCAGCATACCCTGCACGGATCCGACTTTGATCCTCGTGGAAGGTCACATCCAGGACCCAGTGCACCTGGTTCTCAATGCCCCAGTGACTGCGCACTGCCTCCCCAAAGGCAGCGGCAGAGAGGGGACGTGAGAGGAGATAGTACCGGTCCTCGCCCGATCGTTCGGTCCCGATGCGTCGTTCTGCCTGGACCCAGCCGATAGCCGCCAGACCTGGCCAGTCATGGTGCTCCTGCAACCATGTCAGAACCTCGGCATCGCTGATGACCCGGCTCCGTCGTGTCTCGATCCTGCCATGCCCTTTCTCGATCGTGACCGCCTGGCTGTGCTCAGTGCCCTCATCCTGCTGTGCCAGCAGGAAACTTCGTGCCACATCCTCATGCAGCGTCCCCTGGTTGCCCTTGAGCCCCAGGACGTAGTCGCCTCCCCCGTCGAGGATTTGCTGCGCGATCTCCCGCTGACAGCCCATGGCATCGATCGTCACCACGCAACCGGCAAGGGGTAGCTGATGCAGGAGGTCCGGCAGGGCGGTGATCTCGTTGGACTTCTCGTCCACCTTGACCTGTGCCAGGACCAGACGGGTCTCTGTCGCCCAGGCACTGACCATGTGGATCGCCTGCTGCCCGGTCACTCGGTCGTGGGAGCGACGCACGGTCTTGCCGTCGAGGGCGATGACCTGAGCTGGGAGCACACCGGCAACCGCCTTCATCCAACGCTGAAAGCACGTCTGGAAGTGCCCGGGATCGAGAGCGGCAAAGACCCGATTGAAGGTGTCATGGGAGGGAATACCGTGCGGCAGGTCCAGGAAGCTAGCAAACCAGTCAGCTTTCGACTCTCCGAACAGTTCGATATCGTCCCAACTCTCGGCACCCGCAATCACCGCACAGATGGCGATCGTGATGATACTGAGCAGGGGATGGAGTTTGGTGCGGTCGATGCGTGGGTCATCCAGCGAGGCAAAGTGATCGGCAAGAGTGAGATGGGATGGTGATTCCATGGGGCGAGGCAACTCCAGAGGGGGATGATCCCTATCCTACTCGCCCTTTCAACTCCCTCCCTTTAGATGCGTTTGCCCTGCCCATTGGTTGGGTCTTCTTTCGCTACGCTCACTCAGTACACGACAATGGATATGTTCTCTGCTGTAGACACGAATAACAACGTGCCATTGAACTCCAATTCTTTCCAGCCGCTGTGGATGGTAGCGAAGTCAGATTCGCACCTGCTGACGCATCCGGGCGGCGTGTTTTCGAGTGATAGCTTTTACATGTACTATGACAACTGTGGTTGACGTTGACTCGGAGAGAAGCACTAGAATCTCAGCACTGACTATCGCTCCAGCAGGTAAGCGGAGCCGGTTAGAGGCTGCCGCTGACTTGTTGTCATAACTAATTGGAGGCTGTAATGCGTAAAGCGGCTCTGCGTCCCATCGCGTTGGCGGCAGCGCTGATAAGTATTGGATTTGCGGGCGCTCCTCACAAGGCGCTCGCGCTGCGTCGCCCTGAAGCGTCCCGTGGCGAGATTCTCTCGCCACATAGCAAGCCAGCGCATATCCGAGTTGCGTATCGGTACACGCTGGCTTTCGGGTGTGGATTTGCTCCCTGGGTCGATTTCGACGCGAGCTTCTGGGATGTTCCAAATGAGGCGGCATACGTACAGTGGCTGAGAACTCACGGTCCTCCAGCAATCAGCCGGATTGTGTCAGGCACAATGACCCTTCTGAATTCCGATCACGCGCGGTTCGTGTGGGCGCACAGTGGGCTTGTCTTCATCCGACATCACGGCAAGAAGCGCCTGACGACGCCAGTATGTAATTGATGTAGACCATACGTCATTCAGACATCGAGCTGGCGAGGCTACTGGGCATTTGCTAGTAGAGGAAATTTTTGTTGCGCCCTGGACGAAGATTCAGGGTTGGCACGTCTACACTACCTGTCCAAGCTTCTACGACGCCCTAGTGGGTCATGCTGCATTTGAGTGGGAATCCGTGATAACAGCACAGGACCCGCCCAGGCGGCGTTGTCGTGCTCGATCGCGTCGCTCCTTGCGCTTGCCGCCCCAGGTGAAGGGTGTCGGGTCCTGGTTCCAGGCAGCGACGGTGTCCTCCAACCAGGTGATAATCTCCTCAGGTGTCGTGGGATGCTGGCCGGACAGTGCTCTCCGGATAATGATCCGCTGAACCGATTCTGCTAGGTTGAGCCACGATCCCGAGAGCGGCGTATAGAGCGGCATCACCCCATGCTGGAAGAGCCAGTGGACGATCGACCAGCTCAGATGCCCTGCCAGGTTATCCCAGATGAGGATGAGCCGCAACGGCGGCAAGGGCGCACGCGGCTCGTGTCCCAACCAGGTCTTCCAGCGCGCGGCGTCCGGCCGCTCCTCCTCGGGGATGGTCACCGCTGGCAGCGTCGCCAGGATGGCGGTCAGTTCCTCCTGGAGCCAGGGATGCAGGATGGCGTTGGACGCGCTCCCAACGCCCCTGGCCCGCACCTCGCCGGTTGCGGGTCGGAACAACGTCAGGAGCTTGGCGGTGCCACCTCGAACATACTCATGGGGCTGTCGTGCGGGCTCTCCCTCGGGTTCCCAGCTCTCGCCGGGATATGGCACTGTTTGATACGGTCCTGCCTCATCCTGATTGCAGAGGACGATGCCGGCTGCTTCCGCTGTCGGGTACCCCCAGGGTGACGCCAGGTCGATCATCCCCTTTTTTGCTCTGTCTCCGGATCGACCACCGTCACCACCCCGCTCGTGCGCACCCGCTGGGCCGTTCCCGTCGGGCACCAACTCCGCGTTTTCTGGTAGGAACTGCCCGCATCTTCCAACACGCGTTTGATGGTGGTGGTGCTGATCTCCTTGAGACCCTCCTTCCATATCCGCTTCTGCAGGGTGGAGAGCGACCAGGTGGCTGTCCCGTCCTTTCGCCGGTCCGGGTCCTGTTGGGCCACGGCGACAATCCTCCCGCGGGCCTCGGTGTCGTACGTGGGTTTCCGTCCGCGCCCTGCTCTGATCGAGAGGGCGGCCAGGCCGTGCTGGTTGAAGCGCTCCACCAGTCCCGCGACCGTACTCCCACTCCGCAGTTCCGCCGCGTGTGCTGCTTGCCGAAACGGTTGTCCCTGCACGACCGCCAGCAGGGCGCGGGCTCGCCGTACCCGATCTACCCGTTCACTGCTGGCCCGCGCAATCCCTTCCAGGGCTGCCTGCTCCTGCTCGGTCACCGTCCGCAACGGTTCCTTCTGTGGTGTTCCCATGGCTGCCGCTCTCCCTTCGTCCACCACAGTATGTCGTTCTGGGGCTGTCAGCACCAGCTATTTACGGCGTGACCCACTAGTGGGTCATGCTGCATTTGAGTGGGGATGAGCCAGGATGGCAGGTGAACCACCCAGGCGGCGCTGTCGTGCTCGGTCCCGTCGCTCCTTGCGCTTGCCACCCCAGGTAAATGGT
>JAABUH010004138.1_pt1 | contig 11911 bp, 8 predicted proteins | sample 5559121 | NCBI WGS metagenome assembly JAABUH01 (sample SAMN10711871, study PRJNA513364) | rock metagenome | isolation source: Antarctica rocks | place: Antarctica: Victoria Land, Battleship Promontory nord | collected 2015-12-28 | reverse complement strand
CTAGTGGGTCAGGCAGCGAATAGTTGACGATCGGGCAGGGCAGCCCCAGAGCCCCCTAACCGGCGCTGGCGGGCGCGCTGGCGACGGGCCTGCGGTTTCCCCGCCCAGACGAAGGGCGTCGGCTGCCGATTCCAGCCGGTCACCGTGTCGTCGAGCCAGCCGATCAGTTCCTCCTGGGACTGCGGGTGCTGCCCGGCGAGGGCGCGCCCGAGGAGGATGCGCTGCACCGACTCGGCCATGTTCAGCCACGAGCCGGCGAGCGGCGTGTACAGCGGCATGATCCCGTGCTGGAACAGCCAGAGGACCAGCTCGGTCGAGTAATGCCCGGCCAGGTTATCCCAGATCAAGAGCAGCCGCAGCGGCGGCAGGGGCGTGCTGGGTGGCTGCCCCAGCCAGTGTTCCCAGGCGCACAGCGGCGACCGGGGCGTCGCGGGCAGCGGCGGCAGCGCGTCGAGGATCGCCACGAGTTCCTCCTGGAGCCAGGGATGCAGCACCGTGTTGGGCGCATTCGTCACGCCCTGCGCGCGGACGGCCCCGGTCGCCGGGTGGCACAGGGTGAGCAGCTTGGCCGTCCCGCCCCGGATGTACTCGTGCGGGAGGCGTGGCGGCTGGAGCAGCGTCGCCCAGCCCCGCCCCGGCTGGGGGATGGCCTGGTATGGCCCCGCTTCATCGTGACACCACACGGCCAAACCGGCCGCTTCGCCTAGCCGATACGCCGCGTCGATCGCCCCCTTTTTACCGCGGTCAGCGGATCGCCCACCCGCACCACGCCGGCCTTGCGCTTGCGGTCCGCCGTCCCCGTCGGGCACCAGGTGCGCGTCTGCTGCTAGGAACTGCCCGCGTCGCGCAAGATTTGCGCGATGGTGCGCGACTTTGGGGCAGGGCAGATCTCCCGCCGCGCCGCGCGTTCGAGGGTGCTCAGCGACCACGTCGCCGTGCCGTCCCGCTTGCGGTCCGGTGACCGTTGGGCCAGCGCCACCACCTGGGCGCGCGTCGCGGCGTCGTAGGTCCGCTTCGCCCCGCGCCCCGGCGCAATGGTCAGCACCCCCAGGCCACGGGCATTGAAGCGTTTGACCAGTGCCTGCACCGTGCTGCCACCGGCGTACCCCGCGGCCCGTGCCGCCGCCGCGAAGCTGGCCCCCGCCGCCACCGCGAGCAAGGCTGTCGCCCGCTGCACCGCGTCGTGCCGCCCACTCGTCGCCTGCTGCACGCGCACCAACCCCGCCCGCTCCGCTTCCGTCAGCACGCGGAGACCGGCCACCTGCCGCGGTGCCATCGCCACCTCCTCCCGTGGCACCAGTCTCCCACACGCTCCCTCCCATCGTCAATTATTCGCTGCCTGACCCACTAGCCATCGCGGTGGTCATGCTCGGCATGCGCTGAGCCGCGGCGCAGGGCCATCCGCCGCCGGCAGTCGTCCCCCGCCACCGTAGGCTTCGGCGTCGCCGCGTGCCATCGGCCGAAAGGACACGGACGAAAGGACACCGGGCCAGGGGGCGGGTTTGCTCCGTGGCACGCGTCGGTCGAGTCGCGCGGGTGAACGCCGATTCCCGGCCAGGGATACTTTCCGCCATCCGGGTACCCCGCCCGGGTGGCGTCCTCGTGTGCGTACGATCACGGACGCGAGGGCCGGCCCACAGCCGGGACATCTCTCAGTCGAATGGCCGATAGATCTCCCCGCGCGGTCAGCCTATGCTTGCCCCAGCGGACACGTGCTGGCACGGGAAGTGTCAGCACTCCGGCGGCGTCACCTGTGGGGTGAGAAGGCCTGTTAGGGCGAGGAGTGGTGGGCGCTCAGGCGACAGCGGGCAAGCCGGTGACGGCGCGCCAGGTGGCGCAGCGTTCGGCCCGCAGGTGGCGGTAGTCGTGGGGGCACTGTCAAGTGAAGCCTTTTGGGCGGCGACGGCGATCCGCCTATACCAGACCGGATCCGGCCTGTACAAGGGCTAGCGACGGCCAGAACGGCCTTGGTGTGGGGAGGTTTCGTTCAGTCGAAACTTCACGTGACAGTACCTCTCGTCATCCTGCGGGGCGGCTACGCGGCGTGGAGGATGGCCCCGATGGCGACGCCAGCCACCGTCCCGACCGTGACGATGGCCAGGAACTCGAGTCCACTGCGGAGCGGGCCTTGCTGCGTGTAGCGTGACTTGACTGTCCCCAGCGTGAGCGCCACCAACGCCGTGAGGCCGTAGGCCCACCAGGCCGGGCGCGTGAGCGGGGTGAGGAAGGGCATGATGGGCACGAGGGCCCCCGCCATGAACGCGCACCCGACGAGGAGGCCCTGCCGCCACGCCGGGGCCTCGCCCGCGCCGGTCTGCCCGAGTTCGTCGCGTACCAGCGCCCGCAACCAGCGCTCGTCGTCCGCGGTGAGGTACGCCACCACCCGCGCCAGCAACGGCCCGCGCAGGCCCTTGTCGCGGTAGATCGCGCGCAACTCGGCGCGCTCCTCGTCGGGCTCGTGCGCGATCTCCTGGCGCTCGGTGGCGATGCGCCGGGCGAGGATCTCGCGGCTCGTGCGCGCCGCGAGGAAGCCGCCCAGCCCCATCGACACCCCCCCCGCCAACAGCTCCCCCAGCGCGATCGGCACCAGCTGACCCGGCGCGAGCGCGCCGACGGCCATGATGAACACCATGGTGGTTACCAGGCCGTCGTTGAGCCCGAACACGATCTCGCGCAGCCAGTCGCCGTTGTGCGGGTGCCGTTCCACGAGCGTCGTCATCGCCTCCACCTCCTGCGCGTCGCTGTCCCCCATCGTCCCCTTCGCCCCCGGTTGTGCTGCCCATGCCGCCGTCGCCGTGCTCCGTGGCACCGCTAAGCATGTGTTCATAAGTTCGGCACGCTTCTTCGCGCGATTTTGGCACTATACCTGGAAACTAGCGCCAGAAAAACGGGCTCTGGCACACATTCCGTGCAGGGGCAGTAGGCCCGATTGGGCTGAGCGACTGGGTAAATGACTGGTGCAGCGGGCGCATCAGGGGTGCCCATTAACGTGATGCCAATCACGGCGCAATCCGGTTCCTATACTGCTCAAACCACCCGCCAACCTTGCACGGAATGTGTGCCAGAGCCGAAAAACGTGCCAGACTTCTGGCAACATGCTTAGGGGCGCACCGGCGTCCCCGCCCCGGTAGCGCCCGTCGTGTGATACGCCGCCACCGCCGCCCCGACCGAGGCGAAGATGCGTTCCGCCCCGACCTGCCCGGTGATCCCCAGCCGGTCGAGCTGCCCCCGGACCCCCTCGACCTCCGTCAGGACAACCTGGCGTCCCCCCTCCTGGAGCCGCGCCAGCGTCGCGGCGAGGATGAGCCCGGCGGTGTAGTCGATGTCGTCGGTGGCCGCCAGGTCGAGCACGAGCCACCGGACGGGGTGGGGGGCTCCGGCGACGAGTGCCTGGAGCCGCGCCGCGAAGTAGTCGGCGTTCGCGAAGAAGAGCGGGGCCGCGAAGCGGTAGACGAGCAACCCTGGCTCCGTCTCCGTGCCCGGCGCGGCGTCGCGCGCCCGCACATGCCCGTCGGCCAGGGCCAGGATGCTATCCTTCGGGTGGTACTCCTGGCGCAGGTGGTCGAGGATCGACAGGCCGATCGCGACGAAGATCCCCCGCTCGACGCCGAGGAAGACGACGGCGAGCAGCGTGGCGATCGCCACCGCGAAGGTCACCTTGCGGAACCGGTAGATCTGCCGGAGGGCGCGCACGTCGATCAGGCGCGCGCCGATCAGGAAGACGAGCGCGGCGAGCGCGGCGGTCGGGAGCCGGGCGATCAGGCCGGTGGCGACGAGCAGCACCGCGAGGGTGACGCCGACCGTCGCGAGCTGGGCGACCTGCGTGCGCCCCCCGGCCGCGTCGACCACGGCGGTCTTGGTGGGGCTGCCGTTGACCACGAAGGTGCCGGAGAGCCCGGCCAGGGCGTTGGCCGCCCCCAGCCCCACCAGGTCCCGCTCCTCGTCCGTCGGCTCGCCGTGTTGCTGGGCGAAGCTGCGCGCGGTGGCGGCGCTCTGCGCGACGATGACCAGGAACATCGACGCCGCGGTGGGGAGGAGGTGCGCCAGATCGCCCGGCGACACGCCCGGCAGGCCGAGGCCGGGGAGGCCCGCCTGGACCCGGCCCACGGTCGCGATCCCGTGCCGTTCGAGCCCGAAGGCCCAGGTCGCGGCGATCGCCAGGGCCACGGCGAGGAGCGCGCCGGGCACCCGCCGGGCGAAGCGCTCGACGAGGAGGATCACCGCGAGGACCGCCAGCGCCAGGAGCAGCGTGGGCAACCGCGTCGCGGGCAGTGCCCGCACGATGGCGAGCGCACGCCCGGCGAACCCCCGCCCGTCCGCCGCGACCCCGAGCATGTCGGGGAGCTGGCCGACGAGCAGCGCGACCCCCACCCCGCCCAGGAAGCCGACCAGGACCGTCCGCGACAGGAAGTCGGCGAGGAAGCCCAGCCGGAGGAGCCGGGCGACGAGGAGCAGGGCGGCGGTGAGCAGCGCCGCCCCGCCCGCCAGCGCCAGCCAGCGGTCGGAGCCGGGCTCCGCGTAGCCCGCAAGCCCGCCGAAGAGGATCGCCGCCGTCGCGGAATCGGCACCGACGACCAGGTGGCGCGAGGCCCCGAGGAGGGCGAAGGCGGCGATGGGCAGCAGGATCGTGTAGAGCCCGGTCACCACCGGGGTCCCGGCGATCTTCGTGTAGCCCATGCACTCGGGGATGGCGACCGCCGCCAGGGTGAGCCCGGCGAGTAGATCGGGGCCGAGCCAGGCCCGCCGGTAGCCGCGCAGGCCCGGGGGCAGGGGGAGGCGACCTCGACCCCACCGCCCCTCCCGCCGGGCACGGGGCATGGTGCCGTCCTTCGACATGACCCTGTTTCCTATCCGGCCCCGCCACGGCGGGGCCACACCCGTGTTCGCCCCGCACGGCGCCGACGACCAGCGCGATCGCGTGTGGGGTGCGTCCCGGGGGCCGCGCGAACCCCCAGCGCTCGCGTCGCCGTAATTTTACCAGGCCTTTACGAAGCCTTAACCCTCCCTTAAGCCGCAGCGCCGCTGCGACCGCTATGCTCGGTGGGCGAGCGGTGCGCGTCACGGTGATGCGGGCGAGGGGGGGCAATGAGCGGTGCGATCGCCGAGGCGCTGCTCGAGTACGTCGTCCCACATGTGGTCGAGGCCCTGGTCGTGGCGGTCGCCCGAGGTGCCCTCGCAGCGGTCGGCCGCTGCGCTGAGCGGGGCGAGGCGACCCCGACACGGCCCGCGCCACGCCGTGAGGCCGTGGCCGAATCCATACCGCGTCCCATCGCGCGCTCGCAGCTCCCCGGCCGCATCCGCCTCGCGGTGCCGGGGCTACGCGACGATCCCGCCGCCGCGGCCCACGTACTGGATCGGGTGCGATCCTTGCCGGGCATTCGGGGTGCCACCGCCAATCCCCTCACCGGCAACGCCCTCGTGCTGTACGATCCCGCGCGCACCTCGGCGGCGACGATCCTGGGGGTGATGGGAGCGGACGCGGCGCACTAGACCAGCGCACCGGCAGGCTCGCCGCGACATACCGACGGTAGTTCGCGGGCGATGCGCCGCACGGCCACCGCGCGGCGGCCAGCGCCTGGCATCGCGGTATGGTTCGCCCCGCAGCACCTCAGCCGATGGCCTCATCCCGCCCCACCGGGCGCTCCCGGAACGCGCCCGCCGCGCCGGGATCCCCGCCCGGTGTGTTGCCACCCGGATGCGTCAGGAATGGGACGCTGGTAGCAGCCGGAGCGTGTGGTGGGCGGCATGAAGGCGGTCTGGCCTGCTGTCACGCGGCGACCATCTCAGCCATGATGGTCGCCCAACGCTCCTGGAACATGCGCCGTCGGTCTCCGAGCGATACGACTTGGCCCGCTGTGGCCACCGCGCGGAAGTACTGGCGCTGTTCCTCGAAGGCGGGACAGAACCCCGCGAAGCCGGTGCCGCAGCGCGCGGCTGACGCGAAACGCCCGAACCCGCACAGCGGGGAGTAGCGTTGCTTGATACCGCAGTGGTCTTGCGCGATCCGGTTGTTCTTGTCGCGACTCGTGCGGTGCGTCACGTCCTTGCCCAAGGCCTCGCGGATGGCGCGGGAGTCGGCGTCGTATCCAGCCGTCGTCACCTGCGCGGGGGCATGACCGGCAGCGTCCAGGGCGTGGGCGAAGAACCGCTGCGCGGCGGCCCTGTCGCGTTGCTCGCTGAGCAGCGCCTCGACGCGGGTGCCGTCGCGATCGATCGCGCGGGACAGAGAGCACCACTGGCCGTCGACTTCCAGGTATGTCTCGCCCACGTGCTACCGCGTTCCAGCGGTGCCCCGCCGCTTGGCGCGCAGCCGCGTCGTGACGAGCGAGGCGAAGCGCGCCTCCCACTCCCATACCGTCTCGTGCGTGAAGGTGAAGCCACGCGTGAGGAAACATCTCCGCTACGTCGCGCAGACGCAGCGTGTGGCGCAGGCGCCACAGGACAAGGAGCAGCGCGATGTCGGTAGACACGTGCTGGTGATTGAAGGGCGTGCCAGTCCGCTCGTTGAAGACGCGCCGACGAGCGCGACAACGGCACGTGCGGTAGCCGAGTGCGGTGCCCCGGGGCTGCTGCATGGTCACGGTCGCGGCACAGTGAGGACAAAAACCGGCACCTCTTTCACGCATGAGTCAGTGCCGCTACGCTACTAAAGTGCCGCCCTCCCCGTCATTCTCTCGTCTGAATCCTGACGCATCCATCAAGGCGGCACAACCGTCTCGCGCGACACGCCGCAGATCGCTCCTCGGGGGCGCGGCACCTGGCCCCGTCACTGCGGGAAGCCAACCATTCGGTCCGGCGCGAGCGGCGGCGGGGACGGGAAATAGAGGCCGCGCTGGCCAGACCAGCTGCGGTCCGGGCGCGGCGTATACGCGCCGGGGTCGTAGCCGACCAAGCCCTCCGCCGTGGCCCAGCCGGCCGCGAGATCGCGACCCCAGAGCGCGCCGCGCAACGCCTCGATCAGGCGGGCGCGCACCATCGCGTAGTCGGGATCGGCGGAGGCATCGCGCGACTCGGTCGGGTCCGCCGCCAGATCGAACAACTGGATACGATTCCCGGCCGGGTACCAGATCAGCTTGTGCCGCCCGTCGTGGATCATGCGCGTCGCCCCGTGATCCTCCAGGCAGTCGCCGTAGAGGAAGTCGTGTCGCGCCGCGCCGATGGCAGACCGCCCGGTCATCGTGGGCGGGGCCGGTACGCCCGCGAGGTCCAACAGCGTCGGCATGACATCGGCCAGGCCGACGAGACGCTCGTCGACGGTGCCCACCGGCACCCGCTCATCCCCGACCGCGCCCATCAGGATCAGCGGCACGCGCGCCGACCCCTCGTAGAAGAGCCGCTTGGCGTAGAGACCATGGTCGCCGAGCATGTCGCCGTGGTCGGCGGTGAAGAGGATGATCGTGTCGTCGAGCAGCCCTTCCTCCCGGAGCGTGCCGAGGACGACCCGGAGCTGATGGTCGATGTGGGTGCAGAGGGCGTAGAAGGCGCGGCGTACCTCCCGCAAGGCCGCATCCGAGAGGGCGGGCCAGAAGTTGCGCCCCATCTGCAGGGCACGCGGGAGCGCATCGTCGTCGTCGCTCCACCCAGCCCGCAGCGCGACGGGCGTCTCGAACTGCCGATAGTAGTCCATGTAATCGGCAAGCGGCACCAGCGGTGGGTGCGGGGCGGTGTACGAGAGGAACCAGAAGCTCGGTCTGGTCGGGTCGCGGCGCTTGATCGTGCGACACATCGTCTGGCTTTCCCAGTTGGTGACGTGGCACTGCTCCGGCAGGTGCCAGGGGCGATGCATATAGTTGTTGTTGTTCATTCCCCCGGCGAACTGCTGCCCGACGAAGCCGCGATCGGCCAGGAAGAGCTCGTAGTCGTCGGTCGCGCCCAGGTGTGGTCGCCCCTCCTCGGCCAGTTGCACATCGTCGAAACCGATCCGGTCGCGCGGCGGGTAGACGTGCAGCTTGCCGACCGCGTGCGCGCTATAGCCCGCGTCGCGGAACGCCTGCGGCAGGCTGGTGAGGTGGTGCGGCCAGGTCTCCGCCGTCTTGAAGACCCGGTCGCCGTGCGTGCGCGTGTCGGTGCCGGTCAGCAGTGTCCGGCGCGCGGGGATGCAGATCGGGCTCTCCGAGTAGGCGCGCGTGTAGCGGACGCCGTTGCGCGCGAGCTGGTCGAGGGTCGGCGTCTGCAGGATCGGGTGTCCCGCGCAGCTGAGCAGGCCACCCGGCCACTGGTCGACGGTCACCAGCAGGACATTCGGTCGCATCGCGCGCTCGTCGGTCATCATCCCCTCCCGTACTGTCATCTGCCATTGCCGGTCCACCCGCGCGGGGGGCCACACCGTAGCGCGTGAGCGGGGGGGCGTCGCCACGGTGTGGCCGATCGCCAATGGCCACTTCCCAACAGGGCTTGCAAGTCGTCAGCGAACCGGCGGGACGATACCCAACCGCGTGTACTGCTCGTCCGGAGCCTCGCACGCCGCGAGGTGCGCCGCGATCCGCGCGACGAAATGGGCCTCGCACGCCGCGTCATCGAGCGGATGCGCCTGCTCCGGGTCCGTGAGGATGTCGAATAACTGGTGCCGGGCCACGTGCGGCGGCTCGTCGGCATGGTGCGTCGGCACGGCACCCGTCGCGGGGATCTTGTAGAGTGGCATGTTGTAGGTGTGCCCGAAGTAGCGCCCCATCTCCATCCGCTCGTGCACCTCGCGCGGGAACCACGAGCGCAGGCCCTGCACGGGCATCGCGGTGTACGCGTGCAGCGGCCCGGCATCCTCGTTGACGGGGTTGCGCATGTACACGTAGCGCCCGTCGGTGATGTTCGTCGCCTTGCCGAAATACCCGAAGATCGCGTCCTGTCGTGGCGTCTCGCCCGCGATGGCGCGTAGCAAGGAGTGCCCCTGCACATGGGGCGGGGCGGCACAGCCGAACGCCTCCAGCACCGTTGGCATCACGTCGATGGTCTGCGTGAGAGCCGCGACCCGGGTTCCGGCACGCTCCCCGTGCGGCAGGCTGACGACGAGCGGGACGCGGACGATCTCGTTATAGACCGGCATCTCGTTCTTCATCCAGTAGCGATGCTCGGCCAGCATCGTGCCGTGGTCGGTGGTGAAGACAATCAGGGTATCGTCGCGCAGCCCCAGTTCATCTAGCGTGTCGAGTACCTTACCGCACCAGTAGTCGGTCATCGTCAGCAGGCCCGCGTAGCACTTGCGGATGTGCGTCACCGCCTCGGGCGACTCGCTGACCTCCCCGTACTTCGGCCAGTCGAAGAGCGGGCCATCCCAGTCGTCGCCGTACATGGCGCGGTACTTGTCGGTGCAGTAGAACGGCTCGTGCGGGTCGAACAACTCGACTTGCAGGAACCAGTTGTCGGCGTCCTTGTTGGCCTTCAGCCAGTCCACCGCAGCCTGCGCCGTACGCGGGCCGGAGAAATCTTCCTCGCGCTGCTGGGCGAGGCGGTTCTTGCGGTTGACCTGCGTCTGCTGCCCCAGGTGTTCCGGCATGTCCACCGCGTCCACGCGGGAGACCCAGGGATCGTTCTCCTGACCCCGGAAGAACTCCCAGGTATTGAACGCGGTGTGGTAGTTCTCGCCACCCAGATCGAAATAATGATCGTGGTCGGTCATCAGGTGCGTGAAGATCCCCGCCTTGCGCAGTTCGCGCGGCAGCACGTCGTCGTACGGCTCGATCGGCCCCCAGCCGCGATAGACGAAGTTATGTCGCCCCGTCATGAATTCCCGGCGCGCGGGCATGCACGGCAGCGAGCCGACCCAGTGATTGTCGAAGACGATGCCGCCCTCCGCCAGCCGGGTCAGGTGCGGCGTTCGCACCCAGTCGTTGCCATACGCCGCGAGATAATCCCGCCGCACCGTATCGAGCACGAGAAATAGCGCCTTCATCTAGCCCTACCCCTTCATCGTAAAGCGAATCTCGACGCCAAAACGGGTGCATTCACCCGCGCCGAGCACGGGGAGCGCGCCCCTTGCCCGCGCGGTCGCCCGCGGCTTGACGGCGCAATTCGCCGGTTCAAGCCCGACGACGTACTGCTCCGTCGCGAACACCCGCCACTGCCACAGCCACGGGAGCGTGCGACGACGGGCACGTACCCGCACCGACCACCCCGCGCCGTTCGGGGGCGGCACGATCGCCGCCTCGGACCAGCGCCGGCCCTGCTGCTCGTGCCGGAAGACCCGCTCCACCTCGCCCGCGCGCGGCGACTCGATCGCGCGCCAGCGGTCGATCGCGGCCGCCGCCTGGTGGTCGCGCGGCGTCACCACGGAGTCGGGCACGCGAATCTCGCCCCCGGGCGCGACGAGCGGCGCACCGAAGTTGCAGTGATACTGCACCATCACCACCTCCGGTACGGTACCGGTGTTACACACCACGTCGGTGAGCCTGATCACCGGCACGTCGTCCGCGATGACGATGCGCCGCCGCAGCACCAGCCCGGTGCCCGGTTGCGCGATCTCGCCGCGTATCCAGTGGACGCGTCGCCCGAGCCGCGCATCGGTGCCAAACGAGACCGCGCGGGCCGGTTCGCCGCCGATGCGCCCGTGCTGCGGGAAGTCCTCAGCCTCGTCCCCGCACGCCGGCCCGACGTTGTCGAGGCCGCAGGTCGCGAGCACGCCGCCGATGAAGCGCCGCCGCCACGTGTTCTCCGGCAACTCGGCGGGGTGCCGCAGCGGCGTGGTGTTCCGCCAGGAGACGGGCACGCCGCCGCATGTCGCCGCACCCAGGTCGAGGCAGCGATCGGGCAAGACGTCCACGGTAAGGCCACACGCGGTGGCCACACGGAGCACGCGTTGGGCGCGTGTGACCACCGGAAGCCGCAGCGTGTCCGGCGTGATACCGCCCATCACCGCAACTCCCGATTCAGGCGCGGGTCGAGGATGTCGCGCAAGGCGTCCGCGATGAAGTTGAAGCCGATCAGCAACATCGAGAGCGCGAGGCCGACGACGACCGTGTAGGATGGCACCTGGTAGAGGTACGTGCGCGCGACCTGCAACATGCTGCCCCACGACGGTTGCGGCGGCTGGATGCCGAGACCGAGGAAACTCAGCCCTGCCTCTAGCAAGACCGCGAAGGAGAGCGCGACGCTCAGCTGGATCAGCAGCGGCGGCACGACATTCGGCAGGACGTGTCGCCGCATGATCCTGCCGGGGGACGCGCCGATGGCGTGTGCGGCGGCGACATAGTCGCGCTCGCGCTCGCTGATGGCTGCGGCACGGGCAATCCGCGCGAAATCCGGTACGCTGGCGATGCCGATCGCGACGACGATCCCCCGCACACCCGTGCGAAGACCGCCGCGACCCCGATCCCGAGCAGGATGGCGGGGAAGGCGAGCAGCACGTCGAGGAGCCGCGCGACAACGCTGTCCACCGCCCCGCTGGGAAGGGAACAGGCAGGCCGTGTCCGGCGGCAGCGTCGCCAGCCAGGCACCGAGGGCCGCCCGCGCGGTGCTGTTGAGCGGCATCTCCCGGTACTTATTCCGCTTCCCGTACACCGTGACCTGGCCGCTCCGCGCGGCGATGGCCAGGTCCGCCCGTTGCAGGTTGCACAATTCCTCGGCGCGCAGCCCGGTGTGCAGCGCCGTGACCAGGAGGGTCCGGTCGCGCGGGGTGCCATGTGCCGTGACCACCGCGAGCAGCGCGGCCTCTTCCTTGTCGCTGAGGTGGCGGGGCGGGGTGGGCACGCGCGGGACCAGCTTCACCGGCCGGGCCGGGTCGAGGGCGGCGAGGCCCCGGTCGCATGCCCAGGCGCAGTAGCGCTTGAGGCTGACCAGATGGCGGTTGATCGTCGCCGGCGCGAGGCGGGCGACCGCCTGCAGGTGCGCGCGGTAGGCGGGGATGGTGGGCGTCGTCACGGCGGCCGGCGCGAAGCGCGCGACGTCCCCCTGCCCGTCGCCCCACGTCCCCTCGCACCAC
>JAABUH010004136.1_pt1 | contig 11919 bp, 20 predicted proteins | sample 5559121 | NCBI WGS metagenome assembly JAABUH01 (sample SAMN10711871, study PRJNA513364) | rock metagenome | isolation source: Antarctica rocks | place: Antarctica: Victoria Land, Battleship Promontory nord | collected 2015-12-28 | reverse complement strand
CGCGGCAGGCGGATGACACGCAGGCCGCCCGCGCCGCCCGGCGCCTCGTGGTAGAACTCAAAGTGCAGCGCCGCGCCCAGCGCCAGGCCCTGGCGCCGCGCCCGTCAGCGGGGCGGCAGGCGGGAGGCCCCCGAGCGAGCAGCACCTCTGCCATGCGGTGGCACTCCGGCTACAGTTGCAGCCTGCGGCTCAGGTGTGCAGCACCGTGCCGGGCGCCAGGCCCTGCAGGCGCGCCGACGAGCACAGCGGGAGCAGCAGGCAGGCAATGCCGCAGCCATGTTCATTGTCTCCAGCGCCAGGCGAGGCCACTGCCGGCCATGGGGGAAGGTGCAGGGCAGCACCGGCTGGATGACTGCCTCGTCGTCCTGCGTGCACGCCACCAGGTCCAGGCCCTGCAGAGGCGAGGCAGGGATGTCATCAATCCGCCAACGCTGCGAGCAGGAAAGCGCTGAGCGAGGCGCACAGCTGCGCCGGCCTGTGATCGCTCTGGCAGGCCACGCCCAGGCAGCCTGCGGCGCCGCGCACAGCACGCCGCACGCAAAGCGCATTGGCGGGGCGGCGCGCCTCCTCCTTGCCGCCCCAGCCCTGGCTGAGCGCCAGCAGGCGGTCGTTGAGACCTGTGTTGCCGTGCCAGCGCACGCTGGACACGTGAGTCTTCCGGACGAAGGCGACCAAGGCCTGCAGAGTGGCCGCGACCACATCGGGGTCCGGGGCGGCCAGCAGGCTCGTCAGGTGCTGCTCGCCGCACACAGGTGTCGTCAGCGAGGCCCGTGCAGCGTGGAAGCGGCCGGCAAGCGAAGCGAGGGCCGCACATCATAGGATTGGTACAGGTGTTTGTTGGAGCAGTTCTCCAAGATGGCTGCCGTCACCCGCAGCACTGCCACCACAGTGCTGGAGGGGAACGGCGCGTCCGCCTCGGCCTCGGGCGCGTCGTACTGCAGCCGCAAGTCCGCCCTGGGCTTGAGCAGCTCATCAAAGAGCGCGTCAAAGTGGTTGAAGAGCGCGACCCAATGGTGGAAGTCGCCCTGCGTGCGCACGCGCTCTGAGCGCTCAAGACACGCTGGATCGCGTATGTTGCGCCGGGCGGCGCAAGCGCGCGGCCCGGCCGCACCTTTTCGTAGTTCCAGGTGAACGCGTCCAACACGCCGGCGAGCTCTTCGGTGGGCGTGCGCAGCACAGAGTCCACAAAGGAGCGTATCGTTGCGGGCTGCGGCGTCGCGGACCGGCTCAGTCCCGGCGCGGGCCTGCGCAGAATTGGCAAAAGCATGGGCCGCTGGCTTGGGGCGCGCACCACTTCTACTGACTTCCGCACTTTCACCTGACACATCCTGGCCTAGCAGCAGCGTGCATCGCCTCCGCACACGCTATGCAAGTCCGGCCATAGCTGCTGCCACTGCTCAGCTGCTGGAGCCCTCCTAGCACACGCCAGTATTAACGGGCGCTCCTGCAGGTTGCTGTCTTGCAGAGATGGCTTGCACCGATGTTGGTGTTGCAAGTTCCTATCAGGCCAAGTAGGGCTGCTCGTGAGCAGGCTGGATGGCCGCCATGCAAGGCTCAGTCATCGCCTTGAATCTCTGGGCAGCGCTTGCCTGGCGACCTGCTTCTCATTGGTGTCATGCACGTACCAATCAGCGGACAGAGATGAACCGTGCACAACAGGAATGCTGGCTGCAGCAAGGCACTGACGCAGCAGTATGAGCCCCTGCTGAAGCCCACAGTGCGTCACAGAGCTGCAGGCACCCATGGCCACATGGTGCCACGTTGTGACTGAACGCTTACAGTGCATGACAGCCCCATGCAGAGGCTCAACCTTCATCGGCCTGCATGCCTGACAATACTTCTTACTTCGTTTGCTACCCTCACAGCCCGGCTCTACATTGGGGCAGGATCACGCCTCCGAGCGCACACGCTCAGCAACCGCCTGCCCTGCATCACAGACCATTTACACATGTGCAAGATGAAGTGTATTCGCAGGGGGTTGCGACGACCTTGACACACCGAATGAGTACCACAAGCAAAAGTGGACGCAAGGTGCGCCTCCCATTGGACACACCGCGGCCATGCTTTTGACTGACATACCCCATGCCATGCTCAAAGCTGACCGCTCCAGCAGCGGCGGACACAGCCGGTCTGGCGCTGCGCCACCAGGGATTGCCGCCACCGCCGCCGCGCACTCCAGGTGCAGATGCAGCACACCCATAGGCAGGCATCCTTTAGCTGCATTCACGGCCGCGCCTTTGCTGGCCGCTGCGAGCTCCTAGACGCACAGGTCGGAAGGGACACACAGTGTACATATCCAGTGCCGAAAGCCCTTGCATCCTCCACGCATGCTCGCTGTAAGTGAGTATCCGGCAGCCTGCACGCGATGCTACACACGCTGCCCCGGCTGCTGCATGCCATCTCACACTCTGCGCCTGCCATCGCCAACGCGCCCCATTCGGCGCACCGCCCGGCCTAGTACGCGACGCTGTATGCGCGCGTCAGCGCGGGCACGCCCGGCCTGTCCGGCAGCCGGGCGAGGAGCGCCGCAGCCTCCTCCTCGCTGCCGCGCCCTCCGCCGGCAACCCCGCCAGGGTTGGTACCCGCGTCTCCGCATGCGCCGCCGCCGCCCCCGTCGCCGCCAGCGCGGCCGCCCGCGCCGTCCGCGTGCGTCAGCGCGATGCCAGGGGCGCCGCCCGCGGCTTCTGGGTCGGCAGCGTGGCCGCGGCCGGGGCCAAACCATGCCTTCACTGTGCCGGCGGCCGCCCTACCGCGCAGCTGGGCGGGCCCGGGCTCGCGCGCCATGCGCTGCTCGAACGGCAGGAACTCGTCGCCGCGGTCCTGCGTTCAGCCAGCCGCCCCATTCTACGCTGGCGCCGTGCGCATGCTCTGACGCCACGTGTGCTCTACATGCCCAGGAGACACCGCTGTCCGTGACGCACAGGTGTGTCCTGTGTTGAGAAACCCTCCACATTCACTGCCATATCTCTGTCTGGCTCGCATATCGCCTTGCTCTGCAGGTAGGTTGGCTGATTGACTAGTCGATCCGCACGGGCCTTTGATCGTCACTCGCGCTATGCAATGCAACGCGACAGCATGGACTGCCTTCATATGCAGTTTGTGCAGTGCTACCAGCTGCACGTCCCTGCGCTGGCTACCCGGGGGCCCCGACGCGCACCTTGACCTTAAGCGCCTCCAGCTGCGCCGCGCGGCGCGCCAGCGCTTCCTCATACCCGGGCAAGTGCGCCCACGACTGCGGCAGCACGTCGAGCGCAAACAGCCCCGGGCCGTCCAGGCCGCGCACCGCGCACTCCCGCATTTCCTGTCAGCCAGGGACCAGCCGGGTCTTGACCGGCCTTGCATGCCCGAGGCCAGTCTTCAGCCACGAGCACCACTTTGCTACATCTTGTGGGAGGGATAGATCACCTGGTGGCTGGCGCAGTACATGCAAAAGAGGTGCACGATGCAGTCGTCCACGCCGTTGCACAGGCCAAACGTCGTCGGCAGGCCAAATTTCCTGGCAGCCCGGGTGCGCGTCAAGCCACGAGCTGACTCACATGCTCCTTGGGCTTGTCTCCAGCCCCAGGCGTGGGGCACGCTGAGGCCAGACAACAATATAGGAACGAACACGACAACGCAGGAAGCAAGCTCACCGACGCAGCTTTTCCCGTGCATGGCAGGTGTACCAAGCGCCAAAGTTGGCTCCCACGTTGCCACACAGCGAGAAAGCCTGTCGACCGGGCACGCCGTTCCGGACACGGACGCTAGAACGTGCGCTTCACGCGCGAATCATTCATGCTCAAAGGACAGGGCACACCTGGCCAACGCCCAGCCCGGCAACACAGCCCAAGCACACCTGCACCCAGCCTGGCACAGAACCGCCGCAGGCTTTAGCTTCTGGCGGCTGCAGGCTTTGCAAGCTTGCGGTGCACATGCGTTTCAAGGAGCAAGGCGTGATTGCTTGATGCCGGGTAGGAAACGCACAGAGGGCGCAGATCTCCGAGTGGTAGTCGCGCCCGATTTCGTCAAAGGGCAGGGTGTACTCCCTCCCGATGCGCAGCGCGTGCGTGGTGCGCGCCCAGCGCAGCTGCGCCAAGCAAGCGGCACACTCGGTGAAAGCAGGAGAGCTGCGTGCCCGGGGTCAGTGCGGCTGCTTCCGTGCGTCAAGCAATGCGGCTGCTTCCGTGCGTCAAGCAGCCTCCCAGCGCTGGAGTGGCGCGGCCGGGCACACACCCGGTCACAGCCGAACCAGCAGCACTCCATGAACCTCCTGCGGCAGGCCCGGAGAGGCGTCAGGCCGCAGGACGCAGGGCGCAGCACGGCCAGCAGATGAACATACGCATTCGCGCCTGCCAAAGCAGATGCCGCGCCACCGCCACGGCAGGAAGCGGAAGGAAGGACAACACGGGACGTGGACGGCTGACTTCACGATCTGCACGCTGGCGCGCACGTCAGGCTGGCGTCGCAGCACAACACTGGCCAGCGGCAGAGCAGGGCAGCACAGCGCGCACCTTGGATCGCTTGCCCCAGCACTGGCACAAACCAAAGGTCCACTCGCCGTGCTGCGGTTGGCGGCCTTACCACGTGAGCGCCGCGCCCCGGCAAGCTGTGTCCAAGCAGCAATGTGGTTACCTTCACTACATCTTTGTACTCGCGGACGACGTCGTCCAGGGGCGTTGGCAGCCTGTCCCTGTAGTCGTCATGGCCTGCCGAACCGCGCCTGACGCTCAGCTGCGATGTATATAACAAGTGTTGCGCCTTCATAGCGGCCGCCGAGCAGTGCGCAGCACGCAGGCTGTGTCCAGGCGCGAACCGGGGTGCCACGAGAACTCCCGCTCCCAGCTGCTGACCCACCCGCCAGGCAGGGTGGCCTTGAACCAGTGCGAGAAGCCTCTGCCTGACTGCGCATGCTTGGGCTCATCCGCCTCTGCCTCCCCCATCTTGGCGTGTTGGTGCAGACTACCTAGTGCGACAATGGCCTACACAAAGAGGACTTGCAGAAAGCTGCGCAAAGCCGTGGCTGGGCCTGCCAAGTCGACTTCCCGCGCCAGAGGGCAAGGGTCCCTGCCCAGACCCTGCCGCAGTACAATTGGCGGTTTGTTGTACTCGCTTGGGAGACAAGCAGTAGTCATCATATATATATCTATTTATATATATGATCCACAGCTCGCAGTAGAGGCGACCTGCGTGTGCAGCGCAGCTTGCGCCGCGCGCATCTTGCTGACAAGGCCCTTGGTCCGTCCTGTTACAACATGTGCACGCAGTGACAGGCCTGCCGGTGCCTGCCAGTATCGCAGGGCGCACACGTGGACGGTGATGCTCGGAACAGCTGTCAGCCCTCTGGTTGCCAGCCTCGCCGCTTCAGCCGCCCTTGCAGCCTTGTCCCTGCCTGCAGCCTGGTGAGCACCCAGGCTGACACCGTGCTGTGCGTGAAGAGCCGGGCAGCCGCGCTGAGTCGGGGCTTGCGCAACACAGGGCTCAGAGCGGGACAACCAACTCAGGCAGTCAGGGATGGCAGCCTGGGCAACCGCTGCACGTTGAAGCACCTCTACCCCCTATCACCCCATCAGGTGCCCCACCTTCACCTGCTGGGTGCGATTTTTGCACGCAGTGGTTGAGTTGCACATGAGAAGAGCGGCGGCGGCGCAGATGACGATGACTTCAAGAAAGTCTTTAAAGGTTATCACAGGTAAGTTTCCTGCGCCACCGCGGCTCTGCTGGCGGGCACACGCCCGCGCTCAGGAGCGCAGGCCTAAGGTGCACGCAGCAGCCCTGCAGAGACAGGCTCAGCTGCAGCCGGCTGCGCCTGTCGCGGGACAGGAAGTACTGGTACATATGGCTAGTCGTGGCCATCTGTTGCGCCGTGTTCGTGCTCTTATCCTTCTTCCTTGCTCGAGGGTGCTGGCGGTGGCGGCGCAGGCGAGCACCCGCCTGAACACGCGCTGCCGCACGTGTAGCTGACTTCTCTGCACTTGTGCGTCACACTGATGCCATACCATAACACACCGATTTGCGCAGGAGCAGGGAACAGGCGGCGCGCGACCGCGCTGCCAGCGACGCGGAGACAGGTTTGGGCAAGGGGGCTCCCGAGGCCAAGGCCACCGTCGCTGTTGCAGCCTCACCGTGCGCTCACCTCTCGATATTGCTATTCCGCATGGTCACGTTGTTGTAGGTGGGGCTGGCTGCCCTGTTCTGCTCTGTAGCGAGCACTCGTGCGGCACCCAGCTCCGTTGCTGTCTACATGGAAGCGTGCGATACTTGCTGTCTACCTGGAAGCGTGCGATACAGACGTACACACAAGTGCTAGCTAGAGTCGTGTCCAGCCTACCTGCCAAGGTGCTACACTGTGCGTGGCCTGACCATAACTTGACAACGTGCGCACGGCAGGCCATTTCTACCGGCGAACGACTCGCCAGAGGCGCGCGCGGAGCGCGAGCGGCGTACAGGCACAGGCGTGCAGGGTGCAGCCGCCGCAAAGCTGCGACGCTGCCAGTCAGGAGGCGCCTGACCTTGGAGGACACGTGCGGCGGCACGGAGGCGGTGCTGAGCGGAGGAGTCGCGCATGTCCTTTTATATGAAGGCACTTGCTGCTTCTGCCAGCTGTTAGGGCTGTCACATGAGTGCGTCACAGCTGGGAGCTGAGGGGCTGCCGCTGAGGGGGCGCGTGGAACATCGCACACGGTGTGACCTGTGGCTGACTATGCCAGGCGGCTGTGCCTGTGTGCGTGTGGCCAGGCACGGCAGAGCCTTCGTTTCATTAGCTTCCGGCATTTGAGTTGCCGCCTTAGGCGCTCGGGAGGCTTGACATGCCAGCAGATGCATGGGGCAGCGCTCGCGTAGGCTGCGACGTTGGGGCATGCGCCTGTGTGCGCACCATAGCCACATGCCTGCACTGCAGGTTGTCCGATGGCGCCTGCATCAGGCCGAGTCCGCTGCAGTGTGCCTGGCGTCTGCTCGCGGCATGCGAAGCTGCTCTTGCAGTGGGCGTTGTTAGAAGAGCCCCGCAGTGTCAGTTAAGCGCTATGCAAGGTCCTTGTTTCGGACACTGCTCACTTATATGTGTGGCGCCCTGTTGTCAGAAGTATTGGACACTGCTTACTTGTATGTGTGGCGCCCTGTTGTCAGAAGTGACGTGTGTTTGGGACTCAGGTGTGTGTACTCTTATTGCGTGCACCGTCTCGCTTAGAGAACTCCATCGGCTGTCAGTAGTGTGCGACATGGATGCTTCGAGGCAACATTACAATGTGTGGCATGGTACAGCACTGACATTCAGGGTAAGCCTTGTATCTCACGCCTGCTGCACGAGCGTTCATCTGTGAGCTTTCTGAGAGCAGTGCGCTGCGCCTCTCAGCTTGCTGTCCTCAATGTCTGCAAGGCATGCGTACTTGTACAGTCGTCATTTACAAGCTATTCGGAAGTCCTGCCACCCACCCCATTCACGCATACGCCATCCACCTGAGTGTTTTTGATTCTTTTACTTGAAGTGCACATCAGGCGCAGCTCACATGTGATACATTGCGCAGAAAGCGCAACCCGCACCACTTCCCAGCACAGGGGTGCCACACACGCATTCTTCTCATACTGCACCAAAGAAAAATCCACATGCCACCACAGCCAGCACAGAGCGTGTTTACATGGGGACAGGCAACTCAAGGTCCCCTCCCTTCTCCTAGGAGCAGCCGTGTGTCTGGCAGTGACACACCAGAGAAATGCACTCAGGTTCAGAGCTGCCAGGAAGCTGAGAGCGTAATCCTGCGAGCTCACTGCAACGCGCCGCTCATCCTGCTTCCCATGCTGCGCTCCCAAACCATGCATGTGCTTGTCAAGATGCAGCAGTCCCAGTCCTTGCCCTCCATCGATACAATGCTGCACCAAGAGTGCGCGCCGTGAACCACTCGCACCAGCTCCTGGCAACGCTCTGGCATGCAATATAGCTCCAGAAAGGCCATACAGCCTGCGCGAAATTGTGCCACACACTGCACCTGCTGGCCGTCCATGCAACCTAAGCTTTGCGCCCCACAACGCACACATGTCTGGTATGCGGCGCCGGGCATCCTTGACAACTTGGAGAGAGGCGGCAGCAGCGATCCGCCTGCCTGAACGGCTGCTAGAGGCAGCGCCTGCGCAGCCTAAATGCTGGTAGGCAGGGGCGCGGCTGCACCAGCCTCTGTCCAAGCACCAAGAACTTGCCCCGCGACGCGGGGTCATGCATCAGCATCCCCGCACATGCTCCAGTCGCAGCATCCAGCATGCACACGTGTGACTCTCCTTACATTAGCTTTGCCCATGCGGCAGCGCTGCACGCGACAAGCTGGACGACTGCACACAAAGACGCAGGCTTGAAAAACCATACTGCATTAACCAGGCCTACCGCACCACGCTCAAGAGTCAGCAGACTCGCCTCCTCTATCATATCTCGGTGCAGGGCATCCAGGCCTGCAGGGTGACCTCCAGGGCCCATGCCATACATGCAGACCAGCAGGCAGAGTGTGCACGTAGAAAACATACAAGATAACATACCCGTCCCTTTGCCCCAAAATCCGGGCGCCGTGGACGCCATGTCTATGAACAAGCATGTTCGTACGATGCCCGAGCACAGGCCAAGCATAACCTCAGCAGTCCAGCGCTGCATGGGTGCTGTAGAGCTCAGAGGCGCGCACCCACAGCCCTAAACGTAACCAGCAAAAGGCTTTCTGCGGCGTTTCCAAGGTTTAAGGCGTGGCACATGCGATCGGCGTACTGCTGCAGGCCGCGCCCAGCTCACGCGTAAGTGGCCCCCGCTCGACCCCATGCTTGGCACTTCCATGCAGCTGGCTGGCACATGAGCTCCATACTCGGCTTAAACCCGATGCTTCCCATGCTCTAGCTCGCTGGCGGCCACCCGGCGACCGCCCCGCGGCATCACTCGGACAGGCTGGCAAGGAAGATGCGGCGCGCGCGGCGCTCCAGGCAGTGCACCGCGAGCGTCGGCAGGCCGACGCCCGCGAGCGCGCCGGCCGCGCCGAGCAGCGCGCCGCAGCCCAGCGCGCCGCCGGGCGCGGCGCCGCCCGCCGCGGCCCAGGCGGCGCACGCGCGCGGCAGCGCGTTCAGCGCCAGCGCGCAGTTGAGGACCTGCGACGGCAGAAACGCGCGCAGCGGCACCTGCGCGCGCCACAGCCGCAAAGTACGTTCAACAACAGAAGCAGGCTCACGCAAGGCCACCCGCTTTGGATGACAGACGCTCAGGGCACTTAGTGCACAGGTGCCTACTGCGCTTCGCAGGAAGCTGCACTGTTGCTCCCGCAACAGCTGACAAGTGCACAAACTGCGCCCACATGTTTGCTATGCAACGCACGACCTGCACGGCTGCGAGACACATTCGCACCCCAAGCCCGCAGGGGACAGGGGCGCGCCATGGACGCAAAGCTGGACAGGATGAGCGGCTCGCAGCGCAGCGCCTTGGCGAGCCAGATCAGGCGCGGCAGCGCGCCCGGCGGCGGCGCGTCCAGCTCGCGCGACCCCGCCAGGCCCACAAACAGCACGCAGTGCGCGACCACGCCCCGCAGCAGCCACCAGCGGTTGCTCAGATACCTGCGCACATGGGCGCATGGTTATGCGTATGTGTATCTCACGTTTCTGGTCTAGCGAGCACACGCACCACACCGCATCAGCCATACATGCTCAGGAGCGCGGCACGTTGCCGCCAAGTCACTCTCAGCTCCAGATGCCTAATACTTGTACGGACTCAGCCACACACGCCAGAGCGGCAGCGCACCACTCATAGTTGGCGCGCATAGCAACCAGCGGCGCCGCCAGGACAACCAGCAGCCACGCCCACAGAAGCGGCACCGCGCGTACAAACTCCACAGGCGGCACAAAGCCTGCAGCGCGGCCCACCCGATAACATCAGAACCCAGCGGCCAACGCCTGACCCTGCCCTATACCTCTGGATGGGGGAGCGGGGCGCTGTTCGGTGCTGCGGCGCACCCTGATGGAGCAGCAGCCGGTCCCACACAGCTGCAGACACGTCCACGCCAGCCGTGGACAGCGGGCTAAAAGCCTACACCCGCACAAGAAAAACCAGGCTCTGACCATGGCGCGCGCCGCGGTGTGCGTGCCCGGCGGCGCAGCGCCGACCCGGTGGCCTTGCGCGGCCTCACCGTCGCCGATGCCGGCTCCGCAATCGGCCGGGGGCTGTCTGAAAACAAGCTCACGTCCAAGCAGGCTGTGGCAAACCCCATGTCCTCATCGAGGTGCGGCACACGCAGCACTGTGCTGGCCACACACTGCGCATCCGCCAAGCGCACAGGAGCTCGATGCAGCGGGCAGAGCGCGGGAGGAGGGGTACCTAGAAAGGCCAGGTGCAGCAGCGCAACAAGCACGGCCCAGCAATCCACGCGCGCCAGCGAGGCGGCCTGCCAGCGCGCAAAGCGCGCCTCCAGCGCCGCATCCGCAAACGTCAGCCACAGCGAGTCGCCGGCGGCCGCCTTGGCGCCCTTGCCGCGCGTTGGCGAGATGGCGCCGAGTAGGAGCGCCGCGGCGGCGGCGCGCCGGCGCGCGGGCTCGCGCCCTGCGGCGCCGAGCGCGTCGCGGCGCTTGCGGCGCTCGCCGCGTGCGCCTGCGCGCCCAGCAGAGCCTGCTTCATGAGCCTGCCGCAAGAACCCTGTGCAAACAGTCTCAACTAACAAAATGGAGTAAGAGATCGGTGGGCGCGGTGGCAGCAGCCTCAGCGATGCGGCTGGGCCGGGAAGGCTGCGGCGCACCTGCGTCACCAGCAGCATGGGCCGCGGCGGTGGCGGCGCGGACAGCTGCCGCAGCGGCGCCGGCGCGGACAGCTGCCGCTGCGCCTGCTGCTGCTGCTGCGCGGCGCCCACTGCGGCGGCGACCTCCACTGCAGACGGCGCGCGCGTCAGCCCGCGCGGCGACCCCCCACCGGCAGCCGCCAGCCATGGGTTGAGCACGGCAGGCGCGCCGCCGGGCTCTGGCGCGCCCGGCCGGCTGCCAGCCCCGCCGGCGCCTCCCAACCCCGCGACTGCGCGGCGCACGCCGACGCTCGCGGCGGCGGCGCCGCCGCTGGCCGCGGCGCTGCTGGCCGCGCGCGACGGCGGCTCCGAGCCGTGCCCTGCCGCGCTGGCCACGCTCGCGTCGTCGGCCGAGGACGCGCCGCTGGGCATCTCGCGGCCCTCCAGGATGCCTGTGCGCTCAGGGTGCCTCAGGGGTGCTACAGGATGCTGCACACTGTGCGCAGACCAGGAAGCTGGAGGCGCTCCTGCAGACGCCATAATGCTTGACCTGTCGTGGCGTGGCGTTACGTGGCAAGTGCCTGCATGCTTCGCAGCCTCGACGTGACAGTGGTTGGAGGGGCTGCCGAAAAAAGGACACACCAAAGCGAGGCTGTGCAGCAATACAGCATGCCAGAAGGCAGTCCCACAGCATGACCTTTGGCCATCCCGCAGGGCGCGCGGGGCATCGAGCTTGGACACATCCACACCCCAAGTGATGTCTGGTGTGCAACACAGCGCTGCCCACGAGGCGGGCGGGCTACGCACCAGGCAGCGTGCCGGACGCCTGGCGCGCCTGTGACGCCTGGCGCGACTCCAGGCTGTGGCTGCGGCGCGGCAGCGACGCCGCGCCGCCCTCGCTGCCCGTGCCCGACTCGGACGCCGCCTCCGCAATGTCGGGCATCTCCCCCAGGCCCGCCCCGCCAAACACCTGCCCGCGCGCCACGAGCTGTCAGCCGCATCTAGCATGAGGTATGTTCACTGCTGCGCCACACGCCTCGTTGCCCAGCTCGCTAACATGAAAGCTCCGTGCACTGCGAGGGCAACGAGACATGCGCTCCAGCAGCAAGACTCTGTCTGCCAAGAACGCGAGCTTGCACCAGCCTGCGCGGTCCGTGCGGCTCGCGGCTGGCTCCTCAGACACTGCATGAAGCGCGCTCTGCGCGCTGCCGAGTCGCGT
>JAABUH010004135.1_pt1 | contig 11920 bp, 7 predicted proteins | sample 5559121 | NCBI WGS metagenome assembly JAABUH01 (sample SAMN10711871, study PRJNA513364) | rock metagenome | isolation source: Antarctica rocks | place: Antarctica: Victoria Land, Battleship Promontory nord | collected 2015-12-28 | reverse complement strand
GTCACCGACCATCTGCCCAAGGGCTTTTTCGGCCAACGCCGCCGCGAAGCACCCGCCGACGCAGCGCCGCCTCCCCCCCAACTGGCCGCCTGAGTTAGCGGAAACTAGAGTGTCTCCCTGTTCCCGAATCTCAATCACATCGTGGACAACGAGGAATAGCCCGACTGCTGCCTCCTTTCCGAAGTCATCAGCGGGCCACCCCGGTCCCCGAAGCGGGGCAAGGAAATGGAGTGCGGCCGGTTACACCACTCGCTCAACCCGTCCTGAGGTGTCCACATACTGGGACGGGCGTCATCGCTTCCGCTGATGTTCAATTGTGTGTCGGCGAGTGGCGAGGGCCATTTCGCTGCCGCCCTCAACCTCGTCGTTCACTACCCATAGGATACATCCGCGCGCGCCGGGCCAACATAGGTTGTCCGTACCGATCGAACTGACCTATTCCGATACACCGACCGTGGGAGATTCGACCCGTCGATCTGTCTCGCTCGACGGCCCCATCCGCCAGGGACGATCGGCCTTCGTGCCGGGACGATCATCCCCCGCGACGCCGCTACAGCGCTCGGGGATGTCACCATGCCGCACTATGCTCACGGTAGGTACAAGGCGGGGGCGAGGCCACCCGCCCGGTCAACGCCCCACAAGCACCGGCGTGGCGTTCGCCGGTAGCCATGCGGGCTACAACGCCCCCGTCGAAGCGTCGGGACCATGCGCCCCATTCGTTGTGAGCAGCGGCGATTCGTGCCACGGATATACCTGTCTGCCAATACCGGAAGGGGGATCGTCACCTTCGCCAGCGTGGCGCGCAATGCCATCGTGCGACGAGCCGACGATCGCTCATCATCGCCGCTGCGCTCGTCCGGGCGGGTCGACGCCGGTTGCCGACCACGGCGGTGGTCCGTGCGGGGCAGCGGCGAGCGACGGTGCCGCTGCCGCCCCGCCGCCCCAGACCATCCCGCGCCGTACCGCGCCTGTTTACACCCTCCCCGGGGCGGCTGGACGCCACACCTTCCGGTGCGGTGCGGCCCGCACGAAGCGCGACAATGCACGCCCATGCAATTCCCGCATCCCCGCCGCTGGCACAAACCCCGCGCGCTCGGCGACGCGCCGCGAGGCCGCGTTCTGCGGTTCGATCAGGAGTTCGAGCCGCACGATGCCGCACGACGCGAACGCCCAGTCCGCGACCAGGGTGAGCGCCGTCACCGCCAGGCCATGCCCGCGCGCCGAGGGGGCGAGCCAATAGCCGCAACGAGCGCGCGCGCGGTGGCGTTCATCGAGCCAGAGGGCACAGAAACCGCGCGCACGGTCGGTCGCGGCATCGGCGACGCAGAAAGGGAGTCCCACACCCGCCGCGACCCGCTCCCCCTGCCGGGCGATCCAGGCCAGCCCGGCCTCGTCGCTGTAGGGTGCCGGGACCGTGGTGATCTGCGGGATATACGGGTCGCGGCTCGCCTCCGCCACGACGACCAGATCGCCCTCCTGCCAGGGCCGCAGGACGATCCGGCCAGCGGTCAGCGGCGGTGCGGGATAGGCGAGCACGCGCGGCATCGGCTCACGCTCCCCCGGGCATACCGGCAACGATCAGCGAGCATCGCCCGTGACCAAACCACTGCGGCGATACTGCAACTACTTTCCAGGGTGAAAGAGTGGCCTTCCCCTTCCCCACCGCCGACATTCCCACGTCTCAACTATCGATCATGACTGTACCATGCTGTGGCACGTATGGTATAAACACGAGGCGTGCTGAACGTACATGCGCGGTGTGCGGTACGATGGGGAGCGTATGAAGTCACTGGAATTATTTACCGGGGCCGGCGGCCTTGCGCTCGGCACACATCGTGCGGGCTTTCACCACCTCGCCGTGATCGAACGTGACCATGACGCCTGTGACACACTCCGTCTCAATCGCGCGCGCGGCCTCATCGACTGGACAATCGCAGAAGGCGATGTCGCAGCGTTCGATTATACAATGTATGCACAGGGAATAGACCTCCTGGCAGGGGGTGCCCCCTGTCAACCATTCAGCCTCGGCGGGAAACATGCCGGAGAAGCCGACGCCCGCAATATGTTCCCGCAGGTTTTTCGCGCGGTGCGCGAGCTCTGGCCGCGTACCTTCATCCTCGAAAACGTCAGGGGGCTGACCCGTACCACCTTCCGCCCGTACTTCGACTATATCATCGACCAGCTTCGCACCCCCTCCCTCAAGGCAATACCGGGTGAACGGTGGGAAGGCCACAAACAACGAATCACGGCGGCGCGTGCGCTCGAAGGGAACGAAGCCAGCGACCACGGTTATACCGTGCAGCATCGCGTGTACAACGTTGCCGATTTCGGCGTACCGCAGCAACGCCATCGGGTCTTCATCGTCGGTATACGCACTGATCTTCCCCTGGGTTGGTCCTTCCCCGAACCAACGCATTCCGAAGAGGCGCTCCTCTACGCGCAATATGTGGACGGCTCGTACTGGGCCGAGCATGCGCTATCACGACGCCCGATACCACCGCGCCTCGTCGGGCGCATCGCCTGCCTCGCCGCGATGCCGAAACCGCCCACGAAACGGTGGCGCACGGTACGAGATGCGATCGCTGATCTACCGGAACCGTTCGATTACCTCCAGCATCCGTCATACGATAATCATCTCGGCATACCGGATGCACGAAGCTATGTCGGGCACACGGGAAGCCCCTGGGATTGGCCCGCGAAAGCGATCAAGGCGGGCGATCATGGCAATCCGGGCGGCGAGAATATGCTGCGCCGCGACGATGGCACGGTGCGTTACTTTACCGTGCGCGAATTAGCGCGCTTGCAATCGTTCCCCGATACATGGCACTTCGCCAACTCCTGGACCGAGAATCGCCGTCAATTGGGGAACGCCGTCCCCGTAGCGATGGCCGAACTCCTCGGCCGCAAGCTCTACGAGCTGTTGACGCTCTACGAGAGCGACGCGGCTCAACCGCACGAAACGCGCGAACTCACCCCTGCCTTTTAGGACTGTCGGTCCGAATCGGCTTCGGCAAGCTGCACCTCGGCGGGCAACGTCTCGACCGGTAACCCGGCAAAAGCGCGCTCGATACTCGCCCTGATCTCCGGGAGTGGACGCTGCTGTGGGCGCAAGCTCCCCGCCCAGGAACGGCCCTCATGCACTATGTCCCAGAGCGGGCGTTGCCCGCTCGATCGACCGCTGCCCGGATCGTGGTTGCCAAACCCATCGATGAGGACATTCCAGAGCGGTTGATAGCGCGCGATGAGCAATGACTCGCCGAGCGGTATCCAAATATCTTCTACCACCAGGAATCGACAATGAAAATCGGCGCTGGTGAGATCGCGTACCTGCTCGATCGAAGCGGCATGCTCGCTCAGGCGCTTGAAAAGCGCCGTCCCTCCAATACCGACACCACGACCACCTTTACGCGCGCCCGATGGCACCGCCTTCCCAACGTAAATCGGTAGGGCGAAACGCCCCGCCTGGTTACGCCGTGCGAGTGGCGCATACAGTTCGAGATCGCCCGTGTAATAGAGCGCATAGACACCCGCACCAGCAAATGGCGCGAGGGGAGCGAGCGGCACTACCACACGCGCCAATAATGCGTCGGCCACGCTCTGACCGAGATTATCGTAGTCGAGGGGGTTATACGGTTTCTCGTCTATCGACATCGCCCACCCTGCTCCACAAAGCAGTCACAACCGTGCCTGGATGGCGGTCGCTCAACCCACATGCACCGCCGGGCGGCGCGGGCGGTCGCGCTCGGCCTTGCGGAGCACCTCGTGGGTCAGCGGGGCGATATCCCCCTCGCCGAAGAGGATGTAGCGCGCGAGGAACTTGAACGGGTTCCCCTCGGTCCAGCCGAAATAGACGTGCGGGCGCTTGCCGGTGGTGTCGCGCAGCCACAGCAGGAAGGCGGCGATGGCGTTCGGCACCGAAGCCCCGTCGGCGCGGAGCACATGATAGCCCCCCACATCCTCGCCCCGGATGTGCAGGACCGGCGCGAAGTCGGACGCATCGCGCACGGCGATCTCCAGGAAGAGGACCGTCGCGCCGTGCGGGATGTTGTTGTCCGCGCGCTGCTCCCGATCCTTCAGCAGATACTCGCGCGCGTTTCGCTCGTCCGGGTGATTGGCGATGATGTGGATCTCCTCGTCGTCCGCCGCCTGGGCGATGAAGCGCCGCGCCGCGTCGTCCACCACGATCTCGGTCACGCGCAATTCGGTCGTGCGCCAGACGCGCGAGACCAGCGAGAAGAGGATGATCGCGGCGATGAAGACCCCCGCGATCTTCAGGCCGACCGGCTGCCCGAGCAGCACGACCGCCGTGGTGTAGACGAAGATCGCCGCCACGAACCCGAAGCCGATGCTCGCCCCGCGCCGCTGCCGCCGGATCGCCGAGAGCGTCACCGCGATCGTCGCCGAAGTCATCAGCGCCAGCACGCCGGTCGCATACGCGGCGGCCTGCGCGTCCACGCTCGCCTGGAAGATGATCGTGACGACGAAGCAGATCGCGGTGAAGAGGAGGACCAGCGGGCGGGTCGCGCGCGCCCAGTCGGGGGCCATCCCGTACCGCGGCAGATAGCGCGGCACGATGTTCAGCAACCCGGCCATCGCGGACGCCCCGGCGAACCAGAGGATCAGGATCGTGCTGATGTCGTAGACCGTCCCGAAGAGGTTGCCGAGCTGTTCGTGGGCGAAGTACGCCAGCGCCCGACCATTGGCCGGGCCACCCGGCAAGAAGGCAGCGGGCGGGATCGTCACGATCGTCACGATACTGCTGGTACTGAGCAACACACTCATGATCAGCGCGGCGGCGGCCAGGAGCTTGCGCGCGTTGCGGATCCGCCCCTCCGGGGCCGCCTCGGTGTCGCTCGGATCGCCCTTAATCAGCGGCATCACGACGACCCCGGTCTCGAAGCCGGAGAGGCCGAGCGCCAGCTTGGGAAAGAGGAGCAGCGCCGCGCCGATCATCAGCAGCGGGCTACTATAGGACTGCGCGAGCCCCGTGCGCCAATTGCTCAGGAGTTGCGGCTCCTGCACGATCTGCACCAGACCGGCACCGATCACCACGATATTGAGCGCCAGATAGACCGCCACGATCCCGACCGCGATGCCGATCGCCTCGCTGAAACCCTTGAGGAAGACCGCGCCCAGCAGCGCGATCAGCGCCAGGGTGATCGGCACCTCCAGGCCGTGCAGAAACGGGGTGTACGGGTTCTCGATCAGGTGGGCGGAGGCGTCGGCGGCGGAGAGGGTGATGGTGATCACGAAGCCGGTCGCCACGAAGCCGAGCAACGCCAGCACGAAGAGCTTGCCCTGCCACCACGGCAGCAGCCGTTCGAGCATCGAGATCGACCCATCGCCGTGCGGGCTCTCGCGCGCCACGCGCCCGTACATCGGCAGCGCGCCGAACAGGGTGATCAGCACCAGCACCAGCGTGGCGAGCGGCGCGAGCGGCCCGGCGGCCAGCGCCGCGATCCCCGGCTGGTAGCCGAGCGTGGAGAAGTAATCGACCCCGGTAAGGCACATCACCTTCCACCAGGGGTGCGTATGCGCGGCGTGCGGTTGCTCGTAGGGGGCATCCATCTCCTTGACCTGCCCCTGCAACAGCCAGCGCACGAACGGACTCGCCGTGCGTGGCGGCAAGGCCGGGCCGCAGACCGGCGCGCGCCACCCGCCCGGACGGGTCATGGGGGCGTGGTGGATCACGCGCACGTAGCGATCGCCGGGATGGCTCCCGCGCAACTGCGGGCGCTCCCAGGAACGGGTAGCCTCTTCTCCCGGCGGCGGCTCGCCGCCGGTCACACCATCGGCACCGTCGGTCGGCACCTCCGCGCCCGCGCGGTAGCCCACGGCGGGGGGCCGCTCGGCGGGCGCGGGCGCGGGCACATCCGGCTCCGCTGCTGGCGGTTCGGCGGGGGGCACCCCGCCGTGTTGCCGATTCGAGACGATTCGCGGCGTCCGTTTCGCCGGTTGCTCGGGATCCATGCCGCCCGCTCCATCTTTCCCGTGTCAGCCACGCCACGCCGGCACCCGGATGGCGGGACTGGTAGCCATTCTTTCTCGGTATAATCATAGCATCAATGCCGCGCGCAGGCAGCCTCGCCCGCCCCTGTCATCGAAGATACGCAAGAATTACCCCACAGGGTAACGCGCACCAGCACGGCGAAGGCGGCGCACACCACGGACGCTTGCGGGACAGCGCCGCGAGCGTGGTGGCGTGCGCCGCTGGGAACCACATACCTCACGGTATCCGCCCAGTCCCCGGAGGGGGAGGTGCTCCCAAGCCGGGCCTGGGGGCTGCGTGGCCGCAGGCCATCCAGCCAGGAGCCTATACCCCCTTGTGGGGTAGTGGCTGCCCTCCGGGGTAGTGGCTGCCCTCCGGGGTAGTGGCCGCCCTCCGGGGTGGTGGCTGCCCTCCGGGGCACTGCAACCCCTCGGCAACCCACGCACGCAACGCCGTCGCGGCCACCCTCACCCCCGGCGTTGCGCGCCACCCCTCTCCCCATCCGAGGAGAGGGGAATCGGCGTTACGGGTGTTCGTAGTTGCCCGATACGAGGGGGCGTTCCAGTCCGCGCAGGCGGACTTCGCCGGTGCCGTCAGGCACCCGCAGCCGGGGGTTTCAACCCCTCGGTAGCCCCCGCCCGCCGTGCCCCGCCCACACGCGCTTCGGTTTAGCCGAGACAGTGTGCCCTTCAGGGGTAGCGGCTACCCTCCGGGGTAGTGCTGCCCTCCGGGACACTCCAGTCCCGGCCCCCACGAGGCGGGGCCGGAGGCATCACGCCTCCGGCCCCGCCTCGTTTCGCCACCCCATCGTTCGCCGCCGCATCACCCGCGCGCGCAGCGCCTCACGGCACCAGCCCTGGCCGCGGCAACCGGGCGGGACGATCGGGCGGTGTCGGTGTGGCGTTGCCCGACGCGACTGGTAGCTCGTAGCGCAGCCCGCGTTCCCAGAGGCCGTCGACCTGCGCCTCGTTCAGGGCGGGGGCGAAGTAATAGCCCTGGCCCAGGTCGCAGCCGACCGCGCGCGCCCAGGCGACCTGCTCGGCGTTTTCCAACCCCTCCGCCGTCACCTCCAGGTTCAGGCTGTGCGCCAGGGCGGCGATCGCCTGGACGATCGCGCGGTTACGCTCGTCACCCGGCGAGAAGGAGCGGTCGATCTTCAACATCTGCACGGGGAGCCGTTGGAGGTAGGCCAGCGACGAGTAGCCGGTGCCGAAGTCGTCGATCGCCAGCCGCACCCTGAGATCGCGCAGCGCGCCGAGGGTCGCGATCGACTCCTCCAGCTGCTCCATCGCCACCGTCTCGGTGATCTCCAGGGTCAGGTGCCCCGCAGCCAGTTCGGCATCCGCGAGCGCCGCCGCGACCGCCGCGACCAGATCGGGCTGGCGGAACTCGCGCGGGGAGAGGTTCACGGCCACCAGCGGCGAGACGAGTTCCGGGTAGCGGCGCTGCCACGCCCGCAACTGTCGGCAGGCGTGCCGCAGGATGAAGCGCCCCAGCGGCACGATCAGCCCAATCTCCTCGGCGAGGGGGATGAAATCGTGCGGCGGCACCAACCAGGCCACGGACCGGGTGCTGCCAGCGCAGCAACGCCTCCAGCGCGGCGACCCGCCCGGAGGCCAGCTCGACCTTGGGCTGGTAGGAGACTTCGAGCTCACCCCGCTCGAGCGCGCGGCGGAGATCGTGCTCCAGTTCCAGCCGCGCCACGGCCTGCTCGTTCAACCCCGGCGAGAAGACCTGCCAGCCATCCCCGCCCGCCGCCTTCGCCCGGTACAGCGCCATGTCGGCGAAGCGCAGCAGATCGGTGGGGGTCGATTCGGTCGGGGTGCTGAGCGCGATCCCGATGCTGACCGTCACCCCCAACTCGCGCCCGTCGATGATGAGCGGTGCCCGCAACCCGGCGCGGAGCCGCGCCGCGCGTCGCCTCCGCCAGTTCGACCCGCTCACCGAGCAGGACCGCGAATTCATCGCCACCGAGCCGCGCCAGCGTATCGCCGTCGCGCAGCGCGCCTTGCAGGCGAGCCGCCGCCGCGATCAGCAACTGATCCCCGACGGCGTGGCCGAGGCTGTCGTTGACCGTCTTGAAGCGATCGAGATCGAGGAAGAAGACGGCACAGCCCCCTGACATGCGGCGCGCACGGGCCAGGGCGTGCGCCAACCGGTCGGCGAAGAGCGCGCGGTTCGGCAGCCCGATGAGCGGGTCGTGGAACGCCTGATGCCGGAGCTGCGCCTCCATCGTGCGCTGCGCGGTCACGTCCTGCATGATCCCCACGCGCTTCGTCAGGCGCCCCAGGTCGTCGCGCAGGCTCTCCACCCGCTGGTAGATGATCCGAATCTCGCCATCGGGGCGGACGATGCGGAAGTCGACCTCGCCGGGGATCGCGTCCTCCACACGATCGCGGAAGAGCCGCCGGACCCGCTCGCGGTCATCGTCGTGCAGCGTGGCGAGCATCCGCTCCGTGGTCGGCGTGAACGATCGGGGCGCATGGCCCATGATGCGATACAGCTCGTCGGAGAAGCGCAGGGTGCCATCGTCGTGGTCGAACTCCCAGCTCCCCAGGTGCGCGATCCGCTGCGCCTCCGACAACAGCGCCTGGCTCGCCAGCAGCGCCCGCTCGTTCAGCTTATGCACGGTGACATCGGTATTCACCGCCACCGCCCCGATGATCCGCCCGCCCACCCGCACCGGGGCCGCCGCGCAGCGGATGACCCGGTCCTCCCCCGTCGCCCGGTCACGAATCAGCACCTCGCGGATGCGCGGTCGCCCCGCCAGAGCGGTGGCGAAAACCGACTGGCCCGGCGGGATCGGTTCGCCGCTATCGGCATAGCGCGCCTGTAATTGCTCGTTGATGCGATAATAATCCTCGCTCATCTCGGCCACGCTGCGATAGCCCAGCATCCGCAGGGCGGCGGCGTTCGCGCGGGTGATCCGCGTCGCATCGCCGATGTAGACCCCGTCGGGGATGCTGTCGATGATCGCCTCGAGCTCCGCGAGGCGCTGCTCGGCCTCCGCGCGCAACGCCCGTTCCCGCGCGTGGGCGACGCACAGCGCCTCTTCCGCCGCCTGTCGCGCGGTGATATCCTGCATCGAGCCGAGCATCCGCAGCGGTGCGCCGCCGGCGTCCCGCAGGATGAAGCCGCGATCGAACACCGTCGCAACCGTGCCGTCGGCGCGGTAGAAGCGATATTGCTCGGTCCAGGTCTCCCCGCCCCCGGCCAGGGTCGCCTGGAAGGCACCGAGCACCCGATCGCGATCCGCCTCGTGAATGCGTCCGTTCCACCAGTCGAGATCGGGGCCGATCTGCTCCGGCGCATAGCCGAAGAGGCTCCGCAGCCCTTCATTCCACCAGAGCCGCCCGCCGGTGATATCCAGATCCCAGATCGCGTCGTTGGTGGCCCGCGCGATCAACCGGAAGCGCTCGTCGCGCTCGCGCAGGGCCGCCTCCGCCGCGCGGCGCTCGCTGACATCGCGGATGATCGTTTGCACGCGCCCATCCGCGAGGAGGGCGGCGCTCACCTCGCAGGAGAGCATCTGCCCATCCCGCCGCCGGATCAGGCGCTCGCGCGTCCGCGCCCCGTCCTTGAGCGCGGCGATCCGCGCGGGGATCTGCGCGGCCTCCTCGGCGGGCATGATATCGCCGACATGGAGCCGGAGTAATTCTGCGGCGGTATAGCCGGTCAGCACGGAAGCGCGCGTGTTCACCCACCGGAACGTGCCGGCGGTGTCGAAGATGAAGATGGCGTCCGCCGCCTGTTCGAGCAACTGCCGATGCTCGCGCTCGCTCTCGCGTAGCGCGAGTTGCGCGGCGTGCCGCGCGCTGATATCGACCGAGCTGCCCACGATGCCGATCAACCGCCCCGCCTCGTCGCGCAGGGGCATATTGTTGACCTGGGCCAGGAAGATCGCGCCATCCTTGCGCCGTGCCATGAATTGCCCGGACCACGGCTCCCCGGCCTGCAACGCCCGCCAGATCGCCCGCCCCTCGAGCGGGTCGAGGTGCTGGACCGTCATCGCCGCGATCGGCTGCCCCTGCGCCTCCGTCGCCGTCCAGCCATAGAGCGCGGTCGCGTGGGCATTCCAGTAGGTGATCGTCCCGCTCAGGTCGGTCGCGATCAGCGCCGCCAGCATCGTATCGAGGAGTTGGCGCTCGCGCGGCGCGGGGGCGACGGTGCTGCGCGCGGTGACGTCCTGTGCGCTGACCGAGACCGTCTCACCATCGGCGGCGAGGATCGCGCGCAATGAGTACCACCGATAGCCGTCGGCTCCGCAAGCGAGCCGCAGTTCCACGCCATCGAACGTGCCGGTTGCGCGCAGCGCGGCGCGCGCGGCGCGTAGCACCGCGCCATCATCCGGGTGGACGAACGCGGTCCAGCGCCGCGCCAGCAATGTGGCCTCGTCGAGGTCGAGCATAGCGGTCCAGGCCGCGTTGGCGCGCAGGAGCCGCCCGTCGAGGGTCACGACGGCGAGCAACTCCCGCGAGAGGTCGAAGAAGGGGTCGCCGCCCCCGCCGCCGAGCGGGGCCGCAACGCCATGCTGATGTTCGGAGTCCGACATGGCCGCGCCTCGCTCGGTGTGTCGACAGCACCACAAAGAAGGAACCACAGCATGTCTGTGGCGTCGCCCCGTCTATGACGCTATTATGACACAGTTGTATACGCGCGGGCTATGACCTATTCGTCCCGCGCCCATACCCCAGACGATAGGGGTGCCCCGGGCCGGATCGCCCGCCGCCCGGCACCGTAAATGGCCGGTGGGTGCCTTTGACAGCGTCGCGACGCGCGCGCGATACTGCCTTGCCGTCCAGGGATGATGGCTCGCCGTACCGCCGCGTTGCACGAATACGTGTCAGGCCGTCCCCACCCTCCCTGAAGGGGAGGGTCGCCGCCGCTGTGGCGGGGAGCGGTCAGCCCCATCGCGATGCCATCGACCTTGGCATACAGCGAAACGGCAGCGGGGTGCCCATAGGGCGCAGCGGGTGGCCCAGACCGCCCTCTCCGCTAGACGGGCGGGCGGGCCGCGACGGCATGATGCAGACGCGACACGATCTGCCGACCGCCGCCTGCCGCCTGCCGACTACCCCTACGGACCACGGACCACGGACCACGGACTTCCCCTCACCGCAGCGCCCGCAGGCTGCCGATAATCCCCTCGAACGTGGTGGTGTAGCGCGCGCCCTGGCCGTCGGCGGCGAAGAGGATCAGCCCGCACATCGTCTGCCCGAACTGCCGCTGGTAGATGACGCCGCCGCCCGGCACCCCGAGCACTCGCCCGGTATAGGCGATGCGAAGGCGATCGTCGCCATCGCGCGTGCGCCCCGTCTCGCGGAAATCGGTGAGCTGCGCCCCGACATTGTTCAGGAAGAGTTGCGTCACCGCGTCGAAGCTCAAGAGCCCACCGGTCGGCGTCGCCACGATCGTCACCCCCGCCTCGTTCCCGACCCGCCAGATACCGCCATCGTCCCGGAATGCCCCCGGCACCGTCGCCTCGCAGAGCGCCGACGAATCGCGGATCGCGTAGGGGAACGGCGTGGCGGTCGGGGTCACGGTCGGCGTCGGCGTCCGCGTCGGGGACGGCGTGGCGGTGGGCGTGCGCGTCGGCGAGGGCGTCAGCGTGGCGGTCGGCACCAGCGTCGGGGTGGGCGAGGGCGTCGCCGTCGGCACCAGCGTCGGGGTCGGTGAGGGCGTCGCCGTCGGCGTGAGGGTCGCGGTCGGCTGCGGAGTCGCGGTCGGCGCGGGCGTGGGGGTCGGCGTCGCCCCGCACGCCGCGAGGGCCAGGAGCGCCAGGGACACAACGAAAGCCAGGGAGCAACGCCGCATACAAGCCTCGGGGGAGTAGGAGTCCGTAGTCAGTAATCAGTGCGGCTATCGCAGGATGGGGGCCGTGGGAGATAGCCCACCACCGCAAAGGCCATTTCTCAGAACTCTAGTTTTCGC
>JAABUH010004134.1_pt1 | contig 11924 bp, 14 predicted proteins | sample 5559121 | NCBI WGS metagenome assembly JAABUH01 (sample SAMN10711871, study PRJNA513364) | rock metagenome | isolation source: Antarctica rocks | place: Antarctica: Victoria Land, Battleship Promontory nord | collected 2015-12-28 | reverse complement strand
ATATATGTGCCACGGTGGATATTGCCTGGTACGGATCGAAACAAATTGCATGTTGACAGCCTCTGCGAATTGTGATCATTGCGGCAGCCTGCTGAGCAACAATTCGCATGTACTTGTTGACGTATGTCATGTAGCATGCACTACCTGAGCGCTTGGCCAAAACTTATTGTGATATCTGTACAAGTGTTCAGCACAGCCAAAAGCAGTTGTTGCACAGATTGAAATTCAGAGATACCCTCCAATTGCATCATGACTTGCAATCACAAACACTGCCTTTCTACGACTGACTGCCATATACACTGCGTGCAGAACCCCATGCTCTAAGCGACGATTCGCATTGCACTCAATGTTTCAGCTATCTAGCTAGTCTATATATTACATGCATCTCTTTACTTTGCTGCTTGAAAGCACTCTCTATTCTGCATTTGCGCATCAAAACACATGGGGGCCGCACACAGCAGAGCCACATAAGAGCAGAAGCAGCCACAACGCAGGTTGCTTGGCATGCTTTGTATTATGGACCAACCTCCCTAGGCCAAAATTGAGATAGCTAGTATGCAAAACTGATGAGTGCAAGTGTACAGATCCTTGTTTCAGTGCCCAAAATCGATGCAGGTTTAGCATCAGCAGCTTTGTTCCTTTGTCCTTACTGGGACAAGGCTGATCTTGCAATGTTGCAAGTTGACTCAAAAATGTCAGCCCAATTCCAAAAACAGTCTATGCCACTGCCCACCAAGCAGCTGCTGCATAATGGTGCACAAGCTGCGGAACGGGCTCTCCCTTGCTGACCAACTTCCTACGTGGCCTGGTATCTGCTAGCTCTTCCAGTGCCAGCAGCCTCTGACAGACAGATTTGCTGATGGTTCCGTCTGGCACCTGCGCTTCCTGGCTAGCAGCATTCTCACGGGTGCGTTGTTCCTTGCTCATCGGAGCACCTTTGACACCAGATTCCTGACTGGCACCCTTGTCATGAGATGCAGCTTCCTTGTTTTTTGAGCTGCTTGAGACCTGCGCCTCCCTGCCAGTGCGAGCCTTTGCCTCGACGCCTTCAGAATGCTGATCTTCATCATCCTTAGCAACTGAAGGGTCCAGGTTGTGACCCTGCTCTTTCAGGTCTAAGGCACCCTTCACCCTCTGGAAACGCTGATCTTTCCTGATCTGCTCAGCATCGTCTTCCGTTTCCCTCCTGGCTGTCTGGATTTTCTCTTGGGAATCCTTAACTTGCTGAAGCGCCTCGTTGACCTTCTCTTTCACTTGTGCCTCAGCCGAGCTAGTTTGTGTACTACCGGACACTCCTGCTGACACCACCGCTGATTGCTTGCGGAAGGCAAGACGTCGTCTCGATACAGATGGGTTCGGCAGGAGTAAGCCTCGAGCTCGCACCTAGGAGAAAGCATGCATGTTACGATGTCGATAAGACGAGACTGCTAGGCGCGAAAGGGAACGCGGGAACAGATGAACGGTTTCAGGGAGTACTCTGGCAATACCTGGTGAACTTTCTGCAATCCTATGACAGGAAGGCGTGCCTGAACACGGAATGACGGGCAACTCAACGTTTGCATGCTGGGTTCACGATCCGGTCACCTCCAACTGATAGCTGAGGTCTCAGATAAGCGTGACAGAAGGTCCCACACGGAATACGCGACCACAATGTGCTTGTCAAAAGCTGCAACTTTAACCACCTTGCCGAAAAGGCTATCTGTGAGTTGATCATTGCGGCGTCAGCATCGGATTCTAGCGATGCATTAATAAACTGTTAGTCATACCGTCATACCCTCATATAAGGGCCGTTCTGAGTTCCGCCCTTGTGTTAGTGATGCTGATTGCTGCGATGGCAACTGATCGTGCAGAGCTTGACCTGGGAAATGAACCGAGGTGACCGAGGTGAAAATCTTCTCTCAATGTACAGGCCTTTTCCTGGCCCGCTTGCTGTGATTCCATTGCTCAAGGTCCTCTGTAAATATCAATACATGCTTTTGCAGCTGCACAAAGTCTTGCAGTGCAGAGGTAGACTTGGTGCCAGAGGCAGCTAATGAGCAGGGCTCATTCTCTTGAACAAAGCAGTGGTATCCCATAGCCATGGTTGAGGACCTTGATGATTCAAAGCCAACCCCTGTAGAGCTTTTTGGGAAGAGTCTTGTGCTGTGGCGTGACGCTGCTGCGCAGTGGAAGTGTTTTGCTGACACCTGCCCACACAGGTCACATGCTGCATACACTGCAAGATGACAGTCTCGATATACATGCAAGACAGTGTACTGTGGGGCCTTGCGATGCCTCTTATTTGAGATTGCAATTTGTCAGTGCTGCACAAGAACACTCACAACATGATTGAGCAGTACTGTGATGGCTTGTCACTACCTTTCTGATCATAGTCCACGGCGTTGTTCAGGCTTGCGCCGTTCTCTGAGGGCAGAATTGCAGACGATGGCATGCTGCAGTGCTTGTATCATGGCTGGAAGTTTGACTCTGAGGGTGCCTGCACCAGTGTCCCCCAGGCTGAGAGCCCCCAGCAGGACCGCCAGGCTGCAGCTCATCCCAGAGCCTGTGCCACTGTATATCCAAGCCAGGTCAGTCTGCAGCTTACTCAGCCAATCATGCACAACAAAAACGTAATTGATGTACCCTTGTCATAATTGTGTATACAGACACACACACGTGTGAGGTTCACAGGTGTCTCGCAGCTCATGACTTGACAAGTGCCACCAACTTGCAGGCTGCTCTGCAATGCGCAGACAATGGTCAAGTTGTTCAATGACAGGATTCTGCGGTTCCATTCTCATCATTGTTCTACTCACAGTGCAAATGCCATTGCTGACTTGCTCCTATAGCCTGGTACAGATGTAAATTTGCAGAAAATAAGAAAAGAGTCTAAGCCTTTCAGCAATCATGACGGGAGCCTGCTGCCTCAGGAGGCTCCTGTCATAATTGCTGAAAGGCTTGGACTCTTTTTGAATCATGACGGGAGCCTCCTGAGCAGTCTGGAGCTGACACCATGGGCCATAGCCAAAAGAGCACATGTTGTACGTCTCATGCCCCTTCTTTGGCGGTGCATGCAGGTGCAGCACAGGGTGTGGCCAGAGGCTGGCCCCAATGCCTACCTGGAAGCCATGTCCAGAGAGGCTACTGTCATACCAGACCTGCTGCATGAAGAGAACACCGCCTATGCCATTCCATGGTCAGCCTGTTCCTTTTCTTGAGTTGTGTTTGCAATGAACTGTTTCAAACTGCCCCTGTAAAGCAAAGCAAATCACAGTGCATCATGAAAGACACAATAGCAGATATGCTGCAGTCCCGACAACAATGCGCTGTGTCACTGCATTTGCCTTAGCATAGAGCAGTGCATGCCATACAGTAATAAGCAGTGTGCCTGCCCCCTAGCCAGAGGCACATGATCCTGATGTACACAAAAGTCATGTTCATAGGCAAGCTGTACTGCTTGGGCATCTGCAGCTTGGGGATATCGTGGAGCATCATGGCAGCACTTGCAAATTTCTATGGTCGTCAGCAACCTTGGCATACTTGCACTGCATTGTGCAAACTTTGTCCAACCTACTGTGCATGACAGCATGCGGCAATGTGTGAGCACACTCCATGCATGGCAAACAATGAGTTGGGTGCAGGTTCATGCGGGAGCTGCCCTACGGTCATGATGTGCTGATAGAAAATTTGCTGGACCTGGCTCACGTGCCCTTTGCACATCATGGGGTGTCAGGTGGGGACAACCGCTACCAGGTGCCCCTCAGTAGCCTGGGCCAGCCACATGTGCTTCAAGACAACCATGGCTTTGACACAGAGTTCAAGCAGGACGTCAGCGGCAAGACCAATGGCAGTACGCAGCTACAAGCTATGAGCAAGTCGCAAGATGCTCACATGATATTCAAAGCTCCAAACCTCATCAAGTGAGCTCCAGCTTTCCTCCTGATTGCTGTAGATGTACCCTGAGCTGTGCAGGCAAAGTGAGTCGTATGTGCATACTCAGCATCTACCCTTGATCTTGTGCAATATCCAAGCAGATTGCCCGCTGCTTAGCTAATGCTCTGTTGGGTGCATTGCTCACGTGAATTCTCAGAATTAGTGCTGAGTTGGGTGTGCAGATAGTGAGCTACAGCACTCCCACCACTCCAGGCAACTGCCGCGTCCTCTTTGCTGTGGTCATGGACAGAAGGACAGCGCCTAAGAGGACCATGCAGCTGCTGGACCTCAAACCAGCCTGGCTGAAGTTTATGGACCACTACGAGCGCAACATGGTCCTGGATGGAGACAACTGCTTCCTCCACATGCAGGTCAGCCTGTCTGGAGCATGTGACTTGCATGTCATCCATCAAAGTAGCAAGCACATGCATGTGTTGGTAATCATTGTCTATGCAATGTATTCAATAGTGCGGTGATCAGCATGCATCAATGGAATGACACGAGATAGCACAAGATTATCTGCACTGATGCAATAGCACAGCTATAATTCCACAGCTGCTGTGCATGGCAGGGTGCAGTCTCTTGCATCTGTTTTGCAGCTATCAACAGAGTTGGCAATGACACTCTGGCTACTACTGGCTGCAGGACAGGAAGCTACATGGTGAGGAAGCAGAACGGCAGTACTACATGCCCACCAGCATGGACCGAGCAGTTGCTGCCTCCCGGCGCTGGATGCGCGAGACAGCAGGGCCGGTGCCCTGGGTTGTTCCACTTGGCCCTGACATCTGGAAGGAGGCTGCCAGCAGGCATGAGCTGCTGGACAGATACAATCAGCACACCAAGCACTGCAAGCACTGCTCAAAGGTCAGCTGCTTGCTCACCACGCAGGCACTGCAGGACTGCCTGTCATTTGTACATGCCCACAAGAATTGTCACCCTGACAGATTGCTCACTGGTTGACAAACCTCAGCAAGGGCACCTATCTGACTTCATGAGCCGTCTGCTCAAAATGCAATTTTCGAGGAACAAAAGTCCGGCACTGTGCCATTGTGCTATGCTTGTATCATGATGTACATCTGGACGCACATGAGGCCTCCAGCGCAAGCAAATGCAGTAATGCATCCTGTGACTACTAGATCTGCTGCATATATCAGCTGAGGCTGCCTGATGATTGCAGGCACTGGAGGTGTTCACGGTGGCACAGAGAGTGGCAGCAGGCGGGTTTGCAGCCGCCGCCCTGGTAGGGGCTGCTGCCGTTTGTGCTGGACAGACAGGCCCCTCCACCTGGCTTAACATTGCTGTTGGAACTCTGCTGCCAGCTGCTGCAATATGGCAGCTGGATGTTCAGCGCCGCAAGCTGCTGTTCGTTGACTACGTTCATTTAGAGCGCTATAACCTTTGCATAAATGGCTTGTGCAGATGTTGGTATTGTACCAGAGGATTTACGCAAATTGAATTTACACAGGCTCAGGCCCCTGACAAAAAGCATCTGTCTGGTGTTCAGCACAGGGATCACAAATTTTTTGCTAAAAGGTGGTCTGCAGGGGCCTTCTTGCTGCAATGATGCAGACTAATTCCGCATGTACTAGGTGTACGCCTGCATCAGGCTCCCGTTTGCTGAGGCTCTTTGTTTGTTTATGGACTATTGTATGGCCCTGGTGCTTCTGTTGTGCTTCTGTTACGCTGAATGAATTATGCAGTACTTGCATTCACAAGCAAGCTTGTCTTGCCATGTTACAAGTGTAGCACAGGCTCAAGGCTTCAATGCAGGGCTACAGGAAGGAGACATGTCGTTGGACTTGCTGGATAAGGCTCAATGTGTGCTTGTGAAGCACAACAAGCTGGCAGCTGCATCATCATGGATGACCATGAGCAACTTCTCATTGCTCCGCACACCGTTGTAGGATAGGAGATGCTCAATTGTGAATTAAGGTTTTTCACATATGGGCAGGCCAAGCTCTTCACTCACTAAACTGGGAGCGTCGGTGCTGTGCAACATTCAATGCAGCCAAGATGCTCGGTCTGCAGGATGTTAGCTGTGCAGCCTTGGCAGCTTGCTGAGTATAACTACGGAATGCTTCGGCTCGAAGCCGCTTAGCAGGCCTGCGTACCTGAAGATGTTCTGCACATAGAGCGCACGTGCTCGATAAGTCACATACCAAAGCGCGTGGCCAGCGAACAAAAACGGGATGCGCATTTGCTGTGATGGACTGCCACGGCGTGACCAGCTGTTCGGTTGACGCACAAGTCCCAGAGGTGATGACAGCTTGATCACTTTGCGAGAACCGATGATTTAGCACACTGCAATTCCGCTGCGCTGGAGTTCCGCAATGAGCCGGCGGGAACGATTGGACCTGGTACAAAGAAGTTACACCCTCGCGCCGCAAAGATGAAACGTCGGAGATTGGAGTTTGGGTACCCAGCTGGCCCGCGATGCATGTGCAAAACGTGGATCCCACATGGGTGTCGACGCTCGTTCGAATCGAAGTGCCAGTTGTTATGCACGCACTCGCCTCACTCTTGACGGAGCCTAGAGATCACACTGCTCAAAGTTACATGCCGATTTGGTGTGTGATAGGTCGCTTTTGTAACATAGTCACTGTGTGTCAACTTGCTCGTTACAGATCGTTTTCGGCTGTCTAGCAGCGTAAGGCGTTACAAAAAGCGTGCTCTGGCCGGTTGGCCGTGCCTGTGAAGTTCACGCAAAGTGCACAGACCGCTACATAGACAGTTGTTCGACCTCGTCAACCTTGCCTTCCTGCAGACCAGCTGTACGTGGTCGTCGGGGGGCGATACGGCGGCCATTTGTGCTGCTGTTCTGTTCTACCCCGCAGATCCACGTTAAATCTAGCCAAACAGCCATCCCCACCAGCTGGCTTGGCTTGCTTCCGCTATGAGAGTCATCAACAATGTTGTGCTTGACCTGCTGTCGGAGAGCGGTGACAGCAAGGCAGAGCGCGTGCCCAACAACGCTCTTGCTTCACTCACTATTGCCATGCTGGACACAGAGCTCGTCACTAACATCTCGTCCCTCAAAGTTGTGGCAGCTCACTCAACGCTTGACACAGCATGGGAGGGCACTGCTGGCTCACCTAGTCCCAAAGCAACAAAGGCTTGGGATGCCCTACCTGCGCCTGCACTAGTACTCATTGGAGGCTATTTGCCCAGCGGCAGTCTGGCATCAGCCAGGATGGTTTGCAAAGCCTGGGTATCACACCTCAGCGAAGTCCTCAAGGACGCTGCACCCGTCATGTTCCCTATGCTGGCGCATCAAATGGCCCGCAAAGATGGTGAGCAATGTGTGCACATGCAAGGCTTTCTTGTACTGCCTGCAGCGTACAACAAGCACCTGTACTTGTGAGTTGTCACAGCACAAATGTTGGCAAAGGGCTTGACAGCAAAACATGCTGTCTGCATTGCTTCATACATTCATGCACACTTGATGATGGTGTTCAGAAGGAGACATGTTTCAATGCCAACAATCAAGTCTGCAGCTGCAGGCAACAATACCATCATGACACATTTGATGAGGGAAGCCATCAGGTGTCACCAGCACCCCTCGCAAGGCAGCTTGAGTCAGATGCTGCAGAGCGTGTCCAAGCATGCGGGCCTGCAGGCGGCCCTTCACCAGCAAGTATCTGACAGCCTGAGCAGTTGGCATGCTGCCATCAACCAGCTTTTTGTATCCTGCCCTTTTCTGACCAAGCTGGATTTGTCCAAGTGCGCAGCAGTGGTGTCAGCAGAGGACTATGCAATCCTCACATTGCAGCCATCTCATGATGAGGCACAGACCTCTGATCAAAGTGCTGCATCAACATCTTCTGGGTCCAGCGCAAGCATTCACCCATGTGCAAACGTGGTCATGAACCAACAGGCTTTGCCCATCAGCATCAAGCATCTCCTCCCAATGCTGAGGCAATTGCCATGTCTAGCAGCATTGCATGTGCAACTCACAAAGGTACGTGTCAAGAAAATCGTACGGATTGTTGCGCTATGTGTAGCATACTGAGATGGATTTGGACGACGAGTGACCTGCATGCTATCTGACATTGGTTGCTGCATCAGGCTGCAGCTACCTTTGTGCTTGCATCGATTCACCACACACTGTCAACCTCAATGACAAAGGCATGCAGTCATCATATTGCTTTGTTTATCAAGCTTACAGTAGTGCTCTCAGCAACACGGCTTCATGCAACCAGTGTCAAGTTCAAGGACACAATTGTCTGACAAGTAGTTAACATGTTGCAGATTGCAGACAACAGCATACAGCTGATAGCCTGGGCCTTCAAGGTGGAATGGCAGCGCTGTCACTTCAGCTTGCCAGAGCTGCAGATCAGCTTTGCTCATCCTGGAGAGACTTTCATAGGTATGGGCTGCCCTGTATGGGGTGTTGTGCAACATGTCATACAATGTCATAGTTGATCAGCTGTATGCCTATGGTGTCTCTTGCATTCCAAAGAAGCTTGTGTGTAGCTCATCAAATACTGCTGCAGCAGCCTGGTCCTGGTGATGAAAACAGATGAAAAAATCACTGTGTGTGCTCGCTTGCAGGTCATCCAACCCTTCCCATTGTGACTAATGACATCATTGACTTCACAATTTACAACGACGTCACCCATATCAACATTGCCAATCACATGGAGATTGGGGACATGTCAATTGCTGCACTATCCCTGTTGCCCAAGCTGGGGGCGGTGCTGGCATCAGGCAGCCCCATCAACAACCTGGGCCTCATCATGCTCGCTGCTGCAAAGACCATCACCAGACTGAATCTATCAAAGTAGGCTTGCTTTGTAGCATGCATGTAGGGGCCTGTGCAAGGCCTGCACCACCTCTCACTTCGCTTGCTGGCCTCTGCCCTTCTCCAACCTGCTTGTGTAGGTATTTGCACACTCTGGCGGTTGCTGGCATGCCAAAGATTCAGGCTGTACAAGTGCATGATGTGTGACTTCATGGTCATGTCAAGCTATTTTACAGCAGACTTTGTTGCATCACTCAAGGCGCCATCACAAGGACCCCCTTTTTGCAATGAGACGCACAGCCAGTCCTTGCGCCTTTTGCATACTTACCTGCGCATAACAATGTGTACAGGTGTGTCCACCTCACAAATCAAGTGGCTGTCAGCTTGGCTCGCTTGCCACAGCTGGTAGACCTGGACCTGAGTGACTGCAACAATCTAGGAGACACAGGCCTACACAGCATTTTAAGAGGCCTACCTCTGCTACAGAATCTGAGCCTGCAACACTGTGCCCACATCACAGACTCAGGTGCACTCATGTTGTTGTACTCATGCTGTCAACTCTGGCACTGTTGGAATGGCGGAATATTTGGGCAGACTACAAGTGCACTTTTGTCTGTGACTCTTTTATCTTGTTTTTTGTGCCCTTGTGCACATGTTTAGAATCATGCATTGAACTTTGTCTTGGCAATTTAACATGAACTGCACGCTTCACAGATTGTCCCCTTGCTGTGACAAACACTGTCTTGAGCGCATGCACACTGTTCTCCGACACTGGAAGTGCTTTGCCTTGAGCTCATGCAACACAGCAGTTGATGATTGTCTTTGACATCCAGTTTTAGCAAGGAGATTGGTAGTTCCTGACAGCCAGCATGGATACCTACACCAGATTAAAGTCGTTGTTTGATCCAATGACACGCGTTGCCATGTCTAGCCAGAACAGAGGGGTGCATCTGGATGTTGGGTAGAAGTGCATGGCTATCCAGCATTGAGGCTTGACTAAAAGTTATGTGCTGCATGCAGGGATTGCTGCTCTGAAGGAAAACAGTCATCTAACCAGGTTGAACGTGGCAGTGTGTCGGGAGATGAGTGATGAGGGCGTAGCAGCTGTGGCGGGTCTCTCCAAGCTGCAGTGCCTGGACCTCACCTTCTGTGACCGCATCACTGACGCTGGGATTGTGCATCTGTCCAGGTGTGTACTCTGCCTGTGGCTTGGTCTCTTGCAGCATGCCTGATTGTGCAACTCTTGGACAGGCTTGCTGATGTAACGTGAGTGCGTGTTGATGTTATTGTGTCTCAGGCTTTTGCATGAGCTGCTACAACAAGAGATTTTGTTGGTGACATAGCCAGTACGGTGCAGATTGAGGCAGCTGGAGGATCTGACGCTAGCCTGCTGCAAACTGAGCAGCAGTGGGGTTGGGGCACTGGGGCGCTTGTCAGGGCTGACTAGCTTGGACCTGGTGGGGTGTGTGGACGGGGTCACCCTTGATGCCATGCAACTCCTCTCCCAGGTATTTTCATTGCGTGCGTGACAAGTGTGAGCCCAATGCAAGTGCAGTGACCGAGACTATTCCACGTTTGTCTGCTTGGTATTCCATGTTTGTCTGCTTGGTAGGCCTACATTTATTTACATATTGTAGGTTTTATGGCTTTTTGCCAGGAAACTCTATTCTTGCCGCTCATAAGTGAAGCCAGTTACCAATTACGGTTCTAAGAGAGTGGCATCGCAAATAAGATGTCGTAGTGGAATGTTCTTTTTAAGGTTGGCTTACTTGCGTGCAGGCCCCGGGCTTGAAAAGCCTAAACCTGGCCTTCTGCTCCTCGCTGCTAGACTCTGGACTGCGAGCCCTAGCAGGTATCAGCACCCTCACAGATCTGAACTTGGCCTATTGCAAATGGATCAGCAATGCTGGCATCTCTGAACTGTCTGCCCTCACCGCCCTCACTTCCCTCAATCTTCAGGGCTGTTCTCAAACGGTCCCTCACCTGAGTCAAGGTCTCACAGCGCTGCACTGCATGCGCGACCTGGCCAGTCTGAACCTGGGCAGCTGCAAGCTCAGGCCACATGCACTATTAGCACTGGCGCAGCTCACTCGGCTCACTGAGCTGAGTCTGAGATTCTGCAAAGGAGTGGTGCCATCTGACCTATCTGCAATCAGCCGTCTTGAGAGGCTCAAGTCTCTGGACATCAATGGGTGCTTGGCATGTACAGATGCCAGTCTGGGTTGTTTGCACCCCTTGAAGGGGCTGAGGCAGCTCAACATAGGCTTCAACAAGCAGTTGACAGATGCCGCCTTGAAGCAACTCACAGGCTTAACGCATCTACAGCATTTGTTGCTCAACAACTGCCCTTTGCTGACTGAGGCTGCATTGGATCTGCTGCTAACAGCCTTGCCCAGTCTGGCAAAGATGACAACAACCGAGAGTCATGATGCAGAGCAATTGCTGATGTTGCACACTAAGCGAGTTGCCACTTGTTATGGAAACATTCAGTTGACCCATCTTGAGCAGGATCAGGTCCTTGAGCACCAATGATTTATAATGACATACAGTATTTTCCTGATTGTTTGCTCTTTGTTTCTCTGTTGAAAGAACACATATGTTCAACCCCACATTAGGATTGTCAGGCTCATTCAACATGACCACATATGTACATTGCCTAAGCCATATTTATGTACATTTTGATGTTGGCTGGAACTATAGCGGGGAGGTGAACACGAATGATACAGCTGCCCACAAAAACCCGCTTACACCAGTTTGTAATGTTGTAGCTGATAGCTGTTGTAGGGAAAACCCCACGTTGCGCATTAGATGCCCCTTAGCTCATTGTACCCTGTTAACCTCCCTCCCCGTCAAGTTCCGAGCCGGAATAAACGACGTCAGGTATAGCACACACACGGGGCCCTATCCGCAAGAGAAAGACTGCACAGACCCCGACTCGAACCGGCGACCTTCCACACAAAGGTCTGACACGCCACACAGCGACCGGTTCCAGACATCCGAAACCACATGTTGTAGGGCAAACCCCACTTGCTCCGAAGCCAAGCTTGACTTAAGTGTTGTAGAGCGAAGGCAAGTATGATTTACAAATAGCTTAAAGCTGTTGGCTTGATGCTGGAAGGCACCAACCAGAGTATATCGCTACATAGACTCTGGTTGGATTATGTAACCACAGCCAACACAAGCCAATCTTGCCACATCAGAGTACAGTACTGCTCACAAGGCATGCCCCACTGAGCACGCACGCACGCACGCACACACACACACACACACA
>JAABUH010004130.1_pt1 | contig 11931 bp, 14 predicted proteins | sample 5559121 | NCBI WGS metagenome assembly JAABUH01 (sample SAMN10711871, study PRJNA513364) | rock metagenome | isolation source: Antarctica rocks | place: Antarctica: Victoria Land, Battleship Promontory nord | collected 2015-12-28 | reverse complement strand
CGCCGCCGCCGGCGGCGCTGCCGCCCGCGCTGTCCGCGCTCGCGCCCGACCGGCCCCTGCCGCCGAGCGCCCTGCGCCTGCAGGTGCGCGCCTGAGCTGGCCGCCGCCCTGCCCACAGACGCAACAGCTGGCCGGCCCGCATTGGGTTGCTTGTGACTGGTTCATCGCGGCCTTGCCGGCTTGTTTCGCCGCAGAGCGTGTGTCTGGTCTGGTCTGCATATGCCATCGCAGCCCTGGCCTGGCCTGATCTAAGAGTCGTACGCCGGCAGGCCGTGCTGGCGATGGCGGAGGCGGCCGCGCACGAGGAGCGCGCGCAGCACGAGGCCGCCGGCCTGCAGGCGCTGCAGGCGCGGCCGCACGCGGCCGACGTGCAGGCCTACCTGGCCGCGATGATGCACGCCGGCGTGCGCGCCTGATCAGGCTCGCCACGCCGGCGGCGCGCGCGCCGCCGCGCGCCCGCGCCACGGCGGCCATGCCCGCTGAAGGGCCGGAGGGGCCTGTGCGGGCGCCAAGCTTGAGGGGCCGAGCCGGGGGTTTGGGACGGCAGGCCAAGCGCCGCCCTGCTTGTTACGGGGTTTCGTGTAGGTAGTCGACTGTAGACAGAGGACCACAGGCAGACGGGGGCGTGCCGCCGCGCGCACCGCCTGCGCCATGGGACTGCGCTGGCAGCGCCCTGGCGTGCGCGGCGCGCCGCGTGTTTTGGCCCCACTTTGGTATTGGGAGGCGGGCGCGCCCACGACGAGTTGCTGCAACCAGGCTGTCACCGCTCTTGAGTATACATTCGTCGCGGCCCGCTTCTGGTGGGTGCGGGGAGCACACGTCCCTGCGCTGGTGCCGCAGCGCGGCGCCCACCACAAGCGCGCCGCTCCTACCGCTTTGCTGCAGAAGCACGCCCGCCCAGGTTTTCTTTTCTGTGGGTCGCCGCAAGGCGCGTCGATGCGCGGGCCCCACCCGGGCGCCGCATCCGGCCCCGGCTCCACCGGGCGCCGCCGCTCATGGGCCATGCCGCGTTCCCACGCGGGTGCCCTGGTTTCTCGCGGACTTCGGGAGTATGGGATGTGGGGGGGGCGCGCGCCGCGCGCGCCCCATCTATGCAAGCTAGTAGTGGCCGCCTTGCCCAGGATGCAATATTCTGTACCCGCTTGCTGCTGATGCAAAGCATTGTCGGATCCAGAGGTGTGATGTTTTTGTGTGTGCAATGCAGTGTTGCTTTGTGACTGGGGGCTGGTGGGGGAGTCGGGCAGGCCAATGTTGGGCCGCCGGTGTGGTTATGGATGGAGGGGCTGATTCAGTGGCCTGATTGCAGAGTGCTTGTCTTTTTGTGTGGCAAGGCAGGCCGGGCGCGCTCCTGCCCCGGCCTGTAGGCAGGCGGCAGAGACCGCGCTGCCAGGGGGAGGCTGCTGCGTGGGGAAAGCAAGGAATGTTGATTGGGGCCCTCCGATTGAATGCTGCCGCCCGGCGCCATGAACGTCGCGCCGCACGCGCCCTGGGCGTGTGGCACGCCCCGGGCTCGTGTAGCTGTTTATTTTTCTCTTGAGTCGGCTCGCCGCAGCTCGACGCGCCGCCGCCGCCCCTTCACACGAGCTTTTCTTTGCGGCCCCGGCCCGCACGCAGGGCGCCCATTGCCGGCACGCGCCCGAGCTCGAGAGAGGCGCCGCGTGCGGTCCGGGGCCGCCAGGGCAGTGGCACGTGGGTTCGCCAAGGGACATGGCCCGGCCGGGCACCGCCCCGCCTTGCGCGAAGCCACGTGCCCAGGTCAAGACGAGGGCTGGTCGGCAGAGTCTGCTTTGAGGGTCGAGGCTGTACAGTGCTCCCGGGGAGAGTGCGGCCGACGTCCGCGCTCCGGCAGCGCCCGAGTGCGGCGCAGCGCCGCCCGTCGCGCACCCCGTTGGGGGACCCGCCCGCAACTTGCGCGCGGGGCCTCTGGTGATGGTTTGATTCGTGCGTTAGTGCACCGATGGCTGATTTGCTGCGCCAGGCTGATTGCTGCGCCAGTGTGTGTGCCGAGGGGAATCCTATTCAGGTCATTTCCTGGGTTACCTCAATAAGGAGGCACGTGAAAATGGCGGGGTGGTGCGCGCGCCCGTCTCCTCTACAAGCCCCGCTCGCACTGGCTTGGTTCTTGCACCAGGCCATGCTTGCAGGTCAGCCGAAGAGGCCTGCTTCATTGCACTCAGCAGCAGCATCATAATTGCATGCAGTGGAGGTTGGACAGGAACAGTCGCGCCTGGCTCATGCAAGGTGGCTTGCATGCGTGAGCTAGCTTGACATGACCTGCTGAGAGCAGGGAAGGTATCATGCACCAACCTACCATGCACCAACCTACTGGTGAAAGGGCAGGCATGGACCTCAGCCTTCGAGTTGGCAGCTGTTTGGGAATGTAGAGACCTACGTCTGCCACATGATAGAGCTTTCAGGAAGAACTTGTTAACCTCGAGGCCTTGCCGGGTCTAGGAATGATGGCCAGAAAATGAAGAGCTGTTTGTAAAGCAAACTGCCCACTAGTGCACCCCCGCTTGCGCCATGGTCTTAGAGCTGCCGGCGAGGCGCAAACGCAAGTCCCAGGACCCGGCCGCTGCAGAGCCGAGCAGCGCCCCAGCCGGCGCTCCATCTGGAATCTCACAGCCGCTGGCAGACGGCGGTGCGGTAAAGGCAGACAGGCGACGTGAGAAGCTCAAGCAGCACGCGGAGGCTGCCACTGAGACCGCTGAGCTGAGAAGCGGGAAAGAGGAGGCCGGCGGCGGGCCGGCAGACGTCCATCACGCTAAGAAGCGAAGGTGAAGCGCAGGCTGTGTGCAGGGCCTGCTCCGAGTGGCCCCTGCGCCACACGTGCCGGGCTACGTCAAAGCTACGGCGCTGAGGCGCGCCGCGCCGCGCAGGAAGCACGCGCACGCCGCGGCCGCCGCCGGCCCCGGGCCGGACGGCGCGGCGGCCGAAGCGCCGCCTGGCGACCCACACCCGCTGGCCAACGGAGCGGCTGCGCAGGCCGGCGGGCGAGCGAGGAAGCACAAGCGGTCGGCGGAGGGGCGGGAGGCGGGCGCCGAGCAGGGGCCCGGGCGCGAGCAGGCCGCCAGGCAGCCGGCCGACGCGCACAGCCGCAAGAGGCGCAGGTAGCGCCGCTCGCTAGGGTAGGGTAGGGCAGCTCGCGGCCGCGCTCCGCCACGCGCACCGTTGCAGGGCGCGCCCGCTCACGCCGGCCGGCCGCCGCGCCGCGCGCCAGGGGGGCGCCGCCCGGCGCGGAGCAGCCGCGCGCGCGGCCCACGGTGACGCTGGCGCTGCCGGGCTCCGTGATCGAGAACACGCAGACGCTGGAGCGCGCGACGGCGGTGGCCGGGCTCGTCGCGCGCACGGCCGCCATCTTCTGCATCGACGAGGTCGTCGTCATTGACGACGCGCCGAACGTGGGGTGCGCAGGACTTCATGGGCCGACCTGGCAGTTGTTTGCGGGGCCGTGCTCGTGCCCGGGTTGTTTATCAGCTTCACCCAGGGCGTTCCTGTTGTTGTTCATGAGCCCCATGCGCGGCCCGGCCGCGGCGGCCGGGCGGGCGCGCCCGGGCGTGCCGCGGGCGCTGATCGTGAGCGGCGCGCGTGCAGGGAGGGCCAGGTAAGCAGCGCGGCGGCGTTCCTGGCGCGCGTGCTGCAGTTCATGGAGACGCCGCAGTACATGCGCAAGTGCGGTCCCTCGGCCGCGCGGCGGCGTGGGTCGGAAGCGCCGGTCCGGGGCTGTTCGAGTGCATGCTGCGCTCCTCCCGCGTCTCAAAGCAGGCTTCATGCTCTGATCAGCCGCACGCAGCCCACGCAGTTTTATGACCAAGCAGGACAGTTGCGTTTGCGAGGCGCACAGAGCAGCATGCTCGCATGCGCTGTTGCCGAATGAGCCCTGCAGCGCGCCCAGCGGGGCAGCCGTACTGCTTCAGATGCGCGCGTCTGCGCCCAAGGCAGGTGGCTCGGCGCCTGCAGCCCTCCCGGCGGCCCTCGCCTCTGCACGGGCTGCCTGCCAGGGCAGGGCAGCCCCGGCTGCGCGGCAGAGGCTGCGCCCGCCTGGCTCCCACCAGCAGCCGGTCAGGCAGCGCGCTCCGCCGGCAGGGCGCTCATGCCATGAATGAATAAATACCTTGTATCGGAGCCATCTTCGGCAAACTTCGGCTGCTTACGGGCAGGGCGCTCGTGCCGATGCACCGCGACCTGCGCCTGGCGGGGCAGCTGCCGCCGCTGGACGCGCCACACCACATGCGCGCCGACGAGTGGCGGCCCTTCCGCGAGGGCGTCGTCGTGGCGTCTGCGCCCGACGCCGGCTCGCGGCTCGACGTCGGGCTGGACCTGGTCCGCCCCCGATCCTCTCACGGCTCTGCTCGTGCGGCTGCGCCCCGCTCGTGCAGCTGTATGAGTGTCGCCGTCACGTCGCTCCGGTCATGCCGCTCCACATCGCATGTGCAGCTGTGAGAGTGACCAAGCGCGCGCGTTGACCCGCGCCTCGTCCCCTGCGCTGACCTGTTTCGTGGGCGCATGTCAGCCTGGACCAGACGCAACACGCTCCAGCTTTCTGTCATTCGAGGCCGGCGCGTGTAGAAAGGAGACCAGCCGGCAGCCTCAGACATGGGCACAGCAGACGCCCGTCAGCGCCTGGGCAGTCTTTGCGCTGCGCACCGAGCACAGCCGTCGAAGGCCTTTACACAGCGAGCCGCGAGGCGGGGCGTCGCCTCTGCGCGCAGGCCGCGCACACGGCCGAGGCGCTGCGGCCGGGCGCGCGCGTGACGCTGCGCATGGGCGACGCGGCCACGCGCGCGCGCCAGGCGGCCGGGCCGCTGGGGCTCGCCTGCGAGGCGTACCTGGGCGCGCCGGTGCCGCCGACGGAGCCGCGCGCGGCCACGGGCGTGTACTGGGGCTACACCGTGCGCCTGGCGCGCGGCCTGAGCGGCATGATGTCGGGCTGCCCCTTCCAGGCGCGGCCTGGCTGGGATAGGGTAGGGTTGGGGCATCCGACGGCTGTGCGTTGCCTGGTCCTGTAGCGGTCACGCCGTCGCCGCTGCACGCTCACTGACGCAGGCGTCGCCGCCGTGTCTAATGTGCCGTCGGCGCGTTCCCTTGGTTCCTTGCTCTGCGCCGTACGCAGGGCGTCTGGCAGGCCGCCTGTTGGCGGAAACGCCTCAGCGCTGAACGGAGCGCTGCAGCAGTGGCAGTGTGCTGGGAGGAGCGGCGCGCTTTGCGCTGCAGCCCCGTCCAGCCCGCCAGCCAGTGAGCACGCGCGTCCTCATGTTTGAGGGCGCCGGGCGCGCGGCGCAGGGCGGGTACGACCTGCGCATTGGCACGTCGGAGCGCGGCAGCGTGCAGCCGGCGGGCGCGCTCGCGCTGCCGGCCTTCCGGCACGCGCTCGTCGCGCTGGGGGGCCCGGCGGGCCTGGAGGCGGCCCTGGCAGCGGACCCGGCGCCGCCCGCGGCCGCCGCGCCGGACGCCTTTGGCCGCTGGCTCAACGTGTGCCCCGGCCAGGGCAGCCGCACAATCCGCACGGAGGAGGCCGCGCTGATCGCGCTGACCTACCTGGCGCCCGCGCTCGCGGCGGCCGGCGGCGGCGCCGCGTGACGGCCGGCGTGCGCGGCGGCGGCCGGCCCTGCCGGGCGCTAATGCGGAGGGGGCGAGGGTGCGCTCGGTGGTGCGTGGGAGGGATTTGAAGCTGCTGGTTTCAGCGGCGGGCTCGCCTACACGTATGTGTCAACCGCGGTGCACTGCGCCCCTGCCGCAACTTTGATATTATTTTGCATTGTCGCGTCGGCCTCCCTTTGTGAGTGTGCGTAAAGGGCGCCGTCTTCTGAGGGTGGCGTTGTCTCGGAGGAGCGAAGTTGCACTCGCCTGACTACTGGTGCTGCGACGTAATTAGCAGCACTGAGGGCTGGTACTTCCTGTCGCGCTCCTGCACGGCGCAAGTGCGTGCTGTTGAATACGCCCATCAGTATCGAATGGTCAGCCAAAGCCTTTGGCCCAAAGGTATGAGTGCAAAAGGTCCCCATGCTGTGTGCCTGCATCCATTGTGTGCCTGCATCCAGTTTGGGCCGGCACGTGTTAAGACCCTAGTGAGGGTTCGGAAGAGAGGGACCGGAACCGTTGAACTGGCCCAGCGGGCCAGGTGTACCTCATAGACCGGGAGCATCCAGAGCCACCGCAGCCGCTCGCGCCTGAGCGCCTGCACTGCCTCTCCTGCACTGAGGAGGCATGGCTGGCAAGCGGAAGCAGCGCGCGCCGCAGAGCACGCTCTACTCGCCCACAGAGAGGGCTGCGGAGCAGGAGCGGCGCCAGGCCGCGCGACTGCCAGCACTGGCCGTGTACGCCGGACCTGGTGCGCGCCCGCCCGGGTCCTCGCTCAAACTGTGGGGGCGTCGCAACATACAGAGCAGCCATGTTTCACATTTTTGAGAGGTTGAGCTTCACGCTGGCGCAGGCGCCCGCTGCGGACAGCGGGACGGGTGACCTGCCAGCAATGCCGGCCCCTGAGCGCTGGGCTGAGGCTGTTGTGGTGCGCCACACCACGTTCGAGCGCTACAGCGGCGGCAGCGAGGAGGACAGGATTGCCAAGCGCTCGCGCACGAGCGGCGATGGCGAGGTGCGCCCGCACCTGTGCCAGGAAGCGCCTGCGCTGCACTGGCTTGCGCAGCTTGCGTGCCGTGCGCTCGCGCCAGGAGCGCAGCGCCGCCAAGCGCCCCAGGTCTGTGGTCGGGGGCCCCGCGGGCCAGCATCTGGGCCGCCAGCACGGCTGCAGCCCCAGCTCGCGCCCGCCGCTGGCGCAGGCGGACGCCGCGGACGAGCGCGAGCGCGAGCGGCAGATGTGCTCCGCCTGGCTGGCGGCGTTCATCAAGGACTTCCCCGAGCCCGTCCACGCCAGGTTCCGGGCGCGCGCCGCCGCCGCCGCTCTGTCCTTCCCGGAGCGCCACGTCTCCAGCTTTGCGGCGCGCACGCTGGCCACCGCGCTGGCGGTCCCGGAGGGCCGCGCCGGCGGCAGCAGCGGCGGCGCCTTCCCGCTGTCCCTGCCGCTCAACCTTCCTGCGGCGACCTCCACGCCACTGTTCGCTTTCTTCTCAGAGGCATGCCCCCGCCTGTGCCAGAGCGCCCCTGCCTGACTGCCGCGTGCTGCTGTGCGCCTGCAGCGCGAGCGCGCCAAGCGTGCGGCGCCGTTGCGCGTGCGCTGTCAGCCTGGCGGTGAGGTCGCTGCTTGCGCATGCGCAAGGAGCCAGGTGTGAGAGCCGGAGGCACAGTCAGCTGCAGGTGGCGCAGCCAGCGGGCGCGCGCTCGCAGCTGGCCTACTCATCCCGCAGAGTTCCTGGGCTCGCGACAGCACACTGCACCGCCTTTGAGTGGAGCGCTCAGCTGAGACCCGCTTGGGCGCCGCGTGCAGGTCACGTTTCCAATGCGCAAGGAGAATGACGCGCCGCCCTCGCACGCCAACAAGCGCCGCCGCCTCAGGACCAAGGTGCGTGTCCCTGCCAGCACCCTCCACGCCGCAGCTCTCAAGTGCTGCTCCAGCCGCGCCCTGCAGCCTTGCGCGCTGCGGTGCAGCGGCTGCCAGCTGTGACGCAGCTTGCAGCGGCCCCCGCGCTCTGCCGCCTTGTGGCGCGGCGTCTCAGAGATGCTGGCTTGACCTGAGAGGTGGCCGAGTTGAGCGCTCTCCTTGTCGCGCAGGACGCGCAGCGGGTCGCCCGCCACCTGCGCCGCGACTTCCGTTGAAGTGGAGCGGCGTCGGGGCAGCAGGCCAAGCCGCTGCGGGGCTGCTGGCGGCGTCGAGCGCTGTCGCGACGCCCGGAGGCTTGGGGGCGCGGTTTGAATCGACAAGTCAGCAATTAGATGGTGTTTGCACACGTCCAGTGCTGCAGGTGCTGGGTACGCACACACCTGTGACGTGCCCAGCACAATGCGATCTGTCCTGGTTTCAGGGCGCCCACTCAAGCTGAACGACTGATTTCTGAATGCATTGAATCCGTGCTTTCCGCGCGCACCGCCCCCGCTGCAAGTATGCCGAGGCATGGTGTACGCTTTCATGAACGCAGCGCGCACTGCGCTGAACCATTTGCAGCGCGCGCTGAGTTTCAGTGGTGGCGGAAGTGCGCCTCGCGCCACCAGCAGCCCTGGCCCAGGGCATGCAAGATTTGCCTGTCTCCTGGTGAACTGCGTGTGCTGTTGAGCAGCGGCACGGACGTGGCTGCAGCTGGTCATCCTTTATTGCATTGCTGCATGCACTTAGCACGTATGGTTGAATGCAAACGCCAAAATGTGCAGCAAGCTGGCCGTCCCGGCCGGACTTAAGACAAGGCAGGCGCTGCGCGCCTCCACCAGGAACACACCTGTGTGTTGAGTGCGGAGTGTAAAAACACACCTGTGTGTTGAGTGCGGGCTGGAGGCCAGTTGTGCAATCCTTGGACGTGTACTTGTGTTGCTGCGGATGACAATTGCCTTAGGCAGTGGGTGTTGTCAACAAGTGACAGGCTTCTGGAGTGGGTAGTGGAAGCGCATTTGGGGTGAGGGCACGGGTTTGTGGCAGCATGGTAACGACGGCAGTTGTAACATGCACATGTCAGGGCAGGCGCAGTTGCCGTCACTGACATGGAAGAGCAATGTGCAAACCCCAGCTCCAGCCCCAGCATGCCAACCCCAGCAGTGCTGTCAGGTCTGGCATGCTCGACGTGGTGGTAAATTGCCACAAGACTGGGGCCTTGCTCACATTCGGCCCAGCCTTGTGACCACCAGAATCACATCCAAGGGTGTTTTGCAACCGCGCCACCGGCCGGCCTGCGCCCCGCTCGCCACACGGACCCTAGGAAGCTCCGCCAGCAGGCCGCAGTCCACTCGTCGGCGGTCAGGCCGCGGGCGGCAGCAGGCCGTGCGCCGCCGCGTCGCTTGCCGTCTCTTTCGCTGAGGTGGAGCGGTGTCTGGGCTACAGGCCGAGCGGCCGTGTTTGGGGCTGCTGGCAGTGTCATACGCTCTTGCAAGCTCCTAAGGCTTATAACACCTTGTGAGGCGACAATCATACCGGCGAGTTCAAAGCGCTCTGAGGGCGTCCAGTGCTGCAGATGTTGGGCATGCACACACACCTGTGGCATGCCCAGCACAGCGTGATCAGGGTCTGTTATTAGGGCGACTGCATGCGTTCTAGTTCCCAGAATGCATTTTACCCATGGCTGCTGCGTATCTCCCACGGCATGCGCTGCGGGCATGGGGGCATGCATGATCGCCCTCGGTGTGATTGCAGCAGGCGGGCGGCGCGCGAGGGAGATACGCAGCAGGCACAGGTACAAATACACAGCATTCGAAACTGGAACTGGAACAGCTTCACATGGGCGCCCTGATACCAGGGCCTGATCACGTTGTGCTGGGCACGCCCAATGCCATGTATTGGTGCATGCGCCACAGATTTGATGCTTGCACGCGGGCCTGCTGGGCGGTCCTCATGCGCACGGCCCGCCTGCTCCAATCGTTCCGAGGGCGGTGCACCCCCCATGCGCGCAGCGCGCACTGCGCCGAACCGGCCGCTCTGGCAGTGCATGCTGTGCATTATCATTGGTGGAACTGCATTTCAGCACCATCAGCAGCTCAGTCCAGGGTCACTTGACTAGTTAGACACGACTGCCCGAGTGACCCGCGCGTGCTCCTCAGCAGCGACGCGCACGTGACTGGAGCTGTACGCCTGGGGCGTTGCATTCTACGGTATGCGCTCAGTGCGCGCAGTCGTGCAGGAAGCACATGCAGTTCCAGTTGCGTCCGCGTTGCTGCTGAGCAGCACGCGCAGGTCACTCTGGACAGCCACATTCAGTCATCCCTGGACCAAAGCTGATAATGGTGCAAAACCGCAGTTCCCCCACGGATGAAGCTCAGCATGCACTGCCAGAGTGGCCAATTCTGTACCAAAGCTGATGATGGCGCGATACATCGTCACGCTCGCCGAGGATGACAGGCGTTGCGCGGCAGCTTTCAAGCAGCTCTGCTTGCAGCAGGTCTGCCCGCTGGGCTCACATGCGCAACAGCTGATGAGCGCCTTGCGTGGCGACGATAACCTTGTCTTTGTTTGTTGGCACACTTGCTTGTTCTGCGCTTGCAAGCCGGGCAGTGTCCTTATCGTCATCGTCAGGGAGCACGCAACTGGCAGGGCGACGTGTGCAGGCTCTGGCCTGGTGGTCAGGCTGCGCAGGAACCTAGTCATTAGCTTGTGTTCTGAGCGGGGGCAGGCAGGGAGTGCTGGCTGCCATGAAAGAGCCTGTAAAAAGCAAACTGGTCCAGCGTTGTATGATGGTGATATGGCAAACCCCGCACTTACATAAGCGCGGCGCTCCCAGTGCGTCAGGCTGTGGTGTCTGCGCAAGACATAAGTAGCTCTGGGTGGGTATGATTGGACACTGCGAAGTTGAAAAGCACAAAGCTTTGTTCACCACGCTCGTGCAATGTGGCAGTCAGCATCATACCAAGGCTCATTTCATGCAGTATGATTGTTGCGCTACATGCACCCAATGATTGTTTTTGGAGAGCAAGTCCATTCATCATTCATTTGCGTTCCAGCAAGCAATCACATTTGCGCGAATGGGTTCCTTTAAATACAGCTGAAAGGCCGGCTTCACCGCACCCTCCGCTGCGGCAGCCATGCAGGCCTGCAGGTGTGTTCCAGGTATGTGTGAGGGGCGAGGGCCTGAGCAAACCGTAGCCGCTGGTGGGGTTGTCAGTAGATGCGCTCACTGGCTGTGCCGTGCATCGTGGCTGGGCTCCCCGCGCGCCAAGGGCACTGAACAGCTGGGGGCATGCGCTGACATCTGGGGGCTGGCCAGTGCATGCTCAACGCGCGTGGGGTGGCAGCCCCTCGTCTCCCTTATCATGCGAAGCGCATCCTCATCCCCACTGAGCCAGCCTGTACCTAGCACCATCGCACCTGTACCTAGCACCTGTCTCCCGTCAGATGCTTATTAAATCCCTGCAATGATGGTTGCACTGGGCATCACCCCCATGGGGTGTCATTCCTCCGTGGTTGCCCCCACTAGTGCATCTGAGTCCCCAGCCATGAGTACCAGCCGTCCTGCATGGCCTGCAATGCAGGCAGGTCCTGCATGTTGTGTTGTCCCGCTACAGCTAGGCGCCAGGGGTGGCGCCAGTGCCGGGCGGCGCGCCGCCTGCTCGGTGCGGATCGGGTGGTCCCTGAAAGGAGCAGGCTGACGGGAGTTGGTCAGGATCCTATGTGGGCCGCCGCATGCGATTTGGACCGCCGCATGCGCCTGGGCGACTGCGGCACGAGAGCCGTGGCGCACTCAGGCGCTGTTGAGTACCTTCAGCAGGCTGCTGGCATTATTGCCTTCAGTGGGCGGCTAGGCTGGCATGGTGTGCAAGCAGGTTGTCCAGGAAAGAGTCTGGGCGCAGGCTGTTTACTCTTTCCAGACTGAGCCTGTAGCGCATAGAGTCAGCTGCGTGAGCTCCTTCAGAAGCGTTTGGACGCATGCAACCTCATGGTGCACCTACACCCGCTGTTTGGTGGGCAGAGCAGCATGCTGGACCCCGGGTGCTGAATGACAGCTTGTTCAGAGTTCACCACCACCAGATCACCTTTCCATGTGTAGCCAGGTAGATCACAGGAGCAAATGAATATAGAGGAGAAGAATGTGGGAAGTGGGCTCTGGCTCAAGGAGAGCCTGAAGCTCTATCACCGCTCTTGGCATGGGCAGCACAGGGAATGTGATGCGCTGTAAAGGCGTCCTGTAAGGACGTGCCTGCGTCACGGCTGTGCCACCGCAGCGCAGTGCAGGATGTTCAGTCAAGGTGCCCTCAGTCCATAGGGCGCAAGTGCACAGATGGAGCACCCCGTGCTAGGTGCTGCAACGCGACTAGTAGCACTGATGGCTGGTAGTCACTGCCGCGCTCCTGCGATGCGTAAGGTGCGCGGCTATTGAGCGACGTCTGGCGTACCGCATTCTC
>JAABUH010004129.1_pt1 | contig 11934 bp, 11 predicted proteins | sample 5559121 | NCBI WGS metagenome assembly JAABUH01 (sample SAMN10711871, study PRJNA513364) | rock metagenome | isolation source: Antarctica rocks | place: Antarctica: Victoria Land, Battleship Promontory nord | collected 2015-12-28 | reverse complement strand
CTTCTTCTTCTGCATCATTTCAGAAGCCCTGGGGTTTTCAGCACTTCAGCAGGCCCATAGGCTTGTTGCATGCCTGTGTAAGTGACTAGCACTCCTGCCCAGTACTGAATTTGCAACATCAGTTGGTACGGCAAGAGGAGCACACAGCATGGCATTGCCTGTTTAGGCTGCGGCGTGAAGATGGGGGATCTGTGGTGAGGCTACGCTGGTATGGCCCTAGGACTCTGAAGCCAGATCAGAAGATCTATGTGGAGAAGAAGGTCCACAGGGAGCCTTGGACTGAGGAGGCAGGTTACAAGGTGAGCTGAAAGGCAACCCTCCTGGTCTTGAAAGGCAGTCCTCGAAGGGCAAAAGTACATAAGCCACAGAGAAAAGACTCTTGATAAAGGGGTGCAGGCAGTGCTGGCTCCTGCAATCCGTTTTGCTTTTGTGCAGCAGTCTATGTTGACTTTTATAGTCTACATAGACTGCTGCACAGGTCAGTCTATGTAGACTATAAGGCGTGCAGTCATCTTGAAGCAGTGCCAAGCAGCCTGATGTCTGCAAACCTCTTGATCTTGCTTTAGAGTATACCAAAAGCTGTTGAAGCAGCTTAGGCTGAAGCTGCCTTTCTTTAGCTTGCTTTGCTATATCTTTGAGCCAAGCAGCATTGTGCCACAATGATTTGCTCAAACTAATGAGCAGTTTTCTCAACCAAATTCCCACACAAGTGCATTGCTCATTGGCAGCTTTCTGCAAGTCAGGTGTACTTGTCTGCATCAGCTGAACCAATTAATCCATTTTCTGACCGTTCATGTCAGTGGACGATCCTAAAATGGTGGTTAGCTGGTTCAGACTCACCAGATGTGCAGCTGTAGGGCTGCTCTGCATGCAACACATCATCTCAGCTCGTTTTGGTGAATCTGTCTGACTGGTACTGCAGGAGAGATGTGGTGTAGAGCAACAGCATGTGAGGCAGTACCTGGAGGGTGAGGGGGGACCCCCCCTGATGACCGGGGATGGGTCACAGGCCCTGTTCTTGAGGGAGACTCAGCAGTGGATCAACTCTGAAGATCAGGTCAGTCCGACGCGCCCTTCTGCTTCTTTTGCGCAAGTGAATTTGAGTAATTTCAAGCCTAACCACTGTGCACTCAACTCTGCACTTGTTGCAGATTCAAAGGCTGTTACTACATTGAGACACAGAGTATACACGATTTGCCAATTCATCCATTCATTCATTCATTCATCAAATGCATGTCTTTCCTGTTAAGGGTCAGAGCGTACAGTCCTGCATGACTAATTTGCTAATGCGTGTATGGATCATGTCAGCGGTCTCAAGGCCTGTATGTGGTAACAAGTCTGACGGCTGCAGGCGCCTGTGTTACGCACGCTATGCAACAGAGCAGCTTTCCAGGAGTCCAGCAACAACGAAGTGCGCATCAGTCTGGACTCCCAGCTTCATATGAACAGGGAGAGCAACGCGTCCCCAAAGCAGCCTGGGGACTGGTGCCGGGACCTAGGGTGAGTCATCGCCTGGCTCCCTGAATGAGTCCCAGAGGCAGGAGATGTAAAGTGACAAAGTGATTGTGTCAGGCTTCAAGTCTTGCATCCTCTGCAGTCATCAATCACGCACTGCTTGTCCCATTAGGCAGGCCGCAGATGCGCACAATGCTGTACCCACTCTACTGCAGTCGCAATGCTGCAGTCACAATGTTGCAGTCACAAGGATGCAGTCACAAGGATGCAGTGACAAGGCTGACTAATGAGGCTGCACTCACACGGATGCACTCGTGAAACCGCACTCACGAGGCTGCACTCGCAAAGCTGCACTCACAACGTCGCACTTGCAATGATCCACTCACAATGTACCATCACCAGGGTCACTGACAGCTATATTGTGCTGAGGAGCCCATGCATGCCGGCGTACAAGTGCTACATCACTACCCATAGATAGCAGGATGGACAGGACATGATAAGAATGAAATGCTTGTCATGCAGGGGGGTGTTGGGGTCTGGGGATGTGACCCACTTCCAGTACGATGTAGCTGAGGTGAAGCTGGGCATCAAGGACAGGCCTGCATGGATCGAAGACTTAGTAAACTCAGGTCAGTCTACATATCAGTCATCACAGCAACACCCAACTCGTACTGCGCTTTGTTTCCATTGGAATCCTGTTTGTGTAGAACTTGTGTCTGCTTGATGGCAGCAGTGGGCAGTTGAGCACACTGCATGCATGTTAGAATCTGCCTCCTTTCCAATTCAGTGTAGTAGCTACTGCTTACAGCAGTTGTGATTGCAGGCTGCTCCTGTCCAGTATCAAATGTTTCTGACAAGTTTGCCTACAAATTTTAAACCCCTTCAAGGCCAAGTCGAACTTAAGTTTAATAGAAATCTGTCAAACTTCAAGTTGACATCAAAGATCAAAATCAGATGTCAATTGAACTGTATAATAAAATTCGAAAACAAAAAAGAATTCAACAGAGTGTTTTGTGTCAGGTCTGCTGTTGAGGGTGCCTAAGTTCAGCAAGTACCTGCATGGCGTTGCCAGCCTGTACCCTAACCGCATTGAGGCCATACCCTACTGGTTCCTGCCGGCTGACAAGGAGGGCTATGTCATGACTCCTGCCAGCTGGGAGGAGATGGCAGACCCTAAAGACCCATACCTCAAGGTGCATTTCCATGCTCACAATCCTTGTGCAGACTTTGGTCATGATGCTTGTGTGCCCTGTGTTGCATAGGCAAAAGCAGGATGCATTTGCTGCTGCCTGTCTGTCTACTTGCTGTTGCTTTGTCTACACAAGTTGTGTGCACTCCAAACTAGAAGGATTTTGAGTGACCATAAATCTTCATGTAATGTTGAAGATTTTCTTAGGTGAGAAAACAGCAACCTGACAGAGCAACATGATCCAGGTTGCAGTCAATGCTGTATGATGCTTGGCCTGTTCACTTGTTCTCACACAGCATCACCAACATACATCTCACAAGGTCACTTCACCACCCCTTCAGCTCTTCTGCTCACACACTCTTCTTGCACATTGAAAGCGTTCGACATTGTTTTTCTGGCGTCGTGTCTATCCTGCTGTACCAGAAACTGCTGGGTATGTCTGAGTTCTGGTGGCAATGCCTAATCACCCCTCTGATCCCCTCTGATCCCAGGCAAAGCCGCTCACATGATGTGCGTGTGTATGAATGGGGAAGGTCAACAGCCAAGACATGTGGTGTGCAGGATGCAGCAGCATGGCTGTTCCCTACCACTGAGGGCTCGCGAGCAACAGCCCTGCTGCAGCCAGAGCCCAAGTCAAAGCAGCTGACTCAGCGCTTCAACCACTTCTTCCGGCGCAAGAAGCCAGAACAGGCAAGCTCAGAGGAAGGTGTGAGTCAGCCTGACAGTGATGTCATGCTGGGTGAAGACGAGCAAAGGATTAGGGGTCAGCAGCCTGGGCTAGTGCAGGAGCAAGGGCAGGGGTTGGATGCCTTGGGGCAGCAGAGCAGGGCAGATGCACGGAGCAGCCCCAGGCCCCTGTCCAAGACAGGGCAAGCTGGCACAGCCCCTCAGCAGCAACTACCAAGCAGTCCAGCGTCTGATACAGGGCTGCCTCAGACAGACCCTGAGGACTCAGTGCAGCAGCCTAAACAGGCAGCAACAGCACAGGCAGAATCAATGCCTGCTTCCATACTGCCAAGGGGACAGACAGCTCCTTTGAAAGAAGGCTCCTCTGCACCACTGCCTAGTCAACATTCCAGTGCCCTGCAGGGCCTTTCCCAGCCGCCCCTGCGCCAGGCCAGCTCTTCACTCCCAAACGCCTCTTCTTCTTTGCTGCGCATTGCCCAGGTGCCCTACCAGCAGGCATCCCCCTTCCAGGGCGCTGCTCAAATGCCCTACAATCCCTCCTCTTCTGCCATCGTGAGCCCAGCACTGCCATCTGGCCTGCACGCCTTGCCTAGTCAGGACCTTCAGCAAGGCCCTGGGCCATTGCCATACAGCCCATTGCCGAGGGGCATTCCCGCCCCAGACAAAGAAGAAGAGCAACAGAGCAGAGGGCCATGGAGACCGCCTAATTTGCCGGCTGTCCAGCCTGTATTTGAATCAGACGCTCTCACAGCACCCTTGTACACACACAACTCATCTGGGCAGATGGTCCAAGCAGGCCCTGCCTTGCCCACAAGGCAAAAGTTGTGGGAAGGAGATCTGCCTATTGAAAGGCAAGCTCAGCAGGAAGAGCACTATCGGCCTGGTAGGTATGATGGCTTTGCGACAATGCACAGTCAGCTTCCAGATAGGCAGCAGCAGCAGCGACAGCAGCAACAACAGCAGGCAGCATGGCAGCAGGCCCATGAGCAGCTGCCTCAGCAGCTACCACAGCAGCATCAGCAGCAGCTACCATATGCTGCCGATAGGGACCACATCATTGACATGGGCAATGCTCCACAATCACATCTGGCGCCCTCCTTTGAAGCACAGCGAGCACAGCGTCCTCAGCGCAGTGTGAGTGGCAAAAGCCAAGAACCTAGTCAGGCAGCTGCATACCCTGAGCTTGCGCAGCAGGTGCCCTTCTATGAAAGCAGCCCTCAGTACATGCCATCAACCCTAACAGCCAAATCACCAATTCGCACCAGGACTTTGTCCATGGTGACTGGCTTCCTAGGGTTTCCTAAGCAGCAGACCCAGCCCAAAGACCTTGAGGCTGGTACAGACCCTAGGCCAAATTCCCCCAATTCAGCTCAGGGTCCCTATGACCCTTCCCCACCCTCAGGGTGCAGCCCCAAATCAGCTCTGCTTAGGTCAGGAATCTTCCAAAACCCCAAGACGCCTGATCAGGACAGGCCCATCTCCCCTGAGCAAGCAGAGCGAAGAGCAAGGGGACTAGTGCGCACCAGGGTTGAACCTAAAGTCTTCTTTGCTAATGAGAGAACATTTCTGCAGTGGCTGCAAATCAGTGTGCTGCTGATGTTCACTGGGCTGTCACTCTTGGGGGGGTCAAGCGTGGGGGGGTCCAAGGGGGGCTCAAGTGAAGGCAGCAGCACTACATGCGCTTCAAACGACACTGCCTGTAAAGCAAGCAAGGTCAGTTGCCGGGGAATATCCATTTCTTGCCTTTCAATGGTCTGCATCTGCCTGTCAGTGGTCTGCAACTGCCTATCAAACAGTTCGTTGTGGCCCGCCACTGTTTTGCCATCTGTCCGGTGCGCTTGGCAGCATGGTACACACTTGCATGCTTCCAAGGCTTGCTGGGTCTGTCAGCTCCTGCATGACCATTATGCAGCCTCTGGTTATGACTTGCCACATCAGCCATTGCAGCACCATCAAGTCCACGCTGTAGCCTGTTCTTGTGACCTCTGCACACTTCACTGTGCAGCGCCTGACAGTGCATCACAAGACAGGCAGTCCACAATATTTGTGATGACTTTTTGTGAGAAGACCCGTTCCAACTATGTCTGCATGCAAGGCTGATTGCATCATGCTGAAACAACACAACTTTGTGGGTAGAAGCTTTTCAGGAGAGGTGTGTCTGCGTGCAAGGCTGCCTGCAGCGAAAGGACTTTGGGGATACAAGCTTTTCAAGAGACAATGTGTGTGTGCGTCTGCCTGCAGTATGCTGGAGTCATCATCTCTCCCATTGCAATCCTGTTCATGATGTACGCCCTCTTCATGTACAAGAGGCGCACTGTTCAAATCCTGCGGCGTGCAAACGTGCGCTATGATGACCAGAGTGGACCGGTGATGTTGGTCATACTGCTCATCGTCGCTACTTTGGCTTCTCTCGTGTTGACGGCATATGGCACATTGAGATAGTGCCCTGACTTTGAGCCCTGAGGGAAAGAGGACTGCAGAAGCAAGTTAGTTAAAATGGAAAGTTTGTATGAGGTGACAAGCTCAAGCTAGTGACATGAAGATGGGCAGCGGTGAGATAGCAGCGCACCTTGAAGATGGGCAGCGGTGAGATAGCAGCGCACCTTGGTTGTGAAAGATGGAAGAGATCATCACATGATATGGTGATGGAGATGGATATACAGATGATGGGGCACCTTTAGGCAGAGCATTTCATGGACAATCTTGTTTTGTAGTGCAAATTTAGGGCAGTACACCCTGATACACCAGGTGTTTGTCCAGAAACTTTTGCACATGACTCATCTTTCTGTGAGTCAAGTGTTTGTCAAGAACTGTATGGTCTCTAAGCCAGCATATGAGAGATATGTTGATAGATAGTGATGGGTGCTTTGGCAAATGATTCAAGAATTTACAAACAAACAGGCTATGTTCACTGGTGGCAGCATCACTAGGCGTAACTGGCAGCATAACTGGTAGCGTTACCAGGCTCAAGCAGGCACTTGCAGACATGTAGTTGGCATGACATGTACAGTCTGGTAGACAGCAATTGGTAAATAGGACAAGGCAGATTCAAGGATAGACTGAGTACGCACGTGGGAGTTGGTAAGGCGCATTGATTCTCCAAGGCTCGATCGTGGTTCTGGGCATCAACTGCCTGATTGGGTATTTTCCAAGCCTGTCTAGACAGATCTGCTGCAGTCTTGCCAAGGCTTTTGTCCTTTTTTGCCCAGCTTTGCCCTTATGCATTAAATATTCAGGTAGCTCTCTAGATTGCACCTGCTTCAAGACATTTCACAGGTGACATGCATAGTTCCTCCAACTGAATATGGCCACATCAAAGCCTGTGATGATGCCAATCCACTTCTTGAACATGCATTTGCAAGCCCTCAGTGCCCATTCTGCTGCTGTCCAAATGCTGTAGCCTTGCGACGGTCCACGGCATATCGTTGCTTCCAATGCAGAATACAGACGTCAACTGCTCATCGCTTGAGCCTTACAGCTTTCTTGCTGAAACACAACGTCTAGTCCACATTTCCTACTCACAGCCAAGGGATTTATGCAATCCCTGCAGGATTTGCAGTGCTCCTGTGGGCGATGACTGATCTGTCTGCACTGTTCTATTCTCCGTTGCTACTGTCGGTGCCGATGGGCGCTAGGACCACGGTTGATTTCGTTTCTTAGTGTTCTCAGGTAGCAGCCTGTTGTGGGCCCGAATTGCATCCGGGATCCGGGATCGCGGAGTTTGCGGAAGGGTGTCGGGTTCTGACCCTAGCCAGTATCAGAGGCCTACATGGCTTACTATGGCGATGACCTTTACGGGGACTGTCTATACTTACTGGTATCCACAGGATCTAGCTTTAACGACAAACCCAGCGTCTGCAGCCGGCTAGTCATGCAGCTCATTCTCGTCTTTTGCAGGAATTTGACGGTGCCTCACGTCTTAATCTTTACAGTGGCGATAGGCAGGCTGGTGCTGGAGCAGCTCTGTATGTGTGGGAAGAGTACGATGAGACTTGGAGTCAGGTGCGTACGAGCGCCCTCTGCTCAAATTTCTATTCCAGTGTCCTTGGTGTCGTTGCTCGCAATTGCGCCTGCAGACCCGACATCGTATCCTGTGTGAGTCAGACACACCGTTGCAGATAGCGGTCATTTCCACCTATTTGGGCGATGCCACAGGCAACCAAGCGGAATACTCTGCCCTCGTCTTTGGCCTGGAGGTGTGTTTTTGCTTACACGCTGGACCTGCAATCTCTGCCTCAGAAATGCAGCAGACAATGATAGGTTTTTGCAGGCATTGCATGAAATTCCATTCATCATCATGTTGTTCCAATGTTGGTACAGCGCTGGCTGGAAAGAGTGCCTCTGTCACATAGCATTACAAACTTGAAGCTGACTGTAATGCAGGCTGCATATGATGCTGGCGTGAGGAACATCCAAGTCAGAGGGGACTCCAACCTAGTCGTCAAGCAGGTGTGTACCGAGATCAACAAAATCTGTGGCCCACCCTGCAACAACTGAATCCAGTTTGCTTTGTTATTGATCTGAATAGACATAGTCTTACACTGCCTCTATGTGCATCTTGCACTACTTGCTTGTGGATCAGGATCTGCATGTGTGCCTTGTATCATACCATGCAGAAATCGGCTTGGCTTAGCTTAGCTGAGTCACCCAATCCTGCCACCTGAAACATTGCCTGCAGGTGGTTCTTTGCCCCACATTTCCTCTTGGAATAGTTGACACACTCACAGCCAGAGCAGCCTGCATACCTTGCCATGGTTTCATTCAGTGCATGTCATGCACTTCAAGGGAAGTTGCCAAAAGGCATTGTGCTGCTTGCAGGTGCAAGGGCGCTGGCAGAGGAAGTCACAGCTCCTGCGAGACCTGTATGACCATGCTTGTGATGCAAAGGCTGATTTTTCATGATTTCCAGATTGAACATATCTACAGGTACATTGTGTAGACTCTGTCTGCACAGGAATGAATGATGTCGACGTCAGCATTGGTCTCTTTGATGCACATTTGTTTGCATAGTTTGCATGTTCATTATGCATACAAATGTGCATGTACAGTAGTGAAGGATGCTACACATCAGTGCGTCTGGTACATCTCCTCACGGCAAGCTTGCTCGCTGCTGCGCCTGATCTTTGCAACATGCTGAATGCCACAAATGCAAGTCGTCAAGTGTACTGTTTCCACTGTGTTTGTACATGTGAGATCCATGTTCTCCTCTGCCTGTAACCACCATGCAACTTTCATGTGTGCTGCTAATGCAGGCATACCAACCAAAGTGCAGATCGGCTAGCCAATGAAGCAATTGATGGTGGTGGATGGGAGGGAATGGATAACCTGGATGTAAGCTTTCTTCTTTGCATCGGTGACAGATACACTGAATTGCAAGTTGAGCCAGTTGGCTGTATCGATGGGATTGTACATGCGTTACGCCTCATGCATACTCAAGCAGTGTCGATGTCAAGCAAGAAGGCATGGCTTGTGTTGTGATGCGCATGACTGTTGTGCCATCATGAGCACCTGGTTGACATGGTAAGATTGGCAGAGACTAAGTAGAGTTCAGGACACTCAATTTGGGCAGTTGAGCTGAGGGGTGTGCTTGGTAGTGCAGGGTGAAATGCATATCCCCCGGACAATCTGCCTATATGGTGAAGATGGAATTCTGCAGTTTGTGATACTGTCACAAATACTACAGAAAACCCCCAATGGACTGCTCAGTGGGCAGAGTGCATTCTGGTGCTGTCCCTTCTGGGGCCAACAACACCTAACCCATACTTTCAGTTGTAAGGCTGCAGCTAGGTTTGCGGCCAGCTCCTGATGCAATAGTTACATGAGCGGTGAGAAGGGCCATGTGCTGCGGGTGCATTGGTCATGGTTCAGAGGCAATACTCAGAATCTTTGAGACAGGAGTTGGGCTCCACCAAAAGCACTGAAGCTGAGACACTGCCTTGAGCACTAAAACCTATCTCGCTCTCTCTGCAAGTCTGTTGCCACAGGATGATGTATCTGAGTTGTTAGAGGCGCCCCAGGCATTGCATGTGATCTACATATATGCGAACAAAGCTTTTTGCATGTTGTAACAGAGTGGCATATAATTCAGGCCACCATGCTGTTTTGCCAGCAGAACATCAGACGAGGTCTGCTTCAAGAATGCCTGGACACGGGTTTTGGGATTGTGCTGTCAAATGCCTTGTTTAGCCACGATTTTGGAAGAAAGTTGTGTGTCCACGGGTCAGTCGATGGCACATGCGCAGTTTGTCACTGTAGGACAGACTATATGGGATGAATCTGAACAGCCAAACAAGGAACTGAAGCAAATTTGAAGTTTAAACAGCTGTCTGCACAAAAGCAGGGAATGATTGAATCAGAAATAATAAGCAGAGAGCAGCAAAGTTTGTATGCCTTCATTGCTTTACATCAGTCACAACAATGCCATTGCATGCAGATTGTCAGATGTCTACATCATGCTGCTGGGCGCTTAGCCAAGTGCAGGTTTGTGGAGTGCAAACAGCACTACACCAACATTCAATGGACTCCAATCATTGTACATTGAAGTACGTACAAACAGGCCACAAACTGTAATGACCAGGTTGTATGCAGTGCACATGTACATTACATTGCAGCAATATTGGTCAACGACTGTACAGATCATGATAAAGGCAGCATACAAGGGTTTGGCAATGCAGCAATTTTGGGTTCAGCAAAGCAGTGTGGGTACTGCCTTCAGGTTCTACTTTACGACAATTACATCATGATCTAGCTTATCAACCATGCTGACAAGTGCGTATTACAACTGCAGACAATGTTCTTGACGGGTGAAGGCATGCGAAGTTTACAGCTCTTTTCAATCCCAAAACGTCGATTTTAACCCAGAAACGTCCATTCTACAGTGGAAATCTAAACTCAGAAACGCCTTGGGACAGTAAAAACTCAGTTATAACAAAGCAAACTCCAAATGTGCATATGCATGACATCTCCTCACATGCTAATATACAATTAACCATGACTAGGTAAAAAGCAGCCAAATGGTAAAATTCTTGAACAGTACAGAAGGCTGACATCACAGAGGATTGGACATGAGTCTTGAAAGTTTCTACGGAACAAAGATGAACTGCATTGCCTCCTGTTGGCTAGACTGCTGGTACAACTCAATCAGCCCATAATGCTCTCTTGAACTTCACCATCACTGCATGGCTTCTTGCATGCCTGGTAGCTTCATCAACCAATGTTGTTGACCCCCTCTTCAGCAGCCTGCCACCTTAGAACATGTTACATTGCCGCTGTGACCGTATCGGGTTGCACGAATTGAGCTCCATAACAGATGTGATTGCCTATAACTGTTTTGCTGGCAGGCCAACAAGATGCTCATTGGTAGGGAGCTCAGAGACAGCGCTGGCATTCTTCAGTTCTGCTAAGATCTGCTGCATGCCCGGCTCGTCAGGGGGTGCTTCCCCTCTTGCCTTGGCATCCTCAATCTTCTTCATCAACACCGCTTTCTCCTGGTAACCCAGCCCACGATTGGCGTACCTGCACGGGTTCAGAATCCACATGGGCTATGGGATGTTGTAGTAGCTGTTTCAAGGGCATGATGAGAGCCTTGTCCTGCTGACCTGGATTACAACTGGCAAATAGCAAGCAATTCACGTCCACATGATGAGAGGGTGGGTGGGTGGGTGACTGAGTGATTGGGTGAGTGGGTGAGCAAGTGAGTGGTTGATTGCATGATTGAGTGAGTCAGTGAGCAGGTGGGTGAGTGAGTGAGAGGGTGAGTGGCTAATTGGGTGAGTCAGTGAGCAGGTGATTGGGTGAGTGAGTGGACGAGCATATGGGTGAGAGAGAGCGCGTGAGTGTGAGTCAGTGAGCAGGTGGTTGGGTGAGTGAGTGGATGAGCATGTGGGTGAGACAGAGCGAGTGAGTGTGAGTCAAGCACCTTTTCCAGAACCAGTGCTTCTTGAACAGGAAGGGGCAATCCTCAATGGGAACAGCTTTGGGCTCCACAAACAGCAGGGCCACCAGAATTGTCTCCACAATCACACAGCATGCAAAGAAGAGGAATGTGCCCCACTGCAATGCACAACATCCATCAGTCAGCCAGCCTCTCATGCTGACTCGTTCATTTGCTTTGAGCTGTGAGGTCCCTGCCAAACACATACACAGATCAGCAAACTTTTGTCCTTGTCAGCATATCATTGTATATTTGACATAGTGTGTTACAGCACCCAAAACACCATGCTTGCGTTGTTGTACAGCATGCATTTGCCACATTTGCAAGGCACTACAAAAGAAAGTGTCACACAGAATTTGATGCATCGCGAGCCTGCAGGCCATTCAACGTGATGCAGGTCTGGAGCATGAGTACTCTAGTAAACACCCATTGATCCGCTTTTTGCATTGCAACACAGAACACATGCATGCATGGTACATAGCATTCGGACCATACCTGCAAGCTGCACAGCATTGTAAGGAAGGTTTGTGCAATGACTGCGCTGAACAACAGGTTACAGAAGGAGGCTACAGCCAAGCCACAGGAGCGGGTCTCCAGGGTCTGGATCTCAGTGGGGTACAACCACCCCAAAGGACCCCAAGACCAGGCATATGCCCTGCCATCATGCACA
>JAABUH010004127.1_pt1 | contig 11936 bp, 18 predicted proteins | sample 5559121 | NCBI WGS metagenome assembly JAABUH01 (sample SAMN10711871, study PRJNA513364) | rock metagenome | isolation source: Antarctica rocks | place: Antarctica: Victoria Land, Battleship Promontory nord | collected 2015-12-28 | reverse complement strand
AGGGGGTAAAGGTGAGTGGGAGGGAGGTGTGGGGTGGAGGGAGAGGGCGTGGGTCACTGTGGCTCGGGGTATTCCTGGGAGTCCATTCAGCAGGGCTCCTATCACCTCACGTCCAAAGGGAGTGCCGGTGAGATCAGGCTACGTACGGCTGATCCCCTTGTCTGGGAGTGGCGTACCGTTCGTTCCAGGCGTGACAGCTCGAAAACGAAGATTGAAGGTCGAAAATGAATGTGGTAAAGCTCTTGAGATCGAAGCTATTGCCATCCCCACATCAGCCTCACAGCACCTCATGCGGCGGAGTTGACATACGATCCCCGTTGGGGAGCGGCTCACTCTCCGCACTCCGATCCCCCTCATCCTCCTCAATCACAGCACTGACATCTGGAAACCCGCTCCCTCCATCCATATCAACCTCCGGTAACCCCATCAATCCATTCACCGGCGTCCACGGTAACGGACTCGCCAGGCCAGGGGAACTCGACATGGAAGTATTCAGCCCGCTCGCATGGGATAGCTCGAGGATACGTTGATGTGAAGCGTAGAGTGATGTTTGGAGGAGCGCTATTTGCGCTTTCAAGTGCGCTATTGACTCCACCATCAGTACCTGTACCAATCCACGTGAGAAGAGTTAGGCGTACTGGGATCGTCGATACCGTTGGACTCGCCAAAGGATGTCTTTCTACCTCCGTTTGATAAGAGGGAATGCCGGCGGATCCCCATGCCTAGGTGCGGACTGTTCCGACCAGACCCAGGTCCAGGTTTGGGAAGGGTGAGTGGACTAGTCGGGCGGGAGGAATTGCCATTGGCGTACGGTAGAGTCGGACTAGGTATGGTGAGGGAGGAACGTTGATTGACCGGGATAGGTATTTGAGAGGGTGGAAGCTCGACTGGGATCCCCATGGTGAGCGAGATTGGTGACCCAGATTGAGCCGAGTGGTATACTGGCTCTCGGATTGGATGATTCGCCAACGCTTCGCTTTTGTGTCATCATCAGAGGGGAAGGAAAGTGAAACACACGCGTCGAGATCACGTGATCAACCGAAAAATCAATCCTTGCCACCCAAGTTATTCGAAAGTTGTTGATATTTCCGTTGACCGATAAATCATGGCTTTCATGCGGAACCCTCCCAGTGGGAGAGATGGCCGAGGGGTTCGAGGTCGGCGAGGTGGTAGAGGGGAACGAGGCGGTCGGAACAGTTCACGAGGAGGACAGGGGGGACCGACGTTGCCGTCTACGTTGATGGCGGAGGTGGATGCGGCGTACGGTTTGTCCTTAATGTAAGCTCCGAATGACCTGTACCTTACATTCCCTTTAGGCGGTATATCAGGTCGAAAGACATTTGATGGAAGTAGGAAGGGGCGGAGAAAAGTCGAGCGAGAGGAAAAGCGAAGACCATCCAGTCAAAGGCGACCCCGACCTCCGGTAGAAGACGATGACGCACTGTCCCCGCCTGTAGACACGGCGCAAGTCGTACCGTCCATCAAGAGATCCGACAAGCTTGCAGAGGTCCTGGGGAGAGAACCTGCGGCGGCTTTGACCAAGAAGCGGAAACGCCTACCCGGGCTCGCTCTCCCTTCCGCCGGAAATGATGACGCCGAGGACGAGGAGATCGAGTGGTTGGAGTGGGTTTTGAAGAAGGAGCGGACCAAGGGGAAGGCTAAGGCGGTAGATGATGACGGGATGCAGCTGGCTGATGGGCTTGACGGTAAGTATTTCGACGTCTCAGTCGAGGACAGGGGATAGGGGATAGGGGATAGGGGATAGGGCTGATGATGGTTAGAGCTGTTGGAGCTGGCGGATGTCGTCGGACCGGGGGGACCTGGGCTGCGTCGAGCGGCTGGCGAACAGGATGAGTCTTCAGAGGAGCATGAGGATGAGAGGGTGGAGACGAGAAATGAGGAGGATTCAGGAAGCGCTTCCGAATCTGGAGAGGGCCGGAAAGGGCACAGCGAGAGTCCGAGCGCGAATGATGAGGATGACGCTGGAGAAGAAGACGTGCGGGTATGTTTCTGCCGCGCTCGCGAATAACGACTCGCTCATCTCCGTAGTCACGGAGTGGTGCTTCGAATGCCGCCAGCTCCTCCTCTTCGTCCCATCATTCGCTACCAGCCCCTGCCACCGCTCCAGCGAGATACATCCCGCCCCAGCTCCGCGCCGCCCAGCTGGAGGAGCGGTCTCGCGGGAACAAACAAAAGGCCGAGAAGCGGATGCGGTTGGAGGGGAAGGCTCAGGGATTACTGAACAAGTGAGGAACTGATCACTGTTGATGCGGGGCGTAAGCTGATATGGGGGAACAGGTTAAGCGAGGCGAATCTTGAGAGTACACTTAGGGAGATAGAGGAGCTTTATCGTGGACATAGCCGGAATGGTGAGCACCTTCTCCTGTCGAGCATCATGGAGTGCTTGGGGAATTGGATCATCGAATTCGGACGCTGATACCCCACAGATATCTCCACCATCCTCACGTCCCTCATCATCCGCACCATATCATCCCGCTCGAACCTGCTTGACTCGTTCGTCGTGCTGTACGCTACCCTCGTGGGTGCGCTGCACCGAGTCATTGGGATGGAGTTTGGTTCGTCCACCCAAGCCGTTTAGACTCGAATATTGATCGAATAACTAGGCGCACACCTCGTGCACACCCTGGTCATGCGATACAACGCCCTCACTACCATCTCGACACCGTCCACACCCCTCTCCGCGACCATCTACGAGACGCCCGACGCCTCGAAAGAGGGGCTGAACCTGCTCGTGCTCATCGCCGAGCTGTACAATGCCGGAGTGGTCTCGTCTAAACTCGTGTATGACCTGGTGAGGGGCTTCTTGCGCAGCGGGGATGAGGAGGAGATGATGGACGAGAGGGAGGTGGAAGGTCTGCTGAAAATCTTGCGATGTTCGTGCCTTTCCCAGTTTTTCCGCCCTGGATTGACCGGTTGCTAGGCTGCGGGAGTCAGCTCAGGAGCGACGACCCGGCGAGTCTGAAAGACATCATCAGGCTAGCACAAGAGAAGACGAAAGGGAGGGAGAAGACCATGACGTGAGCTGACCTAAATCTACATCCCGCTGACTTAGGGATAGGTCACGAGCCCGTTTTCTGGTCGAGACACTCACGAATGTTAAGAATAACAAACTCCGCTCGGCGAGTGGTACCGAGCAAGGCCACGAGGCTGCCGAACGGATGAAGAAATTCCTCTCTTCTCTAGGTCGGAGTCGCCGTCGTGAGTACTCTCCTTACCCGAACGAAACACAAATCCTGATTTATGCAGTATTAGCAACAGAGCCGCTCCGAGTGGGACTCATCGATCTGCTCGATGCGGATACGAAGGGGAAGTGGTGGCTCGTTGGCGCGGGATGGTCTGGCGATCCCCTAATGGACCGTAAAGGACAGCGATCAGCAACAAAGCCGAGGGGAGATGTACACTACGAGACAGAAGAGAAGCTTCTGGAGGTCGCGAGGGCGCAAGGGATGAACACGGATGTCCGGCGGTCCATCTTCGTGGTCCTCATGACTAGCGAGGTGGACTCTGACTCCATTACTCCTATTTATCCGAGCTGATGGAACGCAGGATTTTATGCACGCTTGCGATCGCCTCTCCCATCTACGCCTTACCGAGAAACAGCAGAGGGAGTTCATCCGAGTGACTCTCCGTTGCGCCAGTCTCGTCCGTCTGCTAAACATTGACTAATGACCCTGCTGATGAGATCCGCAGGAGAAGACGTATAACCCATACTATACCCTCATACTCAACCGTCTGTGCTCCGAATCATACGATCACCGCTTCACCCTCCAATACGCGCTATGGGACTTCCTCCGCACGCTCGATGACGGAAATGGAAGCAAAGATTCGAAGAAGAGGAGCGGGAATATCGCTCGCGCTGTTGCATTTATAGTCCCGAGGGGGAGTCTCGACCTGACCGTGTTCAAGGTCTGTCCCTCTGCTCATACTTTGATCCCCGGTACTGATGGACCGATCAGGGCGTCGAGTGGACTTCCCTGACTCGATCCACCATGTCCTTCCTCCTCACCTTCCTAATCCACCTCATCCTCGCCACCCAGAGTTCCTCTCCGCTGTTCGTCCTCCCCAAGCATCTCTCGTCCGAGACGATGGACGAGGAGAGTGTAGAAGAGATATTCGACAAGACGCTGGGTAAATCGGAGCTCGCGCAGGGATGGTTGGTCCTCCTTCGGGGAGTGTCGGAAGCGAAGGTGGAGAAGGCGATGGAAGGGATGGGGAAGGGGCGGAGGGAAGGAGAGGTGGTGCGGAGGGGTCTGGGGATTGCGAGAGAAGTGCTTGGGTGGGTTGTTTGAGGGATCGCTGTCGGTATCTTGGGTCGAGGGATGGACATCTTCGTAGGCTGTGACACAGTTTTGGATGGCAATAGGGCACACGAATATCGTGGAGGGGCTGTCCGGATCTGGATAGATTCATAGAGGGCTAACGACGTCAGAAAGCAATCACACATTAAGTGTTCATACATGATACCCATCACCACACTGTCGCGGAATGGCACCCCTGACCTGAGGTGGACAAGACTTGGGGTAGACCAAGCCAGAAATCTACAAGGTGGGCCAATCTCCTTTGTCTGTCAGCTCTGCAACCTCCGCCGCGTTTTATTGTCGCATCGTCTCAGCCTGAAGAGGCCTTTCTATTAGGGAAGAAAGGCGCATCACATTGGTTTTAGTTGCATGATGTTTGACGAGTGTAGGCAAGGATAGCAACTTGATGTCTGTTGAGCCTACTTCAATATAGTTATGGACTACAAATGTACGTTGAGCCTTATTATTGCGAATCACTTTAGTCTTATTGTTGTGGCAGTAAGTTCTGCTTCTCATAGCTTTCACTCCACCCAGAACACTTTGCAAACACGGTAAGCGGAGAGATTGTCAAAATTGTGAAGTCCCACTGATTTTCCTCGCGATCTAGCCATCATCAGACAGACATACTTTCCGTGGATCCAAAGAGTCTTCAAGCCCAAGCCTAACCGTCACCATGTGACTGCCTCATCTCAGAGACTTGCCGATGGCTCTGCTGGATTTGTAGATGTCTATCCATCTGAAGGGGAAGCTGCATCTGCAAGATACAATCACAACGTTCCACAATCTGTATCCACAGGTCCCAGAGAGCCTGAGATAATTCACACCAATCCATGGTTCCGCATGTTTCGTCATCCACATGTGGGCACGCTGATAACAACAAAGCAATGAGTCAGACTCTGCAGTGGATGTGTCAGTGCATGACTCATCTTGAATACCCATTGAGCTGATGGCCAGCACAGCTGTCATGGCCGGCAGGCCTCAACCTTCTTCAGGCCGGGGACACCCTCCACGGTCTTGCAGAATGCTGAAAAGCAAACATGCCGTTTTGTTGATTGGCAGTCTCAAGGTGCATGTATGGTCAGAGGTCAGTCTCTTGTTGAAGCCATCAAGACTCTTATCCTTGGTATCTCTGCTGCAGAACGGTTAGTGAAACTCTCCCGTAACCTGTGCATGCGATTTGGCATTCAAGATTCTATAAACATGTTTCTCAGCTCACTTTGTTTAGAGAGCAAATCAGTCGCGTGCAAATGTCGGAATAGTATGAAAGGAGGATAAGCGAGAATTGCCACCCTACAACAATCAATCCCATTGAACCGTCGTACTCTTTTAGAAATGTCACCTTATCCTTCCTCATCCTTTGAATGACAAACATACCTCCTCCCCTTTGCCACTCTGAGACCTGTCTCTCTGTGCTTCACACATCGCATACACAGTACTGCTTCTCCTTCTTCACTCCCTTAACTTTTGTTGTTTGGCGCACTGCATATCCGCTCCAATCCCGCAGGTTCTGCTTAGTCAGTCGGTCAGGGTGTCAATATGCTCGCTACGTCGTAGGAAGAATTTTAATTTGTTGTCGGCGTTTTCGCCAGATCACTTCGGGTTCGCGTCATGACGGAAAGCATGATCGTCTCCCATATGCACAAATGCCATAGATCCACCCCTCATTCTTCATAATTCCTCGCCTCCATGCCGTCCGGCGGCCTCACTGCTGTCTTCTCTATGCAACCCAGCCCATCAGACCTTTCCACGCACCAGGATAAGAGACAGGGAAACGAGACGCACCTTTACCAATACTGGACCAATCGGTACTGAGCGTGGTCCCGCCCGACTCGGTGAAGGACTTGATCATGGCACGCCGGGTGTCGTCATCGGCGTTGGAGTAGATTGAGGAGAAGAGGGTTTGCAGGGCGGCGTCCCCCCCGGCATTCTAGGGAGCAAGCGAGCGTTAGCGAGCGTCGGTGGGAGGGGGCGGGTTTGAGGGGAAGAGCGGAGCGGGCGGAGGAGCAGGGAGGGGAGATAGACGGGGACCGGGAACGGGAAGGGGAGAAGGTAGGATGGGAGAAGGGGGACATACGGGATCTGCGGAGTTGGCAGTTTTGCCATCGTCCAGTTCTTCGTCCACTAGACGATCCCAATTCTTCTTCCCGGCCGTCTCGGACTTGCGTGTTTCGGTAGCCGTGCTCGGCGTAGGGGTGGACGAGAGAGGAGTGGACGGTCCAGCGACAGATGAGGTGATCGGGGTAGACGAGGCGAGCAGGGAAGGCCAGTTGATCGATTCCGCCTTGGCGAGCATGAGTTCTAGCTGGACGATATCATCGTCAGCTGATAGCACGTCGCGACGTGGGGGAAGGCGCGGACCTTACTGCTCAGCACACGCATGTTGCTCTCGTCAGACTTGATGGAGGCATACAGTGGGTCGAGCGATAAGTGTTGGGGAGTGGACGGGCCGCCAGGGAGGGATGGAAGGGAAATGAGAACCTGTACGAGCGAGATATGAGAAATCAGCTCGAATAGCATCATCCAGCTGCTGGCAGTACGCAGCCGGAAAAGAAACAGTAGTCGAGCTCGACGGACCGATTCAGGTTGGAAGTCCACCTTCACATCCTCTTTGATGCTGGGAGCGCCGTAGCCTTTGAGGTAGAGCGAGAGGATCAGCCGGTCTGGGGTCTGGTAGAAATCGTAGCTATGGCAAGTTCAGCTTTTCGCAGACGGACGTGTCATGATCCTACTGACCGTGGAAGTGGGACTTCGGTCGAATCCATGCTGCCTACTGACTCTGGAAGTTGAATTCAAGGGAAGGAAGACGAAGCATGGGGCAAACGCGAGGTGGGGTCTCCAAAAGCCTCATCTTCCGGTCACGTGTTTGTGTTCATTTTATAGTAGAGCGTCATCCCGCTCGAGAGGCGAAATCAAGCCGTAGGCAGGCGGCAAGATTTCTTTCACTTCCTCATGCGACGTGACGACCATCATCTTGACTGGCTCCAAGCTGTATGTTGCGAAATCTGTTCATACCCATGAAGGCTTTGAAGTGTTGCGCGCGACCCGGACATACGTTGAGGTTCGGGCACCTGTAGTGAAAAATGTCCGGGAAGCTGCCTGCTGGCTAGCTGGATAGGCGCGTAAAATCGCACGCCTTCTACAAAATAAGACATCCCCCTCAGGGTCGTTCCTGATTGCGTGTTTGTTTCCTATATTCTTCAATCTCGTCTGTTGCGCATTCTGTATCGTCTCCTCGCGTTCCATCTCTCCTTTGTACCTCTCTGTTGTTGATAGCGAGAAGGACCGGAGCCGAAGGGTATCCTCGAAGGAAGCGGGACGAGGTGCGATTCCGGCACCTTCCCGCGGTGAACCTGGGTAGGCCGAGACGACAAGCCTGGAGCGCGCTCCGTCTTTTCGTCATTTCCTTCCATTGTCGAACCGAGTCAACAGACCAGCCTCGTCTGGCTTCATCGATTGCGTCCATACATTCGGTCAACTGAGTTATTTGGGCCATTCCGTCTTTTCGTCAAGCGATCGAACAAAGGCACCTTCCGCTTTTCGGTAACGGCGGAAAGACTATTCTTCGACTCAGCGCTCATCTTTTATCCCCAACTACCACTTTCCCATCCATCGGTTAACAGCATCTATCAATATCCCCATCCATCATGTCGTCCGCATCGCTCTCATCACTGCCTGGACCAACTCGAGGTCGATCCTCGCGATCACCATTCCCCATCCTCATTCTCCTCGCCACCCTCATCAACACCATGTCCGCCGCGACCGTCACCGTCTACACCGGTGGTATGTCAGCCACGACCACCTCCCTCGCACCCGGAGCCTCATACACCGGTCTCGGAGCGTACGATCCCACCACCTTGACACCACCAGCGCCGCCAAACCCGGCAGTATCCGCAGTCTCGTTCAACGTGCCGGCCTCTCCCGCAGCGGCGATGGATGCGGACTTGTTGGTGTCCATCCCTCAACGAGGCAACTTCCTCGGCTTCTCCATCGAGTTGTCCGTCGCGGATTCCATCCTGGGCCAAGCTGGCACCCAGCTTAAGCCGCAGTTCCTCAACTACCTTGCCAACATCCAGGTCCGAGCGGGACAGGGACCGGTGATCCGGGTTGGGGGGAACACGCAGGAAGGGAGTACGATCTTTGCGGATGGCTTGGCGGATGGGACGGAGTTGAACAAGATCAAGACTCTCAGTGCTTCAGACGGGACTGTCACCACTGTGAGTCGATCGATCTAGTTTTACGGTTGGGACGGCACTGAGTCTTGCAATCAGTTGTCGTCCCCATTGGTCGTTTACTCTCCTCTCCTGCTGTATACGTTGTCGAATATCTCAAGTCTGGTCGGGGCCGAGTGGTTCTTTGGACTCTCGTTCAACCAATCTTCTGCCGAACATCCCACAGGAAACGTGCCCATCGCCGCTCAATACGCGCAGGAAATCCTCGGCACCAAACTTCGCGGATTGGCATTGGCAAACGAACCTGATCTGTAAGTCAACCCCGTCACGCGGCGAACTGAGCTGATGGTGAATAGGTATACCGCCCACGGTGTACGATCCCAAGGATGGGGTGTCAGCAACTTCATCTCCGAGTTCACGGGTATGACCAACAGCGTGATCACCACCGCGACCCTGAACAACCAGGCAGCCTTCGTCGGCCCATCCGTCTGCTGCCAGGTCGCCGGCTTCGAGCTCGCCGACGTATTCGGCGCGGGTTTCCTGAACGTCTCAAACGTCCTCGCAGCCGTCACTGTCCAACACTACCCGACAAACAATTGCAAGATCAACGGGAGGATCATCAATGCGCAGGACATCTTCACGGATTTCTTGAACCACACAAACGCGCAATACCTCGTCTCGCTCTATCTTCAGGACTCGGCGGACACGCTGGCGGCTGGCAAGGAGTTGGTGATGCTGGAGATGAATACCGCGAGTTGTGGTGGGTTCGCAGGGTTGAGCGATAGTTTCGGCGCAGCCATGTGGTCAGTTGGGGTCTCCCCTAGGTCGATCGAAACTGATGGAGGGACAGGATGACGGATTATGCGCTTCAAATGGCTTGGGGGAATTTCTCGGCTGCTTTGATGCATGTCGGTGGGCAGAATGTGTACTACAACGTGAGCCGACATCCTGTCGTCTTGGAAATCGTTGACTTGTCCGTTCCTCCTACTTGCTCTTCTCAACGTCTTTTCTCTCAAAATCCTTCTCGCCGCTACGCTCGCGATCCCACGGCAGCCCTTCACCCCACCCCCTACGAATATCTCTCATACCAAGGAATGGACCACCGGTTCAGTCTACTACGCCACCCTCCTCGTCGCCGAGGCGTTTGGCAAGACCAACCAGTCCCAAATAGTGGACATGTCAAACTCCACCGATATCTACCACCCGGCATACGCAATTTACGAGAATGGCGCACCTACCCGGATGGTCCTTTTCAATTACGTCAACGATCCCAGCGGCGCCAACACTTACACGGTCACGATGAACGGTTTCACCTCCGGCCAGGTGTTTGTACGATACCTCGCCGCGTCATCCGTTAGCGAGCAGTACAACATCACCTGGGCGGGTCAGACCATGGGATACTCGTTCGCCTCGGATGGTCGATTACATGGCGAGCAAGCGACTGTGACGATAGACTGCGCGAACGGAGCGTGTGTGGTACCGGTTTACGCACCGAGTATCGCTCTAGTCTTCCTCAGTCCTAATGCATTGACCGACTCGAGCGCGGCCGCCAACGCCACGACGACATTCGCGACAACGGTGATGGGAACGGGGAGCGCGACGGTGAATCCGCAAGTGGTGGAGACTAGTAACGGGCAGAATGGTCCAGCCGGACAAGTGGGCAGTACGAGTCAACAGCGGGCCAGTCAATCGGGATCGCGACGGAGCGTCGTGCCGTCGGTGGGGCTGGTGATGGGGCTGGTCGGGATGGGCGTGGCACGGACAATTGTCTCGGTGTTGGGAACGATCTGTTTTCTTTCATGAGGGAGGGGGAGATTTTGTGAGACAGAAAGTGCAGTTATAGGTCATGCACGGAATTGTGCGGGTATGTAGACACACGTTTTTTGCGCGGACTGACCGAGGTGTACTTTGCAGAGTGGGGCATTCGAGATACCACTGATTCATGACAACGCCAAAAGTCAACTGACCGTCAGCCGTAAGTACCGAGAGAGGTCGTTCCGAACATCAAGCGCTCAAGCCTGCACACCATCACTCACTGTCCGCTACGGTCTATCAGTGGAGATCAGCTGCTTATGGTTGCATCATTCAGGCAAAGTCAAGATCTGATCCATACCCCGGCGATTGACCCCTCAGTTGTCTGGCGAACCTCAACGTTCTACTCATGCCCGTCTTCGCCGTCCGACTTGTCCTGTCACTCTCCGCCAAAGACTCCTCACCCTCATTTATATCCTCCCTCCGACTCATCTCCCTGGCTGTCCGATCGAGAGCTCCTCTATACCGCCAATTGAGATAATCATCTGTCGGGCAGAAAGTCACCTCACCATGGGCAGAGTCGAGGCCCGTCTTCGTCCTCGTTTTGAGAAGCTCAAATAACTCGTCTCCTGTACGGCAGATCTGAGCCCAAATTCTCATCACCGCCACTACCACCAGTTGGCTGACTGGTTGACTCGTTTAAGGTCGGGGCTCCCAACGACTGATATCGTCTTCATCGCCGCCAGCACGCCCGATTCTCTTGTCCGGGACGAACCACCTCAGTGCCGGATACACCTTTATCTCAACCGACGGAACCGCCCTCTTTTCATCCTTCGTGATGAAATGCGTGGTCAGGTGAAAATCCGTCAATTTATCTTCCGTATTGTCAAGCATGCGTTGCGAAAAGTCTTCTTTCCAAATGCTCATCTGGGCCTTCTTCCGCCTCTCGATACGCTCCGGTATCGGCAAAAGTCATGTTCGTTTCTGCCTCTCTTTCGGTCATGGTCATGAATTTCTCATACGATTGCTCGAAACTTTTGTCAAGCTCTGGTCGGATCTTGCTGAGGAGATGGTCGACTTCCTGGCAGAGGCTGGCCGGTACGCGGGAGTAGGGGTCAAGGGTTTGGCTTACCGCGCTGGTACTACTCGATGGGGTCTTCACAGGAGCCATCTGGAGGAAGGTCAGAGGTCAAGAGCCGCTCTGACCATCTTGACTTTGTTGTGGTCAACTCATCCCTTCTCAGATTCTTCCTCGACAGAACTGATCGGAGTGGCCTGTCATAAGACGTCATGTCCGGACCAGCCCTAGCGCAGCGCTGCATATTGCCGCTATCTCTGTTCTGCCCTTGTCTTCTGGCCAGTCTGAAGAGTCATTGTCTGTAGAAGTAGAATCGGGTTTGTGGTCCTTGTGCTCTTCACGGTATTTTTCACATGTTGGTCCTCATTGGGCTTGCCTCCCACTGCTGGATTAAGTTGTCCTTCCTGATTGGTCTGAAGCATCGAATCCTGGGGATCGTCCCAGTGATAGGAATCTTGAGTGTCTGGACGGCTTGAGAGGATTGATTCGCTCGACATTCCTGTCACGATCGTGAATTGAAGCTCGGATAACATCGACGAACATCGCCGACAATAAGCAACCAGTGCTTATCTCCGGCATTGTACTCTGAAACGGGGTGCAACCTTGTTCATTGTACTA
>JAABUH010004126.1_pt1 | contig 11942 bp, 15 predicted proteins | sample 5559121 | NCBI WGS metagenome assembly JAABUH01 (sample SAMN10711871, study PRJNA513364) | rock metagenome | isolation source: Antarctica rocks | place: Antarctica: Victoria Land, Battleship Promontory nord | collected 2015-12-28 | reverse complement strand
GGTTGAATGATGGGAGGGTTTTATGTTAAAGGTACAGCACGGAAGGAAGAATAACGGAAGCAGACGACGAGAAGGAGGAGAGGTGTCCTGGGTATGATGATGAAATGGAAGAGGGAGAAAACGAGCAAAATGGAGGCCCAAGGACGAAGGAGGAACTCACCATGCTCAATCCTGGACCGTTGTCCAAGGAATTTGATCATCGGCTGATAAGCCTCTCGAGCTCTCAATAATCGAGTGGGAAGCATTCGGGAGTCTGTTAGCTGCGCGCAAACCAAAGCAGCGAGTGGAGTACAACAAAAGTTGACATGACCAGGTCCGAAACCATTCCAGCGCTGATCCGGGCGGAAGCAAATCGCACCCGACCTCGCCGAAAACTCCTCAAACAACTCATACCTCTCCCGAGCTATTCCTTCACCCCTAAAACTTCGCAGATACTCGTTTCGAACCAGATCTACGGTTTCGAATCCGCCATGTCCGCCTCACGCCTCAAACTCCCAACCCTCCTCTCCTCCCTCCCCTCGAACGGAAAACTCGCACTCGTCCGTCCCTCGACCTATCCGCCAGACTCGTTCTACCTCGTCACACGTACCCGACTTCGCTTTTCCGCCACCCCTTCCCTTACCACCTTTAGTCCCGATCCAGCCACGGCCAAGGGTAAGGAGAAAGAGGTGGTTGCGGAGGTGGATCCTCCTGTTCAGGCGGGAGGGGTCAAGGCGCATGGTAAAGCTTGGGGCATGTTATTCTGGAAAGGTGGGTCGAATCCTCTCATACCACTTCTCTCGTTGAGAGTGTGTAACAGGAAAATATCATCCCCCTCGGATACCAACCTCTTTACCCGATCCCGAGATCCGAGGCGGACTGAAGCAACCCTGGCAATCTATCGATCCCAGCTCCCTCTCGGCCGATGCGAAGTCAGCGGTGGATGCCTGGAAAGCAAGTCATAGGAGTACGATGACGGCACGGGAGAGCTTAATCAAGGATCGGAAGAAGCGAAGTGGGGTTTTGAGTGAGGTGAGGAAGGCGGAGTATGAGGAAGGGATGGAGAAGCGGGAGAGAGAACGGGAGGAGAGGATGAAGGTCAAGATCCTTTACTAGCGCATGCCCAACCGAGAGAGAGCAGCAAGTGCGTCATGCACGGGTTCGAAATGCACAGGTACTATGAGTAGTAGTGACTGCAAGAAGTGGTCCAGCATCCAAGAGGGCAAACGTATGCTCTGCTAATCCATGACTACCTTGCCCGTGAATCGGTACTTCTCCAGTGCCGACCAGCTCAGGTTTTGCGGGTCAAACGCCGAGACAGGTGATCGACCCTTCCCATAGACGCTGGTCGGCGATGATTTGCGTCTGACCACTGAGTCCAACGGAACGTTGACCGGCCTCTCCCCGAGAACGCGAGGAGTCGTTTCCGCTCGGACAGGCTGTTGTCTTGTTGTTGGCCAAGACCGCGGCGAGTCCGATATCGTGGCCTTCGCCTGTGGCTTCTTTATGAGACAGCGGCTCGGAAACGCCTGACGAGACCGCCATCAGCTTGATTGGATGAGGTTGTGAACGACTTACCGTATCTGCTACGAACGCATACTTGCTGCACCATCCCGCAGCCACGACTTTCGCTCTCTCCTCCCTCCTCCTCTCAGCCTGCTCCTCCTGCGTCTCCTCCTCGGGTTGGCGTCTTGCCATCACCTCGGCCGATGGAGTCACCACCATCTCCTCTTCAATGCTGTCGCTCGGGGTCTCACCTATCCGGCAGACGTGACGCAGGTCGAAAGGCTCGCCACGAGGATGAGCTGGTGCTTGGATCTTGGCGCCACTGGGAGATGAGCCTGGGACGAGAACGTTGCTGAGACGGGACATCACTCGACTCTGGCGATCTCGCTTCGCTGGCGTGTGGTCTGGTATTATTTGAGAGTTCGGAAGTGACTGGGTTTTCTGAAGTCCGTGAGATAAGGGCGCAATAAGTATGGCGGCTTCCGCTTGAGGCTTCTTTCGGCTTGATGAGACCGGTGACCTTGCGCGTCCTCGATCCCGCTGACTCTCTGGGGAGAATGAGTCTCCTCGTGGCGGAGAAGAGAACGCCGGACTCAAAGGAGCAGATCCCGCTGGTGAGCTCAGGTGCGCTCCTTCGGTTACGGGCCAAGTTCGGGCCGGAGATGATTCAGCTCGAAGCGAAGATACCACGGGCGAAGGTGATCGGATGTTCTCATCTAACGAAGGTGACCTCGAATGCCGGGATAGGCCTGCGACGGGCTCATCAAGACAAACGTCGCGAGAGTCGTCGCTGTGTTCCCAAACCAGCTCGACGGCTTCAAGCTGCTCTGAATCGCTATGCATTCTTGAGCCAGAAAAGAACTTGCTTTTCTTCGCCGGCCTGCTGCCACGAGCTCGAATGCCTTCATCGTCTAAGGATCGGTCTCCTGGCTCTGCCAATCGCGGGCGGGATGGACGGGATGAGCACGGCTGATTGGAGAGACGCGATGGACCGGACCCGAAGACGCCGACAGGCTTAGCTAGTATTGGGGGTCTTGATTTCTTCGAGCCTGAACGAAATGGATCAGCAGGCAGTCGTGGAGAACAGAAAAAGACACACGCGAGACGAAGGCATCCATGGGACCAGCAGCTACGTTGACCTTCGAGCTCTCTCCGAGAACATTCTAGAACGCCGCTGCGTGAGTGTCTCCTGCAGTAGTGCGCTCAATCGGCTTACCTTCGAAGCGCTGGTTGAGGTCACGACGGCCTTCCTGCCGACGGGCTTATAGTCCGGCCACTGATCTTCGATAGGTAACATCGTCTCAGGGTGTAGATCGCCTCGTGCCACCCCCCTCGCAATCTCGACTCTCATGTCCCTATGAAGAACATCAGCAGTTTTCACAACCCAATTAGTAACTCTCACAATCCAATCCAAGCCTTATCCTGATCCTGCAGACCTCCCTCGGGGAAGTCATTGAGAGGAACGAGCCGCTTCGAGATCGGGTCGAAGACCCGCTGATGGATAAAAGCGAGTTCGGCTTGAGCGAAACTTGCGGTGTAATTGGGCGGAACAGGCAGGGCACCATCGAGTTGGACAGCTTGGAGTAGCTGGTCTGCTTCAGCGATTATCACCGCAATGATTGGTCAAAGCCCACCTTCTCCACCGTCTTGTGCCGCCGAAGCAGGCGATGAGCCGTCTTGATACCTATACCTGGAATTGAGGGGAGATAGTCACATCCAGACAACATCTATACGATACGTCAGCGCGGCCAACAGTCAGCGGGCGGCAGGATGCCCGCCGCAAGGGCTCGAAGGTCAGCGACGTACCGCCATACGCCGGAACTGCACGTCCGTCCAGCCGTGCATCGGAAAGTCTCTCACGGTCGCCAGCTTATCCCGATGTATCCACACACAGTGTCCGTTTCCGTCCAGCTTGAAGATCACCTGTCCGCCCGTCAGCGCAGGACCACCTCAGGAGCATTCAGCATGCCTGTTTACATCCGAACACCAAGAGATCCGAATCCTCTGTGATGATCCCATCGACCAGTCCCTCCCGCTCAAGAAAACATAGCTGGGCATCCGCCTCATAAGGCGCGACGATGTATTCGACATTTTCGGCCCTCAGCGCCTGAGCCTCCGTCAGTTCCATCATCTCAAGTGAGGGATAAAGTTACTTTTATAAGCTGGTATGCCATCTCAGGCGTAATGTCGATGCACTTCGTATAGACATCCCGAGCCTCCCTCGATCGACCTTGTGACTCGAGTGAGGCGGCTTTGGCAAGGTTCTCCGCTCGTGACCTGCAGACCCGGTGAGGTCAGCTTCGCGACTCTCCATACCACTGCCGGGTGTGCTCGGAAGCAGTCGCCGCACTCGAGGTAGCTAGACTTACTTGGCACGAGAGTTCTCCGTCCCCTTCTTAGCAGGTAGAGGGCCCCCATCGAACACGATGAACGGGGTGATCCCATGATATCGAAGGAGTCGGACGCGGTACATCGCGTAGTCGACGAAGCTGATACACGTCAGCTGACGACCAATCTGATCTTGAACCGCGGATGGTCCGATGACAAGGGTCGGCCAGCTCACCGAGTCGTCTTCTTCCCCTTGACCAAATCCTCCGCGCATCCGAAAGCGCCTTTGTGCAACCATACATATGCCTACATGACAGCATCAGCTCGGTCCGGACTTTGAATCAACTCTGATGAATAGTCTGGCAGTACGGAGACTCACATCAACAGCCAAGCTATCCAACAATCTCAATACAGCTCCATCAGGCTTGTTGTAAGAGAAGAGCTCACCGTTGACCTTTGAAAGCCGAGATGTTTCCCTGCACCTGAATATCCTTAAGCAGCGGTAGCAGACCAGAGATGCCCATCGCGACCCGTAGCCTCTCTGCTCAAGACTGTCGACAAGACTATACAAGAGAAAGTATGAACACGAGTATGAACTTCGGAGGGAGAAAGAAGCAAGTCGCGTCTTTGGTTCAAACAGGGACTGATCACGTGCAGCTTCCTTTGTTCACCGGTCAACGCGATATGAGTGGAGACATGTAAAATCGCATTCACTGGATGCAGCTATGGTGCAGTAATGACAAGGCATACACATTCTTGAGAGCCAGATGACCGCAGATCAGAACCCACATCCGTCCATCCACCTCTCCGCGACCTAATGATTTCATCAGTTCCCCTGTGAGATCTGGCAACGCAATTCTAGAACGAAGAGAACTCACCACCCTGGTCCCCTCCCCCCGTCCCTCACCATCCCGCACAACCTCCACACTCACCGCCTTCCCACCCCTCTCCACTCCTCCATCTCCCGCTCCGCCAACCCTGCTCCCCTCTCTCAAATCCCCCATTCGCCCCTCCTCACTGACGACCAAAATCGGGAATCGCGGCTCATAATTGAACTTCGGCCATTCCCACCCCTGTTCCTGCTTCTCATTCACCTCCCTAGGATCCGAGTCGGGCGGTGGGTCCAGCATGACTAGCCCGGAGGCGGGGTTGTCACCGATGTATGTCTGGGTTAGGAGACAGCTTTGGCCTGAGGCTACCAGGATAGGGGGGAATGGCATTGCTAGGAGGCGGATTTGGGAGCATAGGAGGGACATCATTGGTGTGAACGGCGATGGACCAGAGGACGAGGATGAAGGTGAAGGTGAGGGCGTGGATTCGGGTGAGGGAGGAGCGGTGATGTCGATCTCGACGGCGGTATATCCCTTCTCAGCGAACATGCTTGACCACTCCGTCCATGCTTCCTCGTCTCTCTCTGAGGAGCGGGTGAGACCGAGAGCGCGGATGAAGATCAGTGGAATGGGACATTCGCGAATGGCGGCGGGACTGGGTTGGCGGATGAGGTACCGGGTACAGGATGCGGAGGAGCAGGGGATGGAGGTGGATAGTGAGCGGGAGGGGTTGAAGGACGAGAAGCCGAGGATGGAGAGGGTGGTGGGGTGGCGGAGGTGATTGAAGAGGGGTCTTGAGAATGGTGGCATTGTATGTTTCTCTGAAAGGAATCGAATTTTGAGGCAGAAGGCGGACTTGTGATTATGATAACACTAAGAAGCGGCAAGGGCCGCCGGTATGAGCTTGAAGCACGTAGCGCTATGCCAAGTATGCACACTGAAGATTGTACACTCCTAAGCATCGCAGCTAGAAGCCCCCGCTCAACCCATCCACACCCTACTCCTCACTGCCACCCTTCGCGAGGTGGTTCAAGAATTCGTCCACGTTGAATTCCCCATCACCTCCCTGCTCTCCATTCGCAGGAAAGTCTAACCCCATACTCCGGACCAGCGAGTCGATGTCCTGTTGAAGCTTGTCGACGTCGGTCGACATACCGTTGGCGTCCTGATACGATTTGAGCAGATCGTCCGAATTCTGCACGAGCCCCCCTTGATTCGGGAGCGGTGAGAAGAGCGCGAGGGTCGGATCGTAGTCGTCTTTGTCATTAGACTGAGGCTGAGGCTGAGGCTGAGGCTGTTGGCCTGAGGCTGTCGTAGGAAAGGGCTGATGAGGGGCCGCAGGTGTACGCCTGGTCGGTGATTGCAAAGCTTGGCTTGGAGTTTGAAGAGCTTGACCCTGGGCCGAGTTGGAGAGTGAGTTGAGGAACATCTGCGCCGCCGCTGGAGACTGGAGTAACGAGCCGATTGTGGTTTGCAGAAGGGCAGGATCGAGATTAAAGGCGGCCGCAGCATTCGCAGTCGAATTCGGGCTGAGGGGCGGTACCTGAGCCCCATTTGTATGGTTGTTCTGGGCGAGAGCGTTGTTGTTGGAAGGGTTCAGTAGGCCGTACAATGCAGGAGGCGGGGGTTGGTCAGGTAGCGCTTGGTCGCCCGGTGTGAAGCCTGTCTTACTGCTGGCAGTAGACGCTGTCGGGGCATTGTAAGGAGAAATCTCATCCTCAGTAGGTAAGGTTGTGAATCGCTGGGAGGCGGATGTCCAGGGATCGTCTGTGCCGGAGGAAGGAGCTGATGCAGGCGTTTGGCGTGATCGGGCGCGAGCGAGGCGCGGAAGGGAAAAGGGTAAGGCCGCTGTGGAAGATCCTGGCGAGAGGCAAAAGGTCAACTGACACTCAACCTCATTCGCGGTAGTCACCGTTCGCCAACTCCACAATCTGGCCATCCGAGTCATCCCCAGACCCAGTCCGACCATCCTCTATCATTCGGTCTAACCCCAGCCTTCGCCGCTTCTTCGATACGCCTCCTTCCTCAGCAACTTCATCCTCCCGTGTCCTGGCAAGACCACCCCGTCTCAATGCCTCCTTCAGCCCCTTCAGACCTTCGCCTTCCGTCCCGAAAAGCCGCTCCAGGAACGAGACGATTAGATCGATCGTCTCCTGGTGCTTCTGATTCCGTTCCCGACTTTCCAGTGCCTCCCGCCATAAATGCTCATTCGATGTCTGCAGTGCTTTGAGGTCCGCCCCAATACTCGCCTGTGTTTGGCGGATTGCAGCAATACCCGATGTTATCGCGCTGATGTCGAACATCTGACCTGATGGGCCTACAAGCGGTAGGGCTTCTCCCTCTGTCGAACCATCGGTGATGAGGTGTACAGGATGATATTGTCCTCCAGGCGAGATCATCCCCGCTTGTCGAGCGGAGGACCGAGTGCCGCCAGTACCTGGAGGTATCGGCTGAGTGAGGACTCCGGGGCGGTTGTTCTTTCGTGTGACGCGATTCAGAAGCTGAGGCTGTTCACGTTTGAAGAACGGGTTGATGAATTCCCACAGCTCCAGCGGGGTTTCGTTCTTCAGGACACCGGATTGAAGGTGGGGAACCTTATCTACAGAAAGATCAGTCTTCAATGCCGGTAGGCGAGTATCACCTACGAAAGCCATACCTAGAGTGAAATGTCAGCTTAAATGCACATCTATACTGGAAGATGACTCACATGTTGAGCTGCCGCACGAAACTCGAGAAGTTGGAATGCTTGAAGAATCTCGGCAGCAGTTCCTTTCCGAAGCGCTCGTGATTTGGTACTGTATGGGATCGGCTTCATAAGCCCAGAAGTCACCAGTGATTGAGCGGAGACAGGTCGGCCTCATCGGGATCAGCGTCTTGCTGAGACTCACCTAGGATCGAGTCCCCCGATTCCGCCCAATGTATAAGCTCGTCCGTCCCGGCATCGGATACCATGCTAAAGCGAAAACGTCAGCCACGACTGGACCGTGGCAGCTGCGCAGCTCCCATTCCCTAAGCCACCGCTGACCCACCTGAACAGCTTGTTGAGGAACGCCGGCACCTTGATCACCTCCCCGTTCTCGTCAACCCTCATACTATCCAGCTTCGCTGCGCTCGAATCGCCATCCTTCAATCCGGTCTCCGATGATGGCGAGAGCCCGTCTGCTTTTGGTGATGGAGATCGTCTGCTTGGGCCAGCGATACCATTCAGGTTGGTCGTCATGTTGGAAGGGGAATATGGAAGTGAAGGAGGACGACAAGCCGGGAACTCAGCAACAAGGGAATTTCGACCGGTGTAGTGAGATTTGGGCGATCGACCTCGAACTACGAGTCGATCTGAAGTAAGAAGCAGCGGAGTGATACAATGGATGATACGGAGACTGGAAATATCAAAGACCGATTGATACGAGTACCCCTGTCACGCCTATTGGCTTCAGCGCCTACAATCATTGGGTGAATGGGAAACACCTCTCGGCTGGAATCAATGACGCTTCAGCGTTGGCCGTTTAAGGCGGGCCAGCAAGGATTTCTGCATCATGTCGGACGTTGGCGGTCCTGTCAGTCCCGATGACCATGAGGACGCGCCGACTGTCGGCTCGACGTCATCCGAGGACCCAGCTCCAGCTCCAGCTCCAACACCAGAACAGCAACCCGATAAGACTCCGGCCGAGGGCGAAGACTTAGCTCCTTCAAAAGACGCCTCACTACCCTCGCAACCTGTCCCAACCGCTCCTTCACCTGCTGTCCCAGCTTCCTCAACATCAGATGCGGCTCCACGTCCCTCACCAGCTCCACGTCGACCCAAACCTCCCACAAAAGGTATTCTCAAACCACCACCTCCCCCTCCGAAGCCGACCCTCGGTAATCGAATTCGCGACATCGTCACGAGCTCCGTCAGTGTCGTCGGTGGAGGTGCGAAGAGTCTGTTCGACCCCGCCGTGGAGACAGACAGCTCAATAGCTGGACCGTCGAGCCGAGCCGGTCCGAGCACGACTTCCCCTCAATCGATGAGTGCGACTGTTGGCGGGACTCTCAATGCCCTGTCTGGTCGGCTAGGGATGGGCTTCAGCCGCTTGGTAGCTGGTTCTCCTTCTCCATCAGCGACCTCAACCCCTTCTAGCTCTCCCATGTCGTCGAGGACGATACCGCTCCCCGAGACAGGCGGTGTTCCTGCCCCAATGTCTGAGAGGAGCCGGCAGAAGCAGCCGTTACGGCGGGCGACATTCTTGCTGCCGACCTTGAGTATCACCTATCCTATCAGTTCGCAAGGAGAGCCATGGAGTCAAAAAGTACTTGATGACCGGAGACGAGTCAGTAGGAATTGCGGCACTACCGCGGGGAAGAGGCTGACGAGAGCCAAACAGATTGAATCGTTACATCGAACAACAATGTCTACGAGTAGTGGGGCAGAGTACTGGAACTCGACTCGGCTGGTGGCGCTGTATGAGAACGCTTGTCGGATACGGGAAGAACGGCCTCGTGTTGGGATAGTCAGAGCGCTTGAAGTAAGCTTATCTCGCACACACCCCTTTCAAGCAGTCGACGGCGTTGGCTGACGACGTCACCAGCTTCTTCCACCTCATCCACGTCCCCGACATCTTCACCTCACCTTCAAACCCATCGATCCCGCCCATCCGCCCGATACCGCTCCTGGCAACCTCGAAACGCCTCTAAACCGCCACGCCGCAGAAGCTCTCGCTGACCTTTTGACCGCTGAATGGGGACTGTCAGAACTCAAGCTCGAGAACGGCGTCCTGGAGGGAGACGACGCGTTGAAGCCGATCCTGCATGCGTTATTGATCAGCGGGACTCTGCCGACGCTGAGTCTCGCTGGGAACAAGAAGGTCCGGGCTGGAGGATGGCGATTACTTGCGGTCTTCCTGAAGCGAGTAAGTAACTCCCGAAAGGTACACGACGCTAGCTCATCGTGTATGTATAGGCGCAATCATTACGGTGCATTGACCTATCCGACACTTCCTGGGACAGGAAAGGCATTGATTACCTCGTTCAAGCCTTGAGTTGCGCTCCTATCCCTTCCTCGCTGCCCCTTGGGCTTTCCACCAGCTCGACTGGACTGCCACTATCTCCGGACCGCAAGCACCTTCCCGATCCTCCGACAGATACACCTCCCGAGAAAGATGAGCAGCAACAGCTCAATGGTTTCAGCAATGATTTTTACGGGTCATTCATACCGCCTGCACCCTTATTGCGGGACGGAGAAGGGGACAACTGGGCGGCTGCGGTGCAAACGCTCCGAATGGACGGATGCGGGTTGAAAGCTACCGTTCTAGAATCATTGGGTGAGTATACCGTTGTCGTGTCCGATTTGGCGCTTAGATGAGCAAAGGTCAAGGCGGGAGAGCCTCGGACCTCAAGAATATCTCCCTTCGGCGAAATCGAATAGGACCTCTCGGCGCGGTCGCATTAGCCCTGATGATTCGCGATTATCCCGACTCAGCAATCACTATGAGCTCCCTCTCCCCTTCACTCAATACAGCACCATCCATTCATGATCCCTCTGGACCCACCCTCGACCGATCACTATCGCCCATCCCTTATGCCGTCCGATCCCGGCGACCTCCACGTCGCACTTCCGGGGCATCGGATGATCCCGCTCTACCACCTATACCGCTTGTCGTGTCCTCTTCAACGGGCGGGATCACTACCCGCACACTACCCGAAGGCTATAAGCCACCGCCACCGCCCAAGCACCCTCTGGTCTTGCCAGGAGGAGGCAACTCCACCATGCAAGATGGCGGGAGCTTCGCGTTGAGTCCGGCTGCAGCAGAAGGACGATCATCGAATGCCGAAGCAGGAGGAGCTAGCATGGCGCTTTCAAGGAGCGTACGGGCGCTAGATGGGGTCGAGAGAATCGGAAGACTTTTGACGCTGGATTTGAAGAGCAACGAGATCAAGGTGAGTACAGCCACCCGACTGCTTCGTTGAGCTGAAGCGCTTCGCAGAATGGCGTGGGATACATCGCTCAGGTTTTGAAGCGGAATCGTACTCTTCGGGTACTGAATCTGAGCGATAACCGGATCGAGGCGCCTGGTCTTGCCGCGCTCGCCGAGGCGTTGGTGAGCGAGCTCTTCTTCCGATAATCTATCGCTAACTCGTCAACTCAGAAATATAACTCGTCCTTGGAAACGCTTGATATGAGCTCAAATCCCTGCTGCGGACCCACGCTCGATGGGGTGAGTAGGGCCAGCGCAAGGCATTCAGATCGCTTATTCTGCTTAGATCGCAGCTCTTCGGACCAACTTCACCGTCAACACATCCCTGAAACGCATTTTCCTTTCCGACACAAATCTCACCACCGAAGGCGCGATCGCCCTCGCCGAGTTCCTCCCCGAAACCAAATCCCTTCTCCACCTTGACCTCACCTCCAATCCCTTCGTAGACACCGCGGGGACCTTAGCCATCTCTGTGGGACTGAAGTCCAACACCCTCATCCGATGTCTAGACATATCCATTCCGCCGAACGACCCTGAACTCGCCGACTTATCCCAGATCATTCTGCAGGCTTGTATACGGAATACCGAGCTGGCTGCTGCCAACCTGAAAGAAGGGAGGCCCGAAGTGATCTGGGCACCTATCAAGAAGAGTGCTTTGGTCCGCCATGTTAAGGAGGCAGACGAGGCTCGAGCCGAGAAGGAACGAGTGGAAATGGCTCAGTCTCCCGAGGGAATGGCTAGGGAGTACGTGTACACCCTTCGGCCTGAGGACGTCGTCGCGGTATCCCGAGAGACTGCTCGGGATCTTCAAACATGGTTCGAGGCGGGGAGAATAGCGAAACATAATGGCTTTCACGCTTGGAAACCGGATCAACTACCGAAAGACGACCTCCACCCTCTTCTAGATCGCGCGAGGGTCCTGCGAGAACGACTCGTCGATCAGATCCACGAGACGACGGATGATTCGAAGCTCGAACGGCTACTCACCCTCAACGACCAGCTCACCACCCACATCGACGCTTCCAAGTCCTTTCAGCACCCACCCCGTCTCCTCCTACCATCCCAAATCATCTCCCCCGAAACCCCACATCCTCCTCCCAATCCCATAAGAGGATTCCATCCTCGCCGGCATACGCGGATTCCATCCCATGAGATCTCGTCCCCGAACTTCAGTATCGGCGATTCCGACGCCGATTCCGACGCAGAAGAGCTGGACGTCGGTAAGCTCCCGACCTCGACCTCCGGGACACCGAATCGTGTAGAGGCAGGGTCAGGGGTTGGGCTCGGGATGGAGGATGAGAGCGTGACTAGTCCTGTAGAGAAGGCAAGTCGGGCATGGGTGGAGGAA
>JAABUH010004123.1_pt1 | contig 11949 bp, 17 predicted proteins | sample 5559121 | NCBI WGS metagenome assembly JAABUH01 (sample SAMN10711871, study PRJNA513364) | rock metagenome | isolation source: Antarctica rocks | place: Antarctica: Victoria Land, Battleship Promontory nord | collected 2015-12-28 | reverse complement strand
CAGGACTCCTGCGCACCCTGCGTGCGCTCGGCTGTGAGCTGCAAGGCCAGGCTATGGCAGCACCCGCGTGTGGGTGCTTGTCAGCGTGTGTGGCAGCAAGCAGCACGCTTTATGTAAGCACAGTGGCTTGAGTAGAGGGTCATATGCTGCACATGACGTATGACAGTTGACAGGTCAGCATTATGCCTCGGAGCATTGTGCGCTGCTTTGGGCTGCCATGAGCCAGCAAGACAAACCTTTGACATGCACTGTTGCTCTGTGAAAACGCCCAACGTTCATATCGTCCTGCAAATGTGTGCCTTGTGCAGGCAACCGCTGGGACAGACCCAAGTTCCCTAACCTCCAACCCCAAGTTGGGCACAGACTAAGCTCTCTCGCCATCAGTTTTACAGTTTTCATCATAAGGGCTGGCAACATAAACTCCTGGCAAAGGCAGATTTTATCAGGCAGAGCCACGTGCACCTCACGCGAGGTGGCAGGCCCTGGGACATATCTCATTGTACCATTCCTGTGGACATTTGCGCCGCCGCCTGCTCATGTTCTGCATGCCTGCTTGTGTGGGGCGCTGCTGCATGCGGTCAGCAGAGGCTGTAGGCGCACAGACGGCCTGCTTGGGGGAGGTGCGGAACGTCAGCGCCGCTGGGACCTGCCAGTGACCTGCCATGCGGCCTCCACGTTGCGCATTCCATTACAAGTCCCTGGCCCTTGCCGTGCGCCGCTTACGAGCTTGAATACCTTGCACTCCAGGGCATAGCACGTCTTCCCACGTTCAGACATCTCCATTTCCTCCTTGAAGATCAAACATTGCGCAGACCACCTCTACACATGCGCGCGCGGCGCAAGCGGGCCGCCGACCCGCGCGGCCACGTCCACGACCGCCCCCGCGCGCGCCTTGCCGCCGTCGCCGCCCGCGGCTCGCGCCAGGCCGCCAGCGCCCGCCCCGGCCTCGCCAATCAGGCGCTGCGCAGTAATCCCGGCGCACTCGGCCACGAACGCCGCGAATGCGCCCGGGCCCTCCGAAGAGCACGTGCTGCTGCTGGTGTCGCTGCTGGTGCCGCCGCTGGCGTCGTCGCTGGTGCCGCTGCTGGCGCCGCCGCTGGTGCTGCTGCCGGTGCCGCTGCTGCAGGGCGCCCCCTGCTGCCCGTTCAGGGGCGCAGCCGTCGCCGGCGCGCGCGAGGGCGGCGGGAGCTCTGGCTCGGAGTGCGAGACGCCCTCCCCGATGGTGCCGATGGGGAAGGCCGCCGCCGCGGCCGCGGTCAGCGCAGCGCGCGGCGCGGCGACGGGCGCGGCGGGGCAGGCGCACGGCCAGGCGGTGGCGGCCTGCGCCTGCAGTGCCGGCAGCGGCGCGCACAGCGCCGCCGCGTACGTCGCCAGATACCAGGCCACCGCGTCTAGCGGCCAGCGCTGGGCGGGGTCCACGGCCGTGCAGCCATTTACGAGCGGCGACCAGAGGCCGTGCTCGGCGCCCAGCTGCGCCGCGCAGCGCCGCCCAGTCACTCGGGGCCGCTGCTGCGAGCGGTCGCGCATCAGCAAGGCGGTGCATGCGGGCCTCCGCCCTCCACAGAGGCAAGTATACATACACTCGGTTGTATTCTAGAAGCAATAAGGTAATTTTTGTGTCATGGACACAGTCCAGCTGGCACCCTCCCACATCGCCGCGGAAATTTCGGCAGGCCGGACTCGCCCCCGCACGCTTGCTGGACGCACTGTCGGCAGGCCAGTCCGCAGACATGCGGCAAGACTGTGGCATGCTGCGGTGCTGCAGGCGGTATGCGGCCGCAACATGCCAGCACATGCGTGCAACGCGTACTTTGTCGCGGCCAGGTCGGCAGCACCCATGCTCAGCGCTGCTGGCTGGGCTGGCGCGCCGCAAGCGGCCAGCTGGGTCTCAGTAGGCAGCAGCGCGCTCACGGCGCGGCGCCGCGGCCCCCGCAGCCCGTCGCCCGCTGGCCCAGAAACAGCTCCAGCTGGCTGCCACAGGGCTTCGTTGTAACATTTCAAGGCGGAGTGAAAAGGGAAAGACAGGGCGGCCGGGGCCGCGCCTGGCTGCCAGGGCGCAGCATGGCGCCGTCTGTCAGCAGCTCGGCGAGCATGATGCCGAGCGAGAAGACGTCGGCCGCGCGCCTGGCCTCGCACGGCGCGATCATCATCTCGGGCGCCATGTAGCCCGGCGTGCCCCTGCGCGCGCCAGGGCCGCCTGTGACCACGACGCCGCCTGCCACGGCGCGCCGCTCGCTGGCCGGCGTGCGGCTCTCTGTGTTCGCTGCATGCGGCGCGGAGCGCGGCGGGCGCTCGCATCGGCAGCCGCCCGGGCCTCAGGTGCCTTTGGTCACAAAGAGCCCATATGATTTGGTTGGACGCAGCAGCGCCCGGCGCTGGAGCGCGCAGCACAGTGCGTGTGGCAGGGGACTGCCGCGCAGCATCAGCCCAGCAGCCCCACTGCAGGTATCGCACATGGCATACATGTGGGCCCCGTGACCGGCACGCAAGCATCGCCATGGCTCATTGTGCAGTGGGAGGGACGCCACCGAGGCACGCGGCGCGCACAGAGCGCTGCATCCACCTCCGCTGGTGCCGGCACAACGGCGCAGCACATGAGCCAGGGACTCCCAGCAAGTTCGCCGCGCGGCGAGCAGACAGCCCAGACGGCGCCAGGTGCCGGCAGGCTGGGCGATGACGGCGCCTGGCCTGGTGCAGGCGCCCCGGTCGCGGCCCGTGGCCGGGCGGCTTGAGTGGGGCGGGCGCGCAGCAGGGGCGCGCACGTGTTGGGGTACATCGCCACGCTCTCGTCCAGGCCAACGTGGGCGTGCAGGCCCCAGTCGGCAATCTTGACCGCAGCGCCGAACACCTGCGCCCGGCAGGCCTGCTATCGGTGCGCGCCGGCGCCGGGGCGCGCGCTCGTGCCCCAACACGCGGGTAAATACAACGCGCAACGCACTGGCAGCGAGTGAAGCGGTGCACCATGAGGCAGGCCCGCGCTGAGGGTGCGCAGACTGACAGCCATGGTCCCCGTTGGCCTCCTGAACAGCAGGCGCTTTGCTCGCCCACGCGCGCAGGGCTTGCTCAGCGGCTCTCCTGCAGTTGGGTGCCGAGCAGCACACAGGCATGCAGCCCCTGCGCAAAGGGGCGACGCCGGCCCACACTTTCCAGCGGCTGGATCGCTCCCGGGCAGCACCCTCCAGGTGCCGGGCGTGCTGCTGGCGCCGCCGCATGCAGGGGGCAAGGGCGCATTGCGAGCGTGCTCCGCTGCGGGAGAGAGGGGTGCCGGCGGGCGCGCGTGCGCACCAGCACGTTGTCGGGCTTCATGTCCAGGTGGAGCACGCCCAGGGCGTGCGCATGCCGCAGCGCCGACACGATCTGGACCGCCACGCTGTGCAGGAAGGCGCGCGATGAGAAGCCCGCGCAGTATGCGGCGAAGAGGCTGCCCGTGGCCAGCTCCATCGCGAAGCCGGTCAACGCGCCGGCGTCGTCGTGCGCGGTCGCGAGCACCTGCGCGGCGGCGCGCGCGGAGCTGAGCGGGCGGCGCCCAGGGCTCCCGCCGCGGCCGCTCAGCCGCCGGCCTTGCAAACTGGAAAACTTTCCATGAGTCTAGCTGCCCACTGTGTGCCGGGCCTGCAGCAGCCCCCCGGCGCATGTCTCTGTCAGTGTCACGGCCCTCAGCTGCATCAACATACCGTGTCAGTGCGCCCCCACGGCAGCCATGAGCGGCTTGCCTGCCGAGCACCCTTGATCATTGCATCACACGGAGCTGCAGGGCTGCCCCTATACCGCTTTCATCAGAGGATCCGCACACAAGTGCGTGTGCGTGCATCAGGGCTCCTGCTGCTGAGCACGCTCTTTGCATATATGCCTCCAGCGCATGCGCCGCCGCGCAAGCTGGGCGTGACAGAGCGCCCGCCATGCATGTCAGCAGCGAGCGGGCAGCGCCACGCACAGGCCATGGCGCGCCGCCGGCACCAGCCAGCCGCGCGCCTCCCATCCGCGCAGCCCTCCTTCAGCTTGACACCGCACTGCCCGGCCAGCCCGACTTAACAGCCAGGAAAGGCCCGCGTCCCTGCGATGCCCGTGTGTGGAGTGATGGCCACAGACCTACCCTGACTCTAGCCATGGGCCGGGACCCGGGCCGCGCCTGGGTGATGCCCGGGTGCGCGCCCAGGGCCGCCTGCACCGTCACCTCCGCGATCATCTGCGCCGTGTGCGCCGCGCGGCGCGCGTCGGTCGTCTTGAGGATCTTCAGCGCAAATGGCGCGGGCACGGCTGGCGCCGTCGCCAGGTACACCATGCCCCAGGCGCCCTGGCCCAGCACCTTGTGGATGTGGATGTCGGCCTGCGCGCGTCCAGCGCGCCGCGTCACGCCCGGCGCGCCGTGCTGGTCAGGTGAGTATGTGCCCAGCGTGACACGGTGCACATACAGAGTAGGGTCAATCTAGGGTATGTAGTAGGGTAGGGTAGGAAACATAGGTCGGGCGCGTACGTGCGCAGCGGCCTCCCCCTGGCAAGGCACAATTGTCCAATCTCACAGCTTTCCATGCGGCAAAAAGCGGTGCGCAAGCTTTGAGTGCTGGTCACTTAACAATGTCACCAGCGCGCTCGGAGGCCGGAGCGGCTGGCGCACCGGGCGCAGCTCCGGCAGCGGCGGCGCGCGGCGCGCCGCGCGCGCCGCCAGGCGCTGGAAGCGCGCGATGCGCGCCTCGCGCTCGCGGAAGCCGGCAATCGTGGAGCGCGCCTCCGCCTTGATCTGCTTCTTCTCGAGCGCCGCCGCCGCGAGCTGCTCGCGCAGCGCCGCCTGGCGCGCCTGCGCAAGCCAGGCGCGCACAGACTCAGAAAGCAGGCCCGGGACAGGCGCGCACAGGCTCAGAAAGCAGACCCGGGACAGACAGGTGCGGCTGCAGTTGGCGCCCGCCGACCCTGCACCAGCGTTGGCAGTGGGCTCTGCCCTATGCGCAGCCCTGCATGCGATTCCTGGGCAGCGCGCAAACACGCATGGGTAGTGCACGGACCTGGCAGTGGCGGGGACTGCACAGCCGGGGCACCTGGCAGCAAGAACATGAGCTCTGACGCTTAAGCAGACAAGCATGCGTGGCACGGTGTTCCAAAAACACAGTGTGGAGCAATGAGCCCACTTCGCCGCCCTGTGATGGCAATTCCAGCATGACACACATTCAGTTCACGAGGCCGCAAACAGGCGCGGCGCCTGCGCCAGCGGCGCACCAGCGCCTGCTCGAGCGCGCGGCCCAGCTCCGGGCGCGTAACGTCCTGCTCCACGGCGGCCTGCTCCTTCAGCAGGGCCTCGCGGCCCGCGGCGCAGCCCGCGCCGAACACCTCCGCCTCGCGCAGGATGCAGGCATCGGCCCCCTGCACATGCGCGCATGCGGTCAGTGCATGCCAGGCAACAGCTGCAGGGCGTGCGGCGCGAGGCCCGGCGTGAGGCTTGCAGACGCGAGCAGGCTCTCAGGAAGCAGCCACCGCGGCTTGATAGCGCTGTAATTTCCTAATTTTCAAACGCATGCTCACCAATATCTTGGCAGCCAGTAAAGGCAGTGATGGCTGCAGAGCGCTGCTATTGGCAGGCCTTGGCGCGCCAAGGCGGTGAATGCCAGGTGCGCACCCCCGAGCTCGCGCTCGTGCTGCTGGCGATCAGCTCGTCCCAGCGCTGCTCAGCGCTGGGCGAGCGCTGAGGCGGCAGCGCCTCGCCGGCGTCCTTCTCGGAGTCAAATGTGCTCGTGTGGCTTGCGGCGGGCCCACCTGCGCGCGCGACCTTGCGCAGCTGCAGCAGGCGGTGGCGCCACTGCAGCGTTCCGGCTGCTGCGCAAGCTCGGCAGCACACGCAGCCATTGCTGCACTGACAGCGCCCGCCGGATGGCCCCTGCCGCCTTCGCTACCGCGCAGGCTGTCGCACCGGGTGCTGCAGGCGGCGCCGGCGGCGCGGCGGAGACCTCCTCCCCGTCCGACGGCGGGGCAGGCCGGCCGATGCAGCAGCTCAGCAGCGACCGCCAAATCTGCCCCGCCCAGCTGCCGCCGCCGCGCTTGCACCCGCCGCGCCTGACGCGCCACTGCGCCGAGCACAGCCCCTGGCGTCAGCTCACACGTGCCGCGCCTCGAGAGAGTGCATGCGACAGCGGCACGCTTGTGAGAGCCAGTGCCGAGCCTGCAGGCCTAGGGGAGCAGCAGGACTGACCATCAGCGACAACGTCAGGTAACACTAGGTGCAGATCGAGCAGGCTTGCGCCCGGCACTCGACCGGCCCAACCCTCCGTCCCCCCAACTCCGACCTGGCCTTGCCCAACTGCAATCCTGCTTGCCAATGGATCAGTGCCCACGGGCTGAGGCAGGCCAAAGCGGCCGCCTGAGGGCCACCCTGTCCGGCAACTAAGTGAGGCCCCTCACGGGTGACATCCAGCACGTAGGTGAGCCACCCCTATAGCGGGGGCTCACCTGCTGGGCCATAGCTCCAAGGATGTCGTCCGCAGGCACGCACACGCTTCACGGCGCCCTCCTCACGTCCTTGCCTTGATCCCGCACGTACACAGGTCAGAGCTGCACACTAGCGAGATCCTCGAGCGAAGCACACCTAGCCCAGCGACGTGCGTGCTTGACAACCTCCTCTGCCAGAGCTGTATGGCCAATTGGGCTGTACTTGAGTTTCGCTTACCTGGACCCTCTGGAAACCCTGAGGGGCGACCCTGCAGCCTTCCAGCTCAATGGTGTTGTGCACCCCAGTGAGCAGAGCTTACCCGCGGGAAAGCATAAGGACAGCTACCTGTGCATACGGTGGCCGTAGGTTGCATGGTGCGCCACCATGTCGGGCCCTCCGCCACATCACCCGACCTCCGTGCTGCGCAGAGCGACGCGCTCAGCCTTGTTCAGCGCCTGCTGGCTCTTGCGCTGTGCGCCACGCAGCTGGACGCGCATATCAGAGGTCCACTGCACAGCTTGCAAACTTTATGTGCAACACGGTCACATAGCAGGCGCCAAGGCATAGAAGTTCGCAGCACCTCGCACCCTGCGGCGACGGACCGCACAGCATCGCGCGCAAGCTCCGTGCAGGAGGCCGGTCGCGCCGCTGCTCCCTGACAAACCTGCCCTAAGGCTCGCCCGCGAGCGGTCTACTGCCATCCACGCTGTCCAGAGGCTTGCTCTCAGTCTCCAAAGACATCGGTGGCTCGTGCATTGTGCGTATTGCCGCTGAGCGCGCATAGACAACCGCTGGCTCTTGCGCTGTGCACAACGCCGCTGAGCGCGCAAGTCAGATGTCCACCGCTCAGTGTGCAGAAATAGGTCAGAGTCAAGGAGGCATAAGGGCATGCTGGGCAGCCAGGAGGTACCTCTGGCCTGTAGGTAGCGCCAGGGAAGGCGGCCGCAGCACCTCGCGGTCCAAGGCCGCAGGCGCGCAGCACAGCGCGTTGACTGCCTCGCAAGAGGCCAGCCTCGCTGCTGCCGCTTCCGTGTCGAGGCAGCAAAGCTCATACGCAGGCGCTCGACTGCCACGCAGTGGCTTGCTGAGTAAGGTGCAGCGCGCGGCCTGCCAACCAGGCTCTGACAGCCCAGAGTCATGAAAGCTGCGCGGACTGACTGCGCATATCACAATGGTCAGTGGGTCCTGGCGATTCTGAAGTGTCCTGCGCCTCGCCAGCCGTTCGTCAGGCACAGCGCTGCCTGTGCGCTGAGCTGCAGCTGAGTGCGGGTAACACATGTCTGTTAGCTTGCACCGCTGATGCCCGCTGTCTGTTACTGGCAACAGGGCCAGCACTGCGCTGGCGACTTCAGTACAAGGCCACTTGTGGAGCGCCTTCGTGTGGTGGACTGGGAGCCATCAACAGAGATCATAAGTACTCCACGAAGCTGAGCTATAACGCATGGGGGGCCTAAACAGGCAGGCAGGAACTGTAGCTGTCCTTCCTTCATGGCTTTTCCGCAGTAACGTCTGGATGCAACATGCTGCTCACACGAGTGGGAGCTTGAACCACTGCAGTGCTTGCATGCTTGCAGAGTTGTTCTTACAGCAACCCTACCCTAATCGATATGCTTGCCAAAATCGTACTGTGCCCCTCAACGACGGGCAATCACCTGGGCTAATAGCACACCGGGGGTTTGCGACTCAATCACAATACATGTTACAGGGCAGAGCTCACTACGTCAGGACTCAAAGCAGGCCTTAAAGCGCCCTGCCAGTGCACCCGCAGCGCACTTGCGAGTGCACCCGCCATGCGATCGCAGAGCCGCAGCCGGCGCCTCAGACCACCAGCACGCTGCTGGCCAGCGCGTCCAGCAGGCGGCCCGGGGCGTTGTCGGTCAGCTGCAGCGCGGGCAGCGCATGTACTTGCAGAGCCGCGGCCGGCCGCTCAGACCACCAGCACGCTGCCGGCCAGCGTGTCTAGCAGCCGCCCGGGGGCGTCGTCGGTCAGCTGCAGCGCCGGCAGCGCGTGCACGCCGCGCCGCAGCGCGACCAACGTCACCTCCACCTCCGCCGCGCCCTGCGCCGGCAGCTCCGCCAGCGCGCGCTGGCAGCCGCCCTGCCCCACACAGGTTAGGGTAGGCAACATGGCATATTATAGGGCTGGGTTAGGGTAGGTGCGCCGGGTACCACACTGGGTCATGCGCCTGCGCATGACGATGTTGTCGCAGGGCACTCTGCCCTACTTCTCCTGGCATGCAATCCACACAAGGACACGCGCCTTAGAGCGGCGGCCCTGTCGTATGCACTCATCCCAACTCCGCCGGGCATGCAATGCACACAAGCTTACGCGCCTCAGAGCGGCGACCCTGTCACACAGACTCTCCCCCAAATTGGGGGCCCCAATCTACTACTGGAGCATGCAACGTGTCCCCTGAGCGGCACACATGCTCCAGGTGACCAAACATGCACTGCCCAGGTGCCCGTGCAGCTTGGAGACCATACGCACGACCACATGCACTCTGCGCCACTTTGGACACCACAACTCTGACGCCAGAGGGTCTCACCTGAAGCATAACAGAGGGCTCGGCGCCGCCGCGCGGGGCCGCGGCCGCGGCCGCGGGGGAGCACAGGTGCAGCCTCCGCAGCGGCGCGTCGATACGGCTCTGCACACGCAGCCGCACCGGGAATGGCTGCTCCACGCGCACGCTCTGCATGTGTGGACTAGGTTTAGGGTGAGGGGAGCACACTGCTTGTGAGTACTAAGCCACACGACATCGTCTCCCCAGCCCCCGCATGCTGACCACAAGCGGCCCTGACCGACTCACAAAATCACAGATCGGGGCCGCGCTGACGCGCGCGGCATCCGGCGGCGCGCCAGGCCCGCTGCGGGGGTTTCTCGGAGGTTAATGCAGAAAAAACTGAAATTAGGCGCGCGCCTCGGGCACGGCGGCGGCGGCCAGACTGGCGTCCCGCGCAAGCGCCGGCGCGGCCAGGATCTGCTGCGTCTGCAGCCGCCCGCTGTCGCCGAGCTGGCCGCGCCAGCGGATCTCCAGCTTGCCCAGCGCGCCCTCGCCCGGTGCGCTCAGCCGGTACACAAAGTTGGCCGCACAGCCCGGGTCGATCGTCTGCGCGCCGCCAGGCCCCTCGCAACTGCAGGCCAGCCTTCAGGCCCTGCGATCGGCGTCTGTGCATGCACAGCAAGATGCGGAAGTGTTTCCCAGCCATCGTGCTGCTCGGCAGGCCTAAGCTTGCATCGAAAGGCATTCACGTGCTTGTAGCCACTTAAGGTTGTGGTGTGCCAGAAAGAGAGCAAGTCACAAGTCAGGGGGGCGACGCGCGCATGCATGCAAGCAGCTCCCGGCGCCCAGCGGCCGCGCCTGCAGCGCCTGCACGTACTCCGCCAGGCCCGCGCCGGGCGCGCCGGGCGCGCCGCCGCCGCGCAGCACGGGCGCGGCGAGCAGGCCCGGCGTCGGGTCGAAGCGCACATAGTCCAGCACCAGCGGCGCCTTGGCCGCGTTCTCCACGCAGGCCTCCAGGAAGCACTCGCCCGCCACCGCGCGCGTCTGCCGCGCGCGCACGTTCGCATCGGACCGCCGCGGCTGCGTGCAATGTGGTTCTCCCCGCACGCCTCCGGGAAGCATTTGAATGCCACCCGCGCGCGTCTGCTGCGCGCGCGCTCGGGTCAGGCTGCTGCGGCTGCACGCAATTGGCTGCGTGCAATGCGGCACTCCACGCACGCCTCCTGTAAGCGCTCGCCCGCCGCCGCGCGCGTCTCCCGCGGCCGCGCGCTCGGGCCGGGCCGCCGCGATCGCGTGCTGACACAGGCGCGCCGCTCAGCAAGGGACCGCGTCAGCAGGCCGGCGCCGGCGTGAGCCGGCGCGCAATAGCTCACGCATGGCGTGGCCACGACACTGGTACGGCCCCACAGCCTGCACGTCCCCGCCTCGCGCAGGCCCGCCGCTCATGCGCCAGCCGCGGCCGAGGGGCCCCCGCGCGGCCCGGCCGGCCGGGGCCGGCACCTTGGTGCGGACGCTGAGCGGGTTGTGCGCGAGGAACTTGAAGTACTGCGGCAGGAACTGCGGCAGGGCGGGCGCCTCGCCGGGCGGCCCCCGGCTCCGCACGTAGCTGGACGAGCACACCTGGGCAGGGTCAGGGTCAGGACCGGTGCAACGCCGAGCTGCTTGTCTTTATCCTAACACAACCTGGGTGCGCCAAAGGCCGCGCGCACTCAGAGCCTTCCTTGCTTCTTGTCGGCATCGACGCGGCGCACGACAGCGGGCGCTGATCGGGCAGCAGCCGCGGCGAGGGGGAACGGCGCATGCACTGCTTGCCGCACGGTGTCGGGCGCACCAGCGTGTGCTGGCCCACCTCCTTTACGTCATGCCTGCGGCGGCGCGCGGCAGAGTCGTCAGACACTCACTCAGCGGCCTGCCTATGTTTCCCAGGACAAATGCAGAGCCGCGCCTAATGATGAAGTCGTGCCGCTGGCCCGGCGCAAGGCTGGCGAGCGGCGCCGCGCTGTTGTCGTACAGCGTAGCGGTCTGCCGGTCGGTCTGCAGCTCGGCCTGCGGCACAGACGCTCTTGCTGAAGGCAGCCGCAGCAGGTCGGTCGCCACCGGCACTGCTTGAGCGTCAGCCTCGAAACGCGCGCGCAGGACAGCAGCACCTTCACTGTGACGTCCACGGCGTCCTCCGCGCTGTAGTTGCCGAGCGAGATGTAGGAGCAGAACTGCTCGCCCAGGTAGATCGTGCCAAACGCCACTGGCAGCTCCAGCAGGCCGTCCACGCCTGCGCCCCGACGTTGAACTTGCCAACTGGGGGCCATACGAGACCGCGACACAGCACACACTTGCAGTGTAAGGGAAGCCCGGTGCTTTAATCAGCACTGGCAGTCTGCGAGCAGATGTAATGGCACACTGCTTTGTCACAGAAATGGCTTTGTTGTGAACAAGAGCAGCGCGTCAGGGGCCAGCCCCGCACACCAAAGGCGTCCACGGGGCTGCCCAGGTGCGTGCGGTCCGGCGCGCGGCGGTCCGCGGCGCCGCCGCCCAGCGCCGACTCAGCGTCGGCGTCGCTCAGCAGGTCCAGCGCCAGGTCCAGCCGCGTCGCGGTGTCGACGTGCAGGCTGGGCTTGCACAGGCGCATCACCCGGAACGCCAATGCGTGCATGGTGCGCCGGTGCCCGCTATGATCGCTCGCTCACATTTTCTGACATCTGCGTATGCCTGACACGAGCGTGGTCAGACACATGCAAATGTCTGACTTTCATCTACCATGCTACAGCCTGCACTACCCGCTCCAGTATGCAGTATTACCACTTGGCGCTCTAGCACAGTCAAAGTCAAGGATCAGAGACAAGCCAGCACCAGCATGTGCCTCAGGACTCGTTCGCTTGCAAAGCTCAAGCCCGGCAGGGTTGACAAGGTGGAGTGGCGATGTGGCAAAGGCAAAAAATCCGGTAGACCAGGCGCAGAGGCAGGGACCATGGTGCACCTGAGGAGCGCATCCCCATGCTCCACGTCTGGGCGAGTGGAGGCGCCTGCGGTGCAGCG
>JAABUH010004122.1_pt1 | contig 11949 bp, 16 predicted proteins | sample 5559121 | NCBI WGS metagenome assembly JAABUH01 (sample SAMN10711871, study PRJNA513364) | rock metagenome | isolation source: Antarctica rocks | place: Antarctica: Victoria Land, Battleship Promontory nord | collected 2015-12-28 | reverse complement strand
GGGCCATGGCAGGGCAGCAGGCGCCAGTGCCATTCCTGCAGATCCAGCTCATACACCTCCATGCCCATCTGCATGGTTGGGTCATTGGCAAGCAAGAAAGCACGCCCATTGAAAAGTGCCAGGCCCCGTGCCAAGTGTGGGGCAGGCAAAGGCCCAGAAGGGTGCTGCTGCTGCCATCTGTGACTCTTGGTGTCAAAAGTCCACAGGGCTTCAGACGCCTCAACGTACTCATGTTCTGCACGGTCACGACCTGCAAGTAATGGCATTCAACCATGCCCATGTGTTGATCACGTAGGTGCTGTGCTGCAGGTATAGAGCAGTCTTAGGGAGTTGGAAAAAAAAGTCAAAGGTGTGTGTGTGATGTACAGAAGAAGACAGATGATGACTTGTCATGAGACACACCTCCAAACTGAATCAACTGATCACCACATCCGATGAGAAACTGATCCAGACGACCCCTGGGCCTGACATCCGCAGTCACAAGTGTCCATTGCTGTCTGGTGAAATCAAGAATCCTGACATCATCCCTGACGTCAGGGTTCAAGTCAGGATCAGTGATGCCCCCCACCAGGTAAAAGTTGTCTTGGTGCAAAACACCTGCATATTGTATGCAGCAGCCATCAAATGTGTTTGAATAAAGCGACAGCAGGAATTTGGCAATCGGCCAGCTGGCAAATGGAACGGAGCACCGCTCGTGATGCTGACACAAGCGGTGTCAATCAAAGCTGCTGCTTGACTGCTTGGATTTGCACAGCAGGCGTCAGTAAATGCCCTGTGCAATGAACAAAAACTAAGACACTGTAGCGTATTTGCTCAAAGGTATTTTGCACACCTGCTGACCGATAATGGCGGTTATCCCAAATGTCTGCAGGTGCACCAGTGTCAGTCACACACTTCCACTGATGAGTGTCCTTGTCCAGCCTCATCATAAAGTGGTCTTCAATGTCATTGTTGCTGAAGAAAGGTTCGAATACAGCGTCTTTGACCCTGGCTTTGACCGGAGCTTTGACCGCAATTGCTCAGTGCCGTTATAGCTGTTGCTAAACACCTTACAGGCGTTGGCGTCTGCCGAAGCTGCACACGCAAAATTCGCAGTCATGGGCATCTTACGAACAATGTCAGATCAGCCGGAGGAGTGTCCACCTCTGGTCCGGATGGCATGGGCTGCACACAAAGCGAAGCGACTGCCCAAAGAGCCGCACTTGGCGTGCTGCCACGACATGCTCAACCTGGTCGGCCGCAGGTATTTATCACGTGAAGCGGAAGCGGCCGCTGCACAGTCTATAGCACCGTGATCTCTGCTTCAGTTTTGTTGATCTTCCTCTCAGCTACACAGCTTTCCGATTGTCGTTCAACAGCTGCCCACCGAGCTGCGAGATCCAGTATGCATCTTCAATCTCGTCCTGCGAGCACTGGATACGGTCGAGGACGACGTGGCGATACCAGTATCTGAAAAACTGCCAGTTCTCATCGGCTTTCACGAAAAGATTTATGACAGGTGCGACGCATTAAGCGCTTGTCGAACTTCTTGAAGCATCGTTCATCCACTCCCGTGTAGCAATGCAGGCAATTTAAGGTGCGATGTGGGTACGGAGCCTATGTCACACTCATGAATCAGAACCCTTATGTCACTGATGTGTTTTTGCGACTGGATCTAAAATGTCAAAAGGTAGCTGCGCATCTCACGTGCAGCTGTTTGCACCATCTTGGTGTGATATGCCATGTAGCTGATAGTTGAGCAAGGCAAGTGATTGACAACATTTATTGGCCATAAATGTTGAGAACTGGAGTGGGAAGGAAGGTTTGACACAAGATGTCAGCTGTGCAGGTGATTGCAGACATTACCAGAAGGATGGGTGCAGGAATGGCCAAGTACATACAGCAAGATGGGGAAACCATTGCTGACTATCATGAGTACTGTCAATTTGTGGCAGGCCTTGTAGGTGTTGGACTTTCACAGGCAAGTAACATGCCCCTGCATTTCATTCTGGATGTCCTTTTGGTTGTGCGTGGCCTGTTGCACATAAGCTTCGAACTCCACACTGCATCATGCTTGTTTTGGAGCTTAGCATACTTCTCACGCTTGTTCAACAGCTTGGCATAAGTCTCGTGAGATGCAGCCAGTTGAATAGAACCACTTGGCGCAACCCTATTCAGCAGGCCCAGGCTGCTGGATTGCTTGAGATAGTATCCTGTCTAATGCTGGATTTGGCCCAAAGCCCCTTGCTGCACGTGACATGTGTGGGCACAGGCCCAGTCAGCAGCTGCAGGCAGGTGTAGCAACATCATTGATGTGCTTGCAGTTGTTTGCACAGAGTGCGCTGGAGACGGCCGCTTTGGCAGACATGGAGGCCCTCAGCAATGACATGGGTCTTTTCCTTCAGGTGCATCAGACCATGAAACCATTGTTCCTGCCACTCAACGCAAGGACCTGTCTGCACACTCATGCAACAGACAGCGTATATGCTTTGATGCATCTATGCACATCCTGGCTTTGCAAAATTGCTGTTTCCTTGCATGCATTACACCTATGCAGTTGCACAAAACCCACATTTGCATTCCTGGTCACCTCCCTGGCATTTGCGTCATTGTGCAGCTATCAGCCCAGGAGTGTCCAGAACATGCAGTTGGGTGCAATGCAGAAATGTTGAATGACAATTTGACTGAGGCTGCGGTAGATCGGACAGAATTAGTCAAAGAGTTTAGTGCTATGGGTCCTAGTTTCAAAGCAAAGGCCTCAACAAAGTACGTACCTCCCGACAACCTATTCTTGCTGTGCTTTGTTAAATACAACGCGCATCCAGCTGCAAGGCTGATACCCTGCATCTTCTGCTGTTACATGTTGCAGTTTGCGAGTATTACCTAAAAGTCTTTGTGCAGTCATACAGTACTTTGACTGCAGAAATGCTGCTGCTGGCAGTGGAAATGGCTGTGGTAGAGCAGGAGAATCATCAAGTACAAGCAAGACCTATGCAACTCAGGCAGTGCTTTCATGGCCTTGGAATACTATTGCATTGTTGGTGGAGCGCTGTGTCTTCTCCTTGAAACAGCTTGCACTGGTCTGGAGATGTCTGGTCTGGTGGAGCCTACAACCAAGAATTTGGTCGCCAACTAGTGTTGTACCAGCTGGGGTTGATCAAGAAAGCCATCAGCAGGGACTGTAGCTGCCCCATCTCACAAGTAAGTCACACCGAAACTGCCCTAGAATAGTCTAGTTATACTCAGGTACTTCCTGCCTCGAAAGGCCATCAGACATGCCTTACCCTACAAGCTTTTCCACTGGGGTCATCACTCATATGATAGGGGTGACCATCAGTATGTCACACTTTGCTCTTGGGTTTGTTATGATGCAGCCTGTGATGTGCACATGAAGGCATGTGGTGACTGCAGGAGCCATTGGTGATGCCGGTCATGGCAGCAGGTGGCTGTGTGTATGAGCTGTGATAGATCCAAGACTGGATGGCTCATCACCAGTCACTGATATATGTTATGGACGATCCTCTGACACATCTGCTGATTGCTACTCTGCCTGACTGTGAGAAAAACGAGTGGACTTCAAACAAGAGGATGGGCAGGTTGTCACCAAACAGCAGGAAGCCAAACCTGTGCTGATTGAGTTCCCCTTGGTAGAGGAAAAGCACAAGCTTCTGAAGATGTCCAAACAGCTGCGTCAGGACGGTCTTAGGCTTGATGACTGGCTGACAGAACTGCAACAAAAGGAGACATGCACGCTCGACGCTGACCTCCAAACTCTGAAAGGAAGGGGCTACAAGCTCTTCTTCAGAGGTTCAGTATTAATACCCATCGGGCTGCTGCAACAACAAGGGATGTGTTTGCCAGAAGGACAAAGCAGACACTGTTCCATCTGCTGCACAGGACACCAATTGTCATTTGGATTGCATTCACAACAATTTTCCTTACTGGTCTTTGAATATTTGAACAGTGCTTTCTGCAAGTAATGTGCTTGTTCATTTACTGATTTACTATACAACTCGTGCTGCGCTTTCCCACCAATGACATATTCTTATTTGTTTCATCAGACTTGAACAAGGGATGTTCACTTCAGCACATAAAGGTTGTTGAGACAAACACGAAATCTTGCAACTAATTAGTTTTTGGTGCTAGGACTTCTTCTGCGGTTGGGTGCATGTAGATTTCGACTACAGAATGTGAACCTCTTTGTGACCCGAAAACAGCATTTGATGACTTAATTAATTCAAACTCAGCATTCTCAGAATTTTCCCAGTTATTGTCTGTTGACTCCCCTGATGAGTCCTAAAGACAGGAAATGTAAATTGATTGATGGATTGATATACCACTTTAGGCCTGGAGAAATTGAGTGCGTTACGGTCAGCAGTCACTCCTGCAGATTTGGAGGAGGAGTTTCAAGAGGAAAGTGAAGCATATAGGATGGAGCGTGAGCAGAGGAACCCATCCCAGTACCATTGAATGGCTCTGCTGTTGGCAAGACTGTCTGCAAGGATCATTGGTCTTGTGTGTGCTGTGGAAAGCTTGCTCTTTCCACAGCACACACAAGACCAATGAGGAAGTTGTTGTCTCTTTGGCTGGGAACGAAATGTTCTAGCAGCAAACATGGCCCCAGAAGCAGATTTGGAACCCAAAGCGCTTTTGTCATGTTTTCACTTACCAGTCGTATCTCTCTTCACACATGGCAACTTCTGGCGTACAAGAACAGGAAGGCTCACAGCTTTGCCAGCAAGTGTGCATGAGTATGGCTGCTATTGCCTGAGGCCAGATCAGGCATCTTACTGCACATTGTCAGTGTGATTTTGTCAAGACGCTGCTATGAGCAAGAGTCCTTCCAGCTCCTTGCTTTCTGTGGCAGGCACACAGCTGTCTTGGGACCAAAGCACAGTTGTAAACCTCAGCACCAGCTTGGACATCTGCAGCTTGTAATGTTGGCGCAATTCGCTTGTGATGGGAGGTTACATCCTGGTTGGCTTGCTGTTTGATCATGATTCCCTAACTGAGAAGACGAAAGACAATGCCTATACTGGTGCTGCATGCAGGCAAAGATATGCATGACTAACCCATGCAAAGTGTGAAAAGCTACTGATAACCAAATTGAACATGCTCGTCTTCTGTGGGCTGCACAAATAATGCTTGAAGGCCAACAATACGACTATGGAACAATTGCCATCATGCATGAGGGCTGTGCTCCCCACTCTTGTGCCAGTGCTCCAGCTAGGCATGCCCACGCAGGTGGGAAGATAGTGCCAACCGATATATGGGGCGAAGAGGCTGATACAGATTCAAAGGAAGGCATATGTACGACACTTTCTGTCGCCTGCCAACACAAGGGCGAAGATGAGCTGTTACTCAAGCCACTAATGTGGCTACCTGCAATGTAGCAAGACTTGTCTCAAACACTTAAAACACACAGCAGCATTGATGCAAACATGGATCAAGTCGTCCAAAACAAATTGACGCACTCATGCATGACATGTCTGCACTTTTGGAGCATGAACAAGCACATGATATTGCATGGGCTTCGCATCACTAGAGGTGACAGACAGCGTACACAGGTCCATCGTTGCACACATGTGCTGACCTTATGTGCTGATGACGCGTTGCTTCACAGGAGGGGGCTGCTGCTGCCTTAGACTGCGCTGCCACCCGGCTGTGTCTTGTGTCTGCTCAGCTGAGGCAGGTGTGCTGGCAGTTGCCATGGTAGCTGCATGGTCCAGTCATGCGGGCCTGATGCTTACCAAAGGAGGTGAAGCATGTGGGCTGTGTCGGGTGCTGCTGCTGCGTTATGCTGCGCTGCAACCCATTTGCTTCTTGCTGCTCAGCTGGTGCTGCAACTGAGTGGGGAGAACTTGGAAGGCCTATAGGTCACAAGGGCCACTTTTGTATGGCCCTTTTTTGGAAGGGTGACAATCTATGTGCAGCTGTTGCTGCTGTAAATGCTGCTGGCCGTTCAAACATCAGTGCTCTCAGCATCCTGAACTGTTGATCCAGCTGGTGATTCACATATTGCTGGTGCTCGCCAACAGAGCAACCCAACTACTGCCAAGGACAACGCACCGCATACCAAGACTGTACAGTACAAGTGTGCAGGGCTGCTGCTGTAAGCTGTTGCAGTGTACTTCATGCCCAGGCAGAATTTAAGAAAAAAGAAACAAGATTGTGTGTACTCAAATAGCATGCACAGCAGGCTGCAGCTAATACGTGAAATCGCACACACATCAGACAACAATGTCAGTACATACTCTGAGGCAGGGCAACAAGTGGTACAGGGCGATTGATCACTAGCAGTGTTTGTCACCTGTGTCTTCCGAGTCGCTGTTGTCAGAGGTGTTGATGCCATTGAAGGTTTCGGCCAAGGAGACTGACCCAAATGACATGCCGCCATCATCATTCTGCACATGCAAAGATTGCATGAGACTCAACACAGACAGTAAACTTGCTTCTCAGGCTGTTGAATTGTAGATGTGTGCTGGAGATCGTGAGCTGCTGTTGCCACTGAAGGGAAGGAGAAGTACAAAGACTGCATCATCACTATGTGTGTCCAGTTGGCTTGGCTCAGGGCGCATGTACACTGATGTGACCATGCAGAGCACATGAACTTGGATGGGCTTCGCATCACTAGAGGTGACAGCGTACACAGGTCCATCGTTGCACACATGTGCTGACCTTGTGTGCTGATGACGCGTTGCTTCACAGGAGGGCGCTGCTGCTGCCTTAGACTGCGCTGCCGCCTGGATTTGTCTTGTGTCTGCTCAGCTGCTGAGGCAGGTGTGCTGGCAGTTGCCATGGTAGCTGCATGGTCCAGTCATGCGGGCCTGATGCTTACCAAAGGAGGTGAAGCATGTGGGCTGTGTCGGGTGCTGCTGCTGCGTTACGCTGCGCTGCAACCCATTTGCTTCTTGCTGCTCAGCTGCTGCTGCAACTGAGTGGGGAGAGCCTGGAAGGCCCAAGGGTCAAACGGGCCCCATTTGTGCTATGGGAGTAGTAATCTAGGTGCAGCTGCTGCTGCTGCAAATGCTGCCGGCCATCCAATCGTCAGTGTTCTCAGCATCCTGAAATGCTTGTCCAGCTGGTGCTGGCTCTCATGTATCGCTAGTGCTGCCAACTAATGGTCCCGCAACATGCAAGCCAGGACCGGTGGCCACTAGCTGGGGCAGGACTGGTGGTTGGGGCAGGACTACTGACTGGGACTACACTGTTGACAGGCAGGACTGTTGGCTGGGACAGGACTGTTGGCTGGGACTGGACTTTTGGCTGGCTAGTGATAGCCAACTTATGATCAGGCATCTGCAGGTACACCCATCATGCTTGCCAACAAATGCTAACAGTAACTACTGCCAAGGATAACGCACTGCGTATCAAGACTGTACAAGGTGTGGTCATTGCAGCAAGCTTGCCAGCAAGCCGGCCAACAGCATTAGTGTTTCAAACAGGCTCATCTTGATCGTTGTCATGCAGCTTGTCTCACAGCCCGACTTGCATAGCTTTCATGCGCATATTGTGCTCCTTAATATGGCAAGCGGCTACCAGCATGATCATGTATGCAGCAACAGAACACCAAGGGAGGCTCACCTGATCACCACAAGGAAAAGGAGGGGAACCTTGGGCGAGGGATTGGTGGACGAGGAAGCATATTGACAGCAGCTGCACCCACCATGACAGTAGCAGTAGCAGCAAACAGCCCTCCGTATGCCACCAGACCAGCGCCCACCAATGCCTGCTGTGTCATTGAAAGGGGTGGCAGTGAGGGTGACCCCTTAGTCTCCTGCATGCCCATCAATGTTCTCAGTAGAACACTCAGAAATCAATCCCGAAGCCAGTCAGATGGCCGTGAAAACTAGACAGCAACTGTGAAAACAAACAACGCCTACTGCAAGGATTCTTGTGTCAAACAATACATTGACCTGCTGACCAACAGCATCACAAAGGTGGCAGCCAGTTCAGAGCCTAGCTGGCAGCAGCTGCATGCAAAACCTCCCATTGTTGTGTTCATTCAGTCTGCACGCAAGCTGATGGTGGTATGCTGGACTTGCCTGGTATACAGCATTGAGTCTTGGAGAGCTCTCTGTAACATGAGTGTGAGTGTAGTCGAAGTTGGTGCCAGAGAGCTGGGGTGCAGGAGATGAGGTGGTGGTGGGTGACGCCTCCTCCAGGTCAGACAGCTCTTCCCGATCACTCTCATACTCATCTTCGTAGTAAGCAAGGTCAAAAACATCATCATCATCATCACTGCCATCATCATCAGCTGCTGTTCTTCCACCTACAGAACAAAGGTGAGCTGATTGAGAGGTGAGCTGAGAGCTTAGTATAGACCAGAATGTTTTGACATGTTGAAGTGTGCAGGGCTGCTGCTGTAAGGTGTTGCAGTGTACTTCATGCCTAGGCAGAACTCAAGCAAAACGAAAAAGGATTACGTGTACTCAATCAGCATACACAGCAGGCTGCAGCTGATTTATGATGACACACACACACACACATCAGACAACAATGTCAGTACATACTCTTGCAGAAAACTTGAGGCAGGGCAACAAGTGGTACAGGGCGATTGATCACTAGCAGTGTTTGTCACCTGTGTCTTCCAAGTTGCTGTTGTCAGAGGTGTTGATGCCGTTGAAGGTTTCGGCCAAGAAGTCTGACCGGAATGACATGCCGCCATCATCATTCTGCACATCCAAAGACTGCGTGAGACCAATCACAGACAGCAAACTTGCTTCTCAGGCTGATGAGCTGTAGATGTGTGCTGGAGATCGTGAGCTGCTGTTGCCACTGAAGGGAAGGAGGAGTGCGAAGGCTGCATCATCACTATGTGCGTCCAGTTGGCTTGGATCAAATGTCAGCTCTCAAAGGTGGTGGTGATAGTACTGCGCACCTGCTGTTGAGCAGAACATTCAGCAAGGTCCTGCTGCAGGATGTCGTGCAGCTCTGCTTCAGATTTCTGCACCTCGTCTTCTGCCTGCTGCACTGCCTACACAGTCAGCCACGGCAGAGTGTAAGCCACATGCTTGTCACAGTTTGTCCTAATCAGCAGTGACAGCAGACCGCCCCACCAAGTCCAGATGCATGTTGGTGCAAACATCAAGCAATCTTGCATGTGTCAGGTCTACAGCATGGGCGCATGTACATCAATGTGACCATGCAAAGCTTGATTGGCTGTTTTCCACAAAGTGCAGAAAATAACATGAACCAGATCACACCTCTGAGGCTGCAGCCATCTGGTCTTGCAGCTGCACCAGGTCTGCAATCATCTGCTGGACATGATCTTCAACCCCACACACCTTGTGGCAAGCACATGTAGGCATGTAGGCAAACAATGACACCGCGCCAGAAGTCGAGACATCAGCAATCAGTGTGAATGCAATGCACAAGCACTGCAAGGGCAGCCGACCACTGTCAGGCACAGATTCAAGCAACAATGAAAAAGTTTGAGCTAACATTCCGGACAGAGTAGAGATGCAGATCTAGCAACAGTTGCAGCATGTAATGTGGGACCAGCAGCTTTGCAAATGCAGAGTCTCACACAGATTACATGCGTCGGTCATGACTTCATCAACCTTAGGATCGTGATCAGAGGAGGCAGCAGACTACCTGAGCATCAATGCCGTTGACTCTGTGGTGCTGCATTGCCTCCAAAGAGGGTCTGTGCTGTTCATGGAATTCATCACATGCCTGCATCATCAGTGTGCCACAATTGTCAAGCCACCTGGTAATAGTTGCAATGATTATGAACAATAATAACAACAATGATAACAACAATAATAATGAAATTAATAGTAATAACAACACGATCCAGCAAATGCTAGACGTGCCACAACTGTCGAGTCACATGAGAGAAACCATCTCTCATCTGCCAACTTCAACGTGCCCCTCACATGCTAAGTTCAATACCTCTCTCACCTGCCAACATCAAGATTGTGCTGCAATGTGCTCAATGCATTGCCTGCCTGGCTGGCTGAATGAAACCCAAAGCTGAAGCTGACACCACAGACACAGCAGCAGTCATGCAAGCATGACACGCTCAAGCAAGACATGCTTTTGCAAAACACAGCATATGCGTTTCTTATAATCCCTCACCAAAAGAGCCTGCACACCATACTTGTGCTGCACAAACGAGCCTGCTGGCCGTGTTCTTGCTGCACATAACTTACACCTGTCAGCTACACTGTGTGCATCACTAGCAGACTAACTAAGCAGGCGGTTGTGAAATGGTCAGCAACAAGTGTCCAGCGGCACAAACCTGTGCAAGTGCGCCACCCATGCAGTAGGCCTCAGCCAGGTCCCTCAGCTGGAAGAAGGTGTCCATACTGATGAAGGTCTCCAGCACTCGCTCACATTGGATGTGCAGGTCTGTGATGTCCAACATGTGGCTGGCCAGAAAGAGAGACACAGTCTGAGGGAAGGGCAAGTCCACGTTGAAGTCATCATACACCCAATCCAGCAGCAGGCTCATGGTCTCGGCTGTCAAGCCATACCTGTCTTCATGGGACAAGTCAAGCTCGTAGCTGCTCTTGCCTGCATTCACATGACCCGTAACAAGTTTGCACATCCCCCAACAATGGTCTGGACGCCATTTGACTTGAATCAGTGCACGACTTTTCAGGTGCACGCACATAGGAGGTAGTCAGCAGTAGATTTCTTGATTTGGCTTGCACAGGTCGTCAGTGAGGCCTGACTACAGTCTCAGCACTAGTAGTCAGCAAGGAGCATGAATGCAAGAGTCGGTAAGGTCACAGCGTGAAGCAGTAGGGATACACCCAAACACTGCTAGTGACAACTTCTGCTGCTGCGACTGCTAGTGACCACTATCTGCTAATTGAGACGACACTCCATGAGAAACACAAGGGCTACAGTATTTCGCACCTTTATCGAAGTCGCACCGGAATGCAGTGTCAAAGATGGGGCTGACGTGCGCAAGCATCACCCGGTGCACTGGAAAGATCTGGCCCTGGACTGTGATGGTGTCGTCTGTCTTCACCGCCAATCTGTCATCGGCTTCTGGCTGCCGCTTAAACATAGCTGATGCTGCTCTGGCCATGTTGTAGCGCTTTGGACGGACATCACACCTGCCCGTCCATGATGGCATAGGCCTGATGCACTGTACTGTCTCAGCTGGCACCATGCCGTCAGCACCAGGCTGCATTCCTGCATGGTCACAGACACAAAGTACGCATTTGTCCCAAACGCAAAGTACAACAGGGACGGTCACCAGATCCAAAGCAGTTTGCCAACTTGATCTGGCAGGCTATTGAAGAGCTTTTTGCAAATGAGGGCCATTGAGACAGACAGCCATGCAATCAAGAGCAACGGATACAGTGTCACAGTGTCATGTCAAATGGCCAATACACAGTCGAGATCAGAGCAATGAAAATTGCCATTAGCACACCTCCCATGATGACCATGGCGCCCTCGTGGGCGGTGGCCATGTGAGCCATACGGGCAGGCAATGGCGCGCCTATCAACTCTGCTCTGCTCCACGTCAGTGTAGCAAAGTCAAAGGTGCACAAGCTGCTGGGCATCTCAAAGGCAGGTGTCAAGCCTCCATACACTAGCCACTTCTCCTGCACACATTGTTCACAGAACTAAACTACAATATCACTGCAGCAACAGCATGTGCTAGATGTTCAGTCCACATCCTTAGATGCAGAGACACGGCACTGTCTGTTCATGCAGCCAAACATAGCTGACCATGCAAATCAAGCAACTGACTGATACCGATGTTCTGCAGGAGAGGACAAATACATCGATGTGTGCTTGACAGGAATCTGCTGTGAGGCCAGGTCACAAGAGGCATGCTGTGCTGCAGCCATGCAATATTTTCCAAATCAAGGAGGTTCTATGAACGGTTCATGCAGTGTTTGCACCTGAAAAACAACAGGAGTGAGTCTGTCCCGGCAGGAAGGCGCAGGGCCATGGCAGGGCAGCAGGCGCCAGTGCCATTCCTGCAGATCCAGCTCATACACC
>JAABUH010004118.1_pt1 | contig 11959 bp, 7 predicted proteins | sample 5559121 | NCBI WGS metagenome assembly JAABUH01 (sample SAMN10711871, study PRJNA513364) | rock metagenome | isolation source: Antarctica rocks | place: Antarctica: Victoria Land, Battleship Promontory nord | collected 2015-12-28 | reverse complement strand
GCCGGCGGCCCCCTGGGGGGGCCGACGGAACGGGGGGGAGCTGGCTCCCCGGGCGGATCACCCTGGTGGTGCTCGGGCGCGGGCGAGTGGAATGGTGGATGGCTGGGGTCTGGGTTCACCGGCCGAGGGTCGATCGGACCCGGTTTGGACTCGGCGATAGCGAGGTCCCACCGGTTGGTGGTAGTTGCCGACGAGGGCATGGGAAGATTCCCCGGGTTGGTGAGGGTCATCGGAATCGGGTCAGAGCCGACCGAGCCACTGGAGGTCGCGATGTTGCGTGCGGTGTTCGTGCGTACCTTGAAGCCGGGGGTGACCTACGAGCAGTTCGCGGCAGCTTGGCTGCCGGTCGGCATTGACGGCGACTATCCGGCGAAGACGCGGGTCGCTCGAAACCTGTCAGACGACCGGCAGGTCATCACCATCGTGGAGCTGGATATCCAGGCTGGGGAGTTCAAGGCGGTGCTTGCGTCACTGACTCGCCTGGACGCTCGGGACCGGCTGGAAGAGATCGTAGAATCGACGCAGCTGGAGGGTGCCTACGAAGACGTGCTCGACGAGGGCTCACTCCGTGGCATCGACGTCTCCGAGGTCATCGCCGCCTACTGGAACGATTACCTACTCAACCGTGTGCCCCCGACCGGCAAAGACAGGTGGCACAGGGTGGACGACGACTTCTGGGCCTGGGAGTTGGTCGAGGACTTTGCGCGGCGTGGTACATCTGAGTCGATTGGTCTTCTGGTCAAGCTGGCCGAAGCCGCCCCGGACGACGGTGCCTTGGCCTATCTCGGAGCAGGACCGCTTGAAGAACTGATCCAAGATCGTGGTGAGCAGATTTTCGATGCCATCGAAGCCGCCGCTCGTGAGCATCCCCGTCTCATGGCCGCGTTGGCGGGCGTCATCTGTGGCGACGATGAGGAGCAACTTCAAATCGAGCAGAGACTGGCCGAACTTGGAGGCCTCAAACGGAGAAGTGAGGGTCAGGGTGGGCAGGAGTTGACGCAGTGGGCAGGTCCGTGAGGTCGTCGGCGACCTGGGGTCGGGAGCGTCAGTGGGGAGGTGGTCAGTCAGCGGAGTGGCGGGAAATCTCCGAGTTCGCCCGGGAGTCGCTCCTGAGTCGCCCCCGAGTCACCCTGGTGGAATGCCCAGTTCAAGTGGCGTTTTGATCGGCTAAGGGTTGCTGCGGGTCATCGCCAGATCGCGAGGGGGGCGTTCCGTGCGGGGAGGCCACCCGACGAACACCGTCGAACGAGTACCGGCTCCACCGGCGAGGTTGGCCATCGGCTACCGATGGAAGTGTGTGTTATGGGGTTGGCGCTGGTAACCATGGTTGCTGGAGGTGTCCGCCAGGAGGGTTCACGGAGGGCGGGGGGACAGCCTTCTTGTGGTCGGCCTTCCGGCTACGGAGACTCCGCTCTGGCGTCTGGTGGGCACTCGGACGGGAGTGTGGGAGGGGCTGGCGCAACCAGGCTCGCCGCCGACCGGGGGGCGCGGTGGGGACCTGCCAAGGGGTGGTTCGTAGGGCTACGGTGGTCGGGATGGGTCGGGGGGGTTGCTAAGACCGATGGCGACCGCCGACATCGCCAACCCGATCCTCAACTCGCCCTACCAGGCGCCGGCTGAGCACTTCGAGATCGGGCCTCGGGGGCCCACCGGCACGGTGCTGGCCGGGCGGCGGCCGAGCGAGTCGTTCATCCCGGTGCCGGTCAGCCGCAAGGGACGGGGGGCCGAGCAGCCGGTGCTCGACTTCGACGTGACCGGTGAGCGCCGGGAGCAGAACACTCTGATCAACGACATCCGCCGGGAGGTGGAGCGCTGGCGGGCCAACAACTGGAACGGGGTGACTCCCTATACCCGCAAGCTGCTGTCCCATTGGGCGGCCGGGCCGCCGGTGCGGGACGAGCCGGTGCTGTTCTGCCAGCGGGAGACGGCCGAGACGGCCATCTTCCTGGCCGAGGTGGCCGGGCGACACGGCACCGCCGACTACCGCCGGCGCCTGGAGCCGGACAACCGGGTTCACAACGACGGCCTGCCCCGGGTGGGGCTCAAGATGGCCACGGGGGCGGGCAAGACGGTGGTGATGGCCATGCTGATCGCCTGGCAGACCATCAACAAGGTCATGACCCCGGCCGATGCCCGCTTCGCCAAGCGGTTCCTGGTGGTGACGCCGGGGATCACCATCCGGGACCGCCTGGGGGTCCTTCACCCCGAGCGAGACGAGAACTACTACACCGAGCGGGACCTGGTGCCGGCCGACCTGTGGGAGGCGCTGCTGGCGGCCCAGATCGAGATCGTCAACTACCACGCCTTCCTGCCCCAGGACTCCAAGGAGATACGGGGGGTGGCCTCCAACACCCGCAAGCTGTTGCGGGGCGACCGACCGGGTCTGGCCGACGCCTTCGCTGAGACCCCGGAGATGGTGACGGCCCGGATGCTGCGGTCCTTGGGCGGGGGCAAGGGCGGGCTGGTGGTTTTCAACGACGAAGCCCACCACTGCTACCAGGACAAGCTGTTGGAGAACACCGGCGACTTGGTGGCCAACAAGGTGGAGAAGGTGGACAAGGAGGACCGGGAGCGCAACCGCGACGCCCGGGTGTGGTTCGCCGGCCTGGTCAACCTGGCTCGCAAGGCCAGCATCAAGGCCGTCTACGATCTGTCAGCCACGCCGTACTACCTCAAGGGATCGGGCTACAACGAGGGGTTCATCTTCCCCTGGGTGGTGAGCGACTTCTCGCTCATGGACGCCATCGAGTCGGGGATCGTCAAGATCCCCCGCATCCCGGTGGACGACGACGCGGCCGGCAAGGAACTGGTCTACCTGCGCCTGTGGGACAACATCGTCCCCCCTCTGCCCAAGCGCCGCCCGGTTAAGGACGCCGACCTCGGTCCCCAGGGCTGGGTCATGCCCGAGGCCCTGGAAGGGGCGCTGCGTAGCCTGTACCGCAGTTACGAGGCCAACGACGCCCGCTACCAGGAGACCCTGGCGGCGCAGGGTGAGCCTCCGCCGGTGCTGATCGTGGTGTGCCCCAATACGGTGGTCTCCAAGCTGGTCTTCGACTGGATCGCCGGTCGTCAGGTCACCCTGGCCGACGGCACCGGCCTGCTGGCCGAGGGCAACCTGGGGCTGTTGAGCAACGTGGAGGACGGCGCCTGGACCACCCGACCCCGCACCATCCTGGTCGACTCCGCCCAGCTGGAGTCCGGTGACCCGCTGGGGGTGGACTTCCGCAGGGACGCGGCAGTGGAGGTGGAGGCGTTCAAGCGGGCCTACCGGCTGCGCAACCCCGGTGCTGACGTGGACAAGGTGGGTGACGCCGACCTATTGCGGGAGGCCATGAATACCATCGGCAAAACGGGCAAGCTGGGCGAGCACATCAGATGCGTGGTGTCGGTGGCCATGCTCACCGAGGGCTGGGACGCCAACACCGTCACCCACATCCTCGGCGTCCGGCCCTTTCGCAGCCAGTTGCTGTGTGAGCAGGTGGTGGGGCGGGGACTGCGGCGGCGCAGCTATGCGGTGAACCCCGAGACGGGCCATTTCGAACCCGAGTTCGCCGAGATCTATGGCGTGCCCTTCGCCTTCATCCCCGGCGACCACCAGCCGCCCAAGGCCATCAACCCTCGCCCAGCCATCGAGGTGCGAGCTCTCGAGGACCGCTGGCAACTGGCCATCCGCTTCCCCAAGCTGGACGGCTACCGGATGGAGGTGCCTGACGAGGCGCTCCACGCCACCTTCGATGCCAGCTCGGCCCTGCACCTGGACCAGAAGGACGTGGCCCTGTGGGTGGAGAGCCGGGGGGTGGTGGGCGCAGCCGAGGAAAGTGACCTGGCCGACATCCGAGACGCCCGGCCCCAGCGGGTGGCGTTCGCCATCGTCAAGACCCTGATGGAGCGGGAGGAGTACTTCGCCGCCCTCGACGCGGTGCCCCGGCCCTGGTTGTTCCCCCAGCTGGTGGACATCGCCCGGCGCTGGTTGGATGGCTGGGTCACCACCGACCCGGGCGTCACCAAGGGACACCTGTTGTTGGCCCAGGCCCGCAACCGGGCGGCCGAGAAGGTCTTTGGGGCCATTGTGCGCTACCCCGAAGCCCGGCCGCGGGTGCTGTTGCCGCTGATCCGGCGTTTCGACCCCGAGGGCTCCACCGACGAGGTGTGCTTCGTTACCCGCAAGGTGGTGATGGACCCGCCGCCCACCAAGTCGCACCTCAACCATGTGGTCCTGGACGGCCTGCGGGGCAACTCCTGGGAGGAGGCCCTGGCCCAGCGTCTGGAGCGCGATCCCCGGGTGTGGTCGTACGTCAAGAACGAGCGGCTGGGCTTCACCATCCCCTACGTGCATGAGGGCGCCAGCCACGAGTACGTGCCCGACTTCCTGGTGCGCCTGGTCACCGAGCCCGACGACGTGAAGCGGACCCTGATCGTGGAGGTCTCGGGGAGTCGCAAGTCGCCGGGGCCGACGGCGGCCAAGGCCGGCACCGCCCGGGACCTGTGGTGCGCAGCGGTCAACAACTGGGGACAGATGGGCCGGTGGGGATATGTCGAGGTCCATAACCCGGCCCACGACGGGGCCATCCTGCACCACGCCATCGAGGCGCTCTACGCCGATGCGCCCATCATCGGACTGTCGGCCTGACCGGCCAGGGAGACCATGCCAGCCCGCAAGACCATCAACGCCGGCCCGATCCCGGTCGAGTCCATCACCCATGGCGACAAGCGGGCCAACCTGCCCACGGCCGACGCCCAGGACTTCGTGGCCCCCGAGATGGACCAGCCGATCCCGGTCCGCTACCCCCGCGACCCGACGCTTGACCCCCAGCTGGTGTGGAAGGGAAAGGACGCCCTGGACGGCGAGGACCTGGTGGCCGACGCTCCGGCCATCTACATCCAGGAGAAGATCGACCCGAGGGTATTGATCGAGAACCTGCGCCGCACCGCCGCCCGCCCGCAGGACGAGCCTGAGCTCACCCTGTTCGACACCTTCGACGGCCTGGGGGAGCTCGACCTGGTGGACTTCTACCGGCACGAGGCCAACTGGTCCAACCGGATGATCCTGGGCGACTCGCTCAACGTCATGGCCAGCCTGGCCGAGCGGGAGGCGCTGCGGGGCAAGGTCCAGATGATCTACATCGACCCCCCGTATGGGATCAAGTTCGGGAGCAACTGGCAGTCCTCGGCCCGCCGGCGCGACGTCAAGGACGGCAAGCTGGAGGACGCCACCAGGGAGGTCGAGCAGATCAAGGCCTTCCGGGATACCTGGGAGCTGGGAATCCACTCGTATCTGACGTACCTCCGTGACCGCCTGGCCGCCGCCAGGGAGCTGCTGACAGAGAGCGGCAGCGTCTTCGTCCAAATCGGCGACGAAAACGTCCACCTGGTGCGGTCGCTCATGGACGAGGTGTTCGGCAGCGAGAACTTCGTCAGCCTGATCTCTTTCGTCACCACCAGCGGCTTTACTGACGCCACGGCTGTCCCCAGAGCGGGTGACTACCTGATCTGGTACGCCAAGTCCCGGCTGGCCCTCAAAGTACGGCCACTATGGGCAGAGGCCGCTGACCGTCAGGGCTATCGGTGGCTTATGTCCCCGGACGGCACTTACCGAGGGATGACCGCCGCTCAGTATACGGAGAAGGCGCCTCTTCCCCTTGGCGTCCGGATATATCAGCCAGACAACCTTCAATCTCAGGGCCCCGCCACCGAGCTACAGCCGTTCGAATATGGCGGGAAGAAATACCTGCCGGGGGCAGCGTCTCACTGGAAGGCCAACTACCCGCAGGGCATGGAGCGTGTTGCACTGGCCGGCCGTGTCCACGTGGCCAAGAACAGCATTCGGTATGTGCGTTTCTTCGACGACTTCGGTTACCAGGTACGCACCAACTTCTGGACCGACACCGGCACCGGCAACTTCACCGACGACAAGCTCTATGTCGTCCAAACCAACACCAAGATCATCGAGCGCTGCCTCTTGATGACCACCGACCCGGGCGACCTGGTGCTCGACCCCACCTGTGGCTCTGGCACCACCGCCTACGTAGCCGAGCAGTGGGGGCGGCGGTGGATCACCATCGACACGTCCCGGGTGGCGCTGGCCCTGGCCCGGCAGAGACTGATGGGAGCCCGGTTCCCCTACTACCTGCTGGCCGACTCGACGCAGGGCCGCAACAAGGAGAGCCAGCTGGCCGGGGAGCGCCTTCCGCCGGCCGAGGTTGGCAACGACATCCGCCACGGATTCGTCTACGAGCGGGTCCAGCACATCACCCTCAAGTCCATCGCCAACAACCCCGACATCCGCCAGGGCATGAGCCGCGCCGAGATTGACGTGGCCATCCGCCGCCACGCCGAGTATGAGTTCCTTTTTGACAAGCCCTACCTGGACAACAGACGAGTGAGAGTGGCCGGGCCATTCACGGTGGAGAGCCTGTCGCCCCACCGGTCGCTGGCCTTTGCCGGCAGCGCGGTGGACGGGGCCGGGGCCACCAACACCGGCGCCGTGGCCGATGCCTGGCAGGGGGAGGCCGCCTTCGAGCAGACCATCCTGGCCAACCTGCGCACGGCCGGCATCCAAAACGGGCGCAAGGGCGAGCGGCTCACCTTCGACACCCTCGACCCCTACGCCGGCGCCCACATCCAGGCCCTGGGGGTCCGGGACGACTCGGCTGAGGCGACGCCGGGGCGGGTGGGGATCACCATCGGTCCCCAGTACGGCACGGTGGGGCCGTCGTTCATCAAGGACGCGGCCCGGGAGGCCAACCGGGCCGGCGAGGTGGACCTGCTCTGCGTGCTGGGCTTCGCGTTCGACCCGGCCGTGCTGGGGGCGGGTGACGAGTACGTGACCTCCGAGGAGGGATTCGCCAACGTGGCCGCCGAGCGGCGCCTGGGGCGGGTGCCGGTGCTCTTGGTGCGCATGAACGCCGACCTGGTGATGGGGGAGGAGCTCAAGAAGACCGGGGCCGCCAACCTGTTCACTGTGTTCGGCGAGCCCGACATCGAGATCCGCTCCGTGGGCGACGAGCTGGCGGTGGTGCTACGGGGAGTGGACGTGTATGACCCCAACACCGGGCGTATTCGCAGTGACGACGTGGACCAGATCGCTCTGTGGATGATCGACACCGCCTATGACGAGGAGTCGTTCTTCGTGCGCCAGTGCTACTTCACCGGCGGCCAGGACCCGCTCGCCCGGCTCAAGGTAGCCCTGCGGGCCGACATCGACGAGGAGGCCTGGGCGTCGCTCTACCGGACGCAGTCACGCCCGTTCGCCCGGCCCGAGTCACACAAGATCGCGGTCAAGGTCATCAACGACTACGGCGATGAGGTGATGAAGGTCTTCTCGGTCTGAGCGGCTGGCTGTTCGCGCCCTGGCCTGCTCAGGCCTAGGGCCGAGGCGCAGAGGGTGCGGACCTCGCAGCTCCGGCACCGGGCGCCGGGATTGGGTGCGTAATCCCTGGCCCTGATCCGCACGGCGGCGGCTGTGACCACCTGCTCGGCTGAGGCCACGGAGGTTCGGTCCACGTCCACCGGCTCCCGGCGAGTGGCCCCGAGGTCATGCACGTAGGCGCCTCGGACGTCGAGGCCCTCCCGGCGCCCGGCGTCGGTGTAGACTTGGAGCTGGAGGTCGTGGGCGGCCAAGTCGCCGGTGGTGGAGGTCTTGTAGTCCAGATGGCCAGGGCCGCGGGGAACGCCGTCCTTCTGGTCCAGGATCGCTACCCGTGACTTAAGTGGGTGGAAGTGTCACGTCCCTGTGCCTCGACGCGAAAAGTGAGCTGCTCAGCTCGCGGCATCAGGCAGGTTGCGCACACTCCGGCTGGTGCTCCCGGGACCGCGACAGTCGGCATGCGTGGCTCAGTTGTGACGCCACCGTCCTCCATTGCCTTACGGGCTCGACGCAGTGCAGCGTTGGGCGTGATACCCATCAACCCGCGTGATCCGACCGTTGCGCAGTTGACAGCCGCAAGGGCTTGACCGAACCGGAGCGCATCATCCAGCCCATCCATTTCAATCTCGCCGCCTCTCGCAGCCTTCGCCAAGAAACCTGCTGTGGTCCAATCGCCCGCTCCTCCCGTGTCGACAGCAAGCGTCGCCAGTGCTGGAAGTCGATGCGATCGGCGGGGGCCGATCATCACCTCAAGCCCCTCAGCACCGTGGGTCACAATCCGCACCTGGCGTTGCCTCGGTCGCACATGCAGGTTACGGAGCCCACCGACCGACCTGTCATCACTATGTTTGATTATGTGAGCGATGGCCGCTGCGCGACTAAGCAGGTCGGCGTTGGCCGGAACGGACGGCTCAAACACGATGACACTGCCCGCTTTTCCGTAGTGCTCAGCAAGCTCTATTGTCCCGGCATTCGCTCGATCGAAGAAGAACACGGTTGGGAAAGGACACACCTTCGAGCAGACGGCGGCACCATCCAACGTCAGGGGCCGGCTATTAGGAAAGCGGGCCGCACAGTCGGGGCAGCGATAGCTGAAGAAGTGGCCGTGCGGCCGCACATCGTGAACCAGTCGCGCGGTCTGGATTGTGGCCTGCCGACTGATTTGAGAGGTATGCACACCAGCTTTCGAGAGATCGGAAACCAGCGCGTCGCCGGCAATGTCTGCCCCAGCTTGCCCCGCGAGAGTGCTATCCCATCCTAAGAAGGCGAGAATGGCGGCCACATTTCCTGCCGTTCCTCCGGCGTTACGGCTAGTGAGCCCTCCTAAAGTGCGGATGATGTCAAGGGGCATGTAACCGGCAGAGACGACAGTTGGGCGTCCTCTCACCGGTACGGCTCCCCCGTTAGCCAGATGTCATAGACCTCGTCGTGGTGTTGCGCGTCCGCATCTCCTCCATGGAGGCCGTAGGCGCCCGGACTGACGTGCTGGACAATTAGATTGTGCTCATATGCGGTGAGTAAAACGCCGACCGAGAGCAGCTTCGAGGAGTGCGATGACAGAACCATACTGACTGAACCGAGGGGCTTTAGTGACGCCAAGTATCGCTGGTACAACGCCCCCAGTGTGCGGTAAAGATCAAAGGGATTGCGTTCTGCGGCGTAGATGACGTTGCGTGGCTCAAGACGTATCTCGTCGAACAGAAGACGACGATATTCCAGCATTAGGCGATCCCCGCGGCGGGGATCACGAGCCGGCCAGGGCAGGACCGGACAGGTTTCATCGGGTGCGAGCTCCTCATGTAGCGCCTTGACGCGGGTCGACGCGGATTCACCGAGAACCGGGACCCAAATCGTGGTCTTGGCGCGTTCACTGCTCGGGCCCGCGAAACCCCCTATAGGCGCCATTGGCGTGGTGCCCTCCTCTAGAACGTTGGCGTCCACCTCCGGGTTCTCGCATACTGCTACATGGAGATCCCCGTCCCAGGACCGCCCGTCGTCCTGGGAGTGGGCACGCTCCAGTACTCCTCGGACAAGTGGAAAGTAGACGGATCGTGGCATCGCCGAGATCTCAAGAACTACCTCGATGTAGCGGTCTAGGATCAATGACTCTTGGAAGCTCCGGCTGATGAGTTTTCCCAAGGACCGAGGATCGTTGTAGTTCGGCAAGGATTGAACGGTTAGCTCGCCCCCGCTTTCGGTAACGAGAGTTTCGATTCGTGTGCGGTTGGCCTGCGCCAGCGGTCGGACTGCCAGGTCGGTTGCATTTTCGGGCAGCTTGATCATCCACCCGTCGATGCGCCGGCTCGTCGCCGTGCGGAGACGAGCGAGTACCGTAAAAGCACGCGGGTCAAAACCCGAGCCGCATACGAATAGGATTGGCCGGTCACTGTGACGAGCCCATACCTCATCAAAGTTGCCGTCATTGATCATAAGTGGATGCGCCCAATGCGTCATGCGAAGCCGAACGTCTCCTGTACGGCAGGCTCTCGGACGTCTTCAGTGTCGATCAGCATCCACCGGCACATTTCTTCCAAGGACTTCTCGCGGAAGCCGCCATAGCCAAGCGGCAGACCGTAGCGAACGCATGTGAGGCGGTTGAGGTAGAGAACCATCCAGCGGTCGTTCTTGACTGAATGGTCCTTTCGCGCACGGATCAGGTTATGGCCGATCGCTCCGTACAGCGCGTCGAAAAGCTCCTGCGCCCCGGGCATGCGTTCACGGACCTGTGGATCCAGTAGTCGTGCACGATCGCGCATGGTCATTGCCGTGCCGGTCACTCCTGGCGCGTAGGGAGCCTTCGGACGGTACGTCTCGGCTCTGCACAGCTTGGCGATATGTCGCAAAAGCTGTTGGATGGCTCGGCCCCCGATTCGCCGGTCAGGGATGTCAGCCCAGAACTGGTCACATGCTGCGGTTAGGGCGGCGTCTTGTCGCAGACGAGACACTTGCGCGCCTTTCCGCAGAGTCATGCCGGCGAGCATCTCGTCGAAGAGGTCGGCGCTCAGGTTGAGGTACTGCTCGATGTTCTCTGCTGAGAGCTTGGCCAGACGCTGAGAGCCCCAGTAGAACGGCAACCCGAACTCCCGCCTAAGCCAAAGGTCAGCCGCTTCACGAATAGCAGCAGGGGAGCGAGCCTTGAGGTCTTCTGGGCTGAGCTGGAGTTCGAATAGACCAAGTTCTGGTCGGTCACGGTCACGGTTGATCACGATTTCGAGCTCGCGCCAGCGCTGCGCAGCGACCAGCGGATCAAGAGCATCTGCGTCTGCGAACCACTTGCTGTATCGGTCGCTTCCGTCCGTCAGGCCGAGTAACCGTTCGCGAATCGTGGCGATGGCACGCTCAGCTCGGGAGATGAGCTGGTTTTCGTCATCGATATCGAGCAGCTCGGTGAACTGCAGATCAACGTTGTCGTACTCATTGAGTAAACGATTGGCTCGCCGCCCGGCGATGTCAGCGAGGAGCTTCTCGAAACGCCGGGTCTTCGTGCCGCGCCGCGTTTCAGCACCCATGCGCTCCGCCTCACGTTCCAGCCAGACCGGCACGTTGTTCCTGCCAGGCTCGCCGTCACCAACCAGATCTTCCGGCTCCATCGCCGAGTAACGCTCGGTATACCAACGGGGCAGACGAAGCTCTCGGTCGTGGAGGGCTTCGAGGAGCAGCGTCCGTTGGGTCGGTGCAAGTTCTTGGCCATCATCCAACAGCAGGAGGGGGCGGAGCTTATTCCGCTTGCCGGAGACTTCGAGACACGCTCCACTCAATGCTCGCAGGCTGTAGAGCGCGGCATGTCCGTCGAGGGGTTCTTCCCGAGGCAAGACAGCGTCGAGACGATCCAGGATATCTGCCTCGGTCCGCCGTGCCCAGTGGCGAAGATCTGCGGCAGCTGAGCCCCCCACCCTCGCAAGCGACGCCGCGCCGGCACCGTCCGGTCGGATAGTCACCGCATCGAGGACCGGCCCCTCGTCTATATCCACGAGAATTTCAACAGCATCGCAGAATGCGGCGATTATTCGTGCGTCGAGTAAGCGAAGGAATGTCCGGCGTGCGACTGCGGCGTCCGCCTCAAGGTCAGCGATACCTCGGAAGTCACGGACTAGTGGGACGCGGAAGCCGAGCACCGCCGGGCGCCCCTCGTTGTCAAGAGCACCCATCGCTTGAAGCCGAGCGATGACCTCTTCGTGTCCGGACCGCCGTGCGGCTAGAACGCGCAGAACCTCGGCGCTGACGGCCCGCAGCAGCGACGTTTTTCCAGCACCAGGAGCGCTCCGGATGATCAGCGGCCGCTCCCAGAGATCGTCTGGGAGCAAGTCCAGAGCCTCTGCACCGAAGGTCCTCAGGTAGCGGTCGAGCCCCTGCTGCGCGACGTGCTCGGACGTACGGGATCGGAATGGGTTGACGTAGGACCTCATGGGCGATCGCGATGATGTCGTTCGTAGCGGGGAAATAAGGCCCGGCGACGGCTGCTGTCGGGCTCCTCCGTTGTGTCTGCCCATAGCAGTGGGAATGATGCTCCGACTTGGCCCCACTTGAGGCCGTTTTGATGGCTTGATTTGGCCCCACCCCCAACACACCAACCCTACGTTCGGTAGTTGCCAA
>JAABUH010004115.1_pt1 | contig 11963 bp, 9 predicted proteins | sample 5559121 | NCBI WGS metagenome assembly JAABUH01 (sample SAMN10711871, study PRJNA513364) | rock metagenome | isolation source: Antarctica rocks | place: Antarctica: Victoria Land, Battleship Promontory nord | collected 2015-12-28 | reverse complement strand
CAATCTCATCATCGAAAGTCATAAGAAATTGACTGTATCAATGCTGATAGCTGATATTGATCATCATGAAGTCATATTGAGTAAGCTCTGAATGAACAAAAACGAAATATTATTGAATATGTGAAACAACGTCATTGTTTTTTCAGATCAATTGAATACTTCTATTTCGATTTTTTCGATCTCTTTCAATTCAAAGCACTCAAGTTGATCGTGATCAACTTCGTCTTCTTCAATCACTCAGACTAAAATCTCTATGATGTTCAAACGACTTGTTCGAAAAGAGTCATTCTTGATTCAAAGCATAAATGCAGCTTCGTTTAAAACACTGTTGAATTGTTCAAAGAAGAACAAGATCAAAGTCTTTGCTCTATTCATGATGAACATCAATAGAAAAATCGCGTACAATACTCAGTGCGATTTGAACGCTTTAAACATCTCTTCAATCAATGAAACTGATCAGAATTTGAAAGATATTAAAGCAAAGCTGTCATCGAAATATCATGAGTTTCTGAATGTTTTTGATCGAGCTCAATTGAATAAACTACTCTCTCATCGCTTCTACGATCATAAAATCGAGCTCATCAGTGATTCAATGTCTTCTCACTGTCGAGTTTATCAAATGTTCTCTGTCAAACTTCTGAAAGTAAAGAAGTACTTAAACGAGAATCTGTCGAAGAGATTCATCACTTCTAGTCAGACTCTCTATTTCTTTCTCGTTTTATTTGCTCTCAAAGCAAATGAAGATTTTCGATTCTGCATGAACTATCGAAAACTAAATGTCATTTTCAAAAGAAATAGATATTTTCTATCGTTGATAGATGAGATCATTGATAAAATAGTGAATTGCAAGCATCTGACTAGATTGAACATCATATCAGCGTTCAACAAACTTCAAATGCATCTTGATAGCGAGAATTACATCACTTTTATCACTGCTTTAGAAGCATATAAATACAAGATGTTATCATTCAAACTGACTAATGAATCAATCTTCTTTCAGCAATATATGAATGACGTTCTATGAAACTTTCTGAACGACTTTTGTCAAGTCTATCTAGATGACATTCTCATCTATAGCAAAATGAGAAAGAAACATAAAGATCACGTCAAACTAGTATTGAATCGACTACGCGAAGCTGAACTGCAGATGAATATTTGAAAGTGCAAATTTGATGTGAAAGAGACTATCTTTCTAGAAGTCATCATATCAGAACTAGATCTTCGTATGAATCTCAGCAAAGTGACAGTCATAGTCAGCTGAATCACTTCGATCAATCTAAAAGAAATTCAGAGCTTCGTGAGATTTGTTAACTTCTATCGTTGTTTCATTAAGAACTTCTCGAAGCTAGTCAAATCATTCACTCAGCTGACTAGAAAGAACACGTCTTTTGTTTGAAATGAGATCTGTGTTCAAGTCTTTGACAATCTAAAGAAACAAGTCAGCTCGATCTCAGTACTTCATCACTTCAATCTCAAACGACAAGCTATTCTGAAGATTGATGCTTCGAACTATGTAAAAGATGAAATACTATCTTAGTACAATGATGAGAAAGTTCTTCATTCAATGATCTTCTACAGTAAAAGCATGATTCTCGCTGAAATCAATTATCACATCTATGACAAGAAATTGCTAGTCATTATTCAATGCTTCGAACACTGATGACTTGAGCTGAAATGCACTGAACTACTCATTCAGATGTTCATCGATCATCAAACTTTGAAGATTTTCATGAAAAACAAACAGTTGAGTCGATGACAAGTCAACTATCTGAACATTCTATTGAAGTTCAACTTTCAGATCATCTTTAGATCAGGCAAAATAAACACTAAAGTCGATGCTTTAATCAGAATGTTTCTAGCGAACGTTTCTGAATCAGCTCAGCGTCTTGAAGATCATTTTCAGACTATTTTAACTTTTGATAGAATTAATGTTCTATCTATTGAATCGAAAGTAAATCTCTATCAACGAGTATGAATGATCAACCAAATAGATGAGCTCTGCAGCGAATATAGACAAGCTATGAACGAAAACAAGCTCAAATTTCATATCACTAAACTGAAGAACTGCGAAATCATTGATGATGTTCTATTTAAGAAAGATCTACTGTGAGTTTCTGAGAACATGCACACGAAATTACTACAAGAAGTGCATGATCAATCTTCAATCTCTCATCTCAACAATAGATGAATCATTGATCTAGTTCAGCGTTTCTACTATTGATCAGATCATCGAGCTACTATTCAACAATACATTCAAAACTGTCATGCTTGTCAGCGAAGCAAAGTCTCTAGAGATAGCATCAATGAACTTCATCATTCTCTTTCGATTTCACAGAAACGCTGAAAAGATATAGCTATGAACTTCATCACTGAACTATCTCTGTCAGAAGACTATAACATCATTTGCATAATCATATGTTGTCTCATCAAAAAACATCACTATGTTTTCTGTCATTGAGAAGACAATGACATCTCAGTCGAAGAAATGATTTGAATCATGCTATGAAATGTCTATCGACTGCATGATCTACTCAGTTCTATTGTTTCAAACAGAGACTTTCAATTCATATCAACTATGTGAAAAAGTCTTTGCAAGCGACTGAGAATCACAGCTAGTTTATTCACAGTCTATCATTTTGAGATCAATGATCAATCGAAACAAGTCAATCAAGACGTCGAACGCGAACTTAGAATCTACTGCAAATACATGCAGAACGACTGAGTCAAATGAATATCTATGATGAAGTTCAGTGACAATTTCAATATCTTCTCGATCACTTCAATGATTCTCTTCTACTTCAATAAGAAATTTCATTCTTGAATGAGTTTTGATTCAGATACGATTGACTATGAAACAACTCATGAACGACTTGAAGCTAGAAAAGCAAACAATATTGTCATTCAAATGAAAGAACTACTGAACTTTGATTATCAACAATTGAAAAAGACGAAGCTGATCATTGAAGTTCAGATCAATAAACATAGATGAAATGTCATCTATGAAGTAGATGACTGAGTTTGACTATCTTTCAGAAACGTCAAGACAACGAGACTTTGCAAAGATTTGAAAGACAAACAGCTAGATCTTTATCAAATCACTGTCAAAGTGAATATCTTCTATCATCTTCGTCTATCAATCAGCATGAAGCATCTGCATTCAATGTTCAGCTTGAAGCTACTGCGATCATATTCAGAAGACTTTCTATCAGAACAGCATTCAGAATCACTCAGATTAATCACTATCAAAGATGATGAACATTGAAAGATAGACAATATATTGAACTTCAGACGCTATCAAGGTTGAATACAGTACAAAGTCAAATGAACAAATCTAGATAGAAATGACAAATGATACTATGTTGATAAAGAGAAATTCGATGACTCAGAGAAAGTTTTGAACGAATTTCATAAGCTATATTCAAACAAATCGCGCTAAATATCAAAATAACTATCAACAAAAGTGAGCAAATGAACTACATTCATGTGAACATGAATTTTCAAAGAAGAAAGTAATGTTACGAGCGTATCAAGATTGAACAAGACTGAAGCTTTAATTAATTCACAGTGAACGCTAGTGAGTTCTCTGCGTAATGATTAGAGCTAATCAGCGAGCTAGTCAGGTTTGACTCAGATATGACTCAGATATGACTCAAATATGACTCAACACTTTTTTTCTTTCTCAACACTCTTTTCTTTCATCAACATCTTGTTCATTTACATCACATTCTTCTTATGTCACAAACACATTTCTTTCAAGTCTAGCGCAGTCTCTGAACATTATATAAATAAAAGCTTTTGTATCAATCTTCTTCTGTATTCTTAATATTCAGTTATAGCTATTTCTAAAGATCAAGCACTATCAATTCTGATCTTTATTGATTGTATCATTTAAACATGATTTTGACAACATCTTGTTTAAATCTGATTTAAATGTGATTCAGATGTGTTTCAATTTCTGTGCATCATCACGTTAAAATGCATCTCATCTCATCTCACTCTTCAGATATCTTGCTCAAATCTGACTCAGATGTGACTCAGATTTATTTTAGTTTCATCTGTGCTTCATCACATTAAAATGCATTCACATCAATTTTCATTTCATTTCAATCTTCATCTTTAATTCTTTCTTATTTCATCTTGTTTCTTCTCATCATCTTGCAGAAGCTCAGTCTTGAAGAGAGAAGTTACTGTCATGATGTCAGATCATCAACTCAATTTAGAACATAAATTGTTGATATTTTAAATAATCTTGATTCATTGAATCTGTTTTGCAATTCAATGGATCAAGTCATCAATTTAATCATTGTCATTTTAATTTAGTTTTAGCAATTCTGTTTCAATTATTTCAATCATGTGCATGAACTTCTGCAATCTTAAATCAATAAAACTACTGTCTAGTCTTGATTCTGCTCAGTTCATGTATATAAAAGTTGAGCTTTCATTCTTTTCTTTTGCTCTTTATCTTTCATTTTATACATTATTTGATGTATTGTCTTGTATTTAGATTCTATCAAAGTAATAATAATAATATCAATCTTTTATATTAATAGTATCTTTAGTCTAGCTCAGTTTCTGATAACAGCGAAATGAACAATGCTGAGATTGCAAACATTCAGTTAAACTTCATCTTCAACGAAGTATTTAAAACAAAAACAATGAGAGAGATTGACATTGAATTCATAGATGATCTGAGCTATAAGCATCTCATCATGTAAATGCTCAGTTAGTTTCTTCATCTTCTTGATAAACTCTTTGACATTGATTAACTTGTCTTAAGCTTGAAATGTAAGATTCTCAAGCAGAGACTTAAAAGACTTGAAGTTTAAACATAAGTTTTGACTTAAATTGATCAAGAAGAATGATGTTAAAGTGATTAATGATGATGCATTATTAATGATGAATTCAACTTCAGAAAGTCACTTAACTCAGTCATTCTGCATGTAGTTGACGAAAACTTGAAGATAATGCTTCATGATAGCATTGATTCTCTCAATTTGATCATTGATTTCAGAATGATACATTGTTGATAACTTGACGTTTATCTTCAGCATTTTACACATATGCTTTCAGACATTGAAGATGAATTGTGTGTCTCAATCAGATATGAAGAACTTGAGTAAATCATGATGTTTTCAAACATGAGCATAAAAGCAGTTGATAACTTCTTCAACTTTCATAAAAGTGATGAGAACTAAATGTCTTATTTTTGTAAGATGATCAATAAAGACTAAAACATATTTATATGTGATATTCATGAAAATATTGAGCAATAAAGAATTTACATAGTTCATGAAAACATCATATCAACAACATTTGAAGATTGAAAGAGAACACAATCATTCTTGAGTTCATTGTTTAAAGAGTTTGAAATATGTGCACATGTGACAGTTTCATACGAAGCATTGAACATACTTATAGATGTTTAATCATCAGTAAACTCGACTGATCAGTTCATAACTTTTTGCTCTTTCTGAGTGATCATCAATGATATTATCATGAGTGAGCTGAACGATATGAAGATGTAATTTATCTGAGTTGAGCATGTACTTTCTTTCTTGAAAGTACAGATGATTCTCATGTTCTTCACACTTAATTAAAGAAATCTTGTTGTGATGTCGTGCTTCATTGCAAAGCACTTCAATTATTTGAGCTGCAAATTTGTCATTGATTTCAATTTGCTTTTACAATGTTTGAGTGAGAATGTCAGCAGAATCTTCATCAAGATTCAGAATGTTTTGATTTAGTTAAGACTTAACATTTTCAACATCAAATTCTTTGATTTCTAAATTCATGAAAGTTAAAATTTGCAAAGATGTTGAAATAATTGAAAACAAATGTAACTGAACTGAATCTAGAGCGATGATTTGTGACTGAAGCTTCATGACTTTAATGTTGAAAACATCAAGAATGAGATTCTCAACAATATTGAAATCTAAAACATGAGTTTTCAGAATTGTCTGATGTTGATATTGATGTCAAGAATTGAATGTATTTTTCTTCTTAAAAAGATTTTCTGAACGACGTGTCAAAGCATTCAACTTATCATCAATCTTGTTGAAATGATAAGCGATGTGATAGTTGAATCTAGACAGAAACTCACTTCAACAAGCTTGATGATAACTCAACTGCTTAATTGACATGAAATACTCAAGATTTTTATGATTCATGATCATCTTGATAAAGTAAATAAAGTCTTCAAGCTCTGATCATCATTTCTCAAAAGCGCAAACAATGATCATAAATTCTTTATCATAGATCTCATAGTTACACTCAATTGAGTTATGCTTCTTCAAAAAGTAAGTGACTGAATGAAGAATCTCATTCTTATCATACTGAAAGAGAATGTTTTTGAACACATAGTTTGAAGCATTGATTTTTATCACAATCTTGTGATCTGAATTATAATGATGAAGAATAATCTTGAAAGTGAAGATTTTCTTAAGAATATTGAATGCAATCTGACATTTCTGAAATTAAACAAAGAGTACATCTTTTCTGATGAGACGAGTGAGCGAAATAGCTATTTTACTATAGTCATAGATGAATCTTTTATAAAAGTTCGTGAAATCTAGAAAACTTTGAATGTTTTTAACGTTGATCAAGATGAATTAATTGACAATGATGTTTATCTTGAAAAAATTCATCTTGATCTCTTTAATGATGATTATCAATTCTAGATATGAAACTTAAATGACGTGAAACTTACATTTGATTATATTCATCTGAAGATTTGCTTCTTGCAGCTTTCACAGAATGAGCTTGACATGAATTTTGTGCTCAAGTTCATTGTTGAAATAAATCAAGATGTCATTCAAATAAGCTGTACAGAACTTATTTAAATGTTTGCAAAGAATATTGTTGATGTACTTTTGAAATGAGACAAACTCATTACATAGATTGAAAAGCATGATTAAATACTTGAATAATTCAAATCAAGTGCAAAAAACGATGAAAGTTTCATCTTCTTCTTTGATTCAAAGTTGATTGAACGCAGAAATAATATTCAGCTTGATAAAGATTTTAACTCGACTTAAATAATTCAACATTTCTGAGATCAGAGACAGAGAATATCAATTCTTGATTGTGATAGCGTTCAGATCTCAATAGTTTATGCAAAAGCAAAGTTCTAATTTAAGTTTCTTGATGAAGAGAACAGAAGCAATCATCTGAAAGTGACTGACTTGAATGAAATCTTTGCTCAGATTTTCATTCAGATAACGATGAAGTTCTAGAATTTCATCACGACTCATGTTGTACAAAGCAAAGACTGAAGATTGAGCATCTTTTTTAAAATGTATGACATGATCATGAACTTAATGCAAAAACAAGATATTGACATTCTTCTTGAAGAAGATGTTTAGAAACTCAAAATATTTAAATGATAGAATTGTGACTGAATTGACATTCTTACTTTATTAATAGACTTCAAGATCTTCTTGTGTCGTGAATGCAGTTAAATGAAATTTCTTTTTCATTTGATGAAGATTCAAATGAAGATTTTTATCATATGTACTGTCTTGAGAACGAGATGAAAACTGAGCAAAAGTTGAGCTGTTCTTTGAATAAACAGTCAAAGTTGTGCAACGCAATTTTGACTCATCAAAGTCTAAACTAGAAGACAAGATTAACTCAAGATTCAAGAAAATATTGATTTTCTTTAAAATGATGTTAAACACTTCAATGTTTTTGACATGAACAACATGATTAAAGCTTCAAGCTCTCAACTTAACTATGTCAAGTTGTATAAAAGATTGATTAAATTGATCTGCTTAAAAGACAACAAAAGTTCTAAAGAAAAAAGAATTTTGACACTTGATTTTTGATGAGTATTCTTTTTGAACAACTTGAAGAATACAACTAGAAGCTTTTTGTTTCAAATGAAAGACAAGATTGAATGAAGTTTGTTTCTTGTGAACAAGCTGAGTATTAATTGACTTCTTGTGAGTGAATGAAAGATTATATTGCTTCTTGTGAGCAGATGAGAAACTGAGTTACTTTTTACAAGCGAATTGAGAACTGAATTGCTTCTTGAAAGTGAATTGAAAACTAAGTTACTTCTTTTAAGTGAATGAAAGATTAAATTGCTTCTTACAAGTGAACTGAAAACTGAGTTACTTCTTTTAAATGAATGAGAAACTAAATTACTTCTTGCAAGCAAACTGAGTGTTGAATTACTTCTTGTGAGCAATCTGTACTTCTGTAGATTGAATTGTTTCTTGTGAATAATCTGTAGACTGAATTACTTCTTATGAATGATTCATGAACTGAGTTACTTCTTGTGAGTGAATTGAGAACAAGACTGAAAGAAAGCTACTTTGTTAACTTTGAACAAGAAATTTTCTTCTTGTTGATTAAGATCATAAATCTTGATGAGAAATGAACAATAATGATTAAGACAGAAGAAGAAAGATAAAATGAGAATATTATGCTCAAAATTGACATCAATGACGTGATGACAAAGTTATGACAAAGTTATGATGATGAAATATTGACTTAATTCAATGACATAGAAGAATAGTCTTTCAATGTGTTCATCGAGAATCATTATGATTTCAACAACATGAGTAATGTCATCAATTAAAGTGACTTGATCATCAAATTCTTAAAGTTTGCAAGAATGAGTTAATTGATGCAAGAAAAAATGATGTTGTTGCACAAAGAATTTATTCATAAAGATATAAATAAAGATTTCACTATTAATTAAAGTGAGAGTGAGAACTTTAAATTGAGCTTGATGTAGAATACAGAATACTATCATGTGATTATCTTTAAATGTCGAATCAAATTCAAAGAGTTTCAAGACAGATTTAGCAGAAAACTTTTTATATGATTGAAGTGAGAATGAAAAGATTGAAACTAGTAGACAAAATGATATGTATACAGATTTCTGAGCGTAACTTAGCTCAAAAACTAAACTTTTCTTGCAAACAGCAAGACTTCTTCATTTATATTGATGACATTATTGTTGTAAATGTTCATGATATGCAGAGTAAAGAACTTCTTTAATGATTTTGCTTGAATGTTGCAACTTGCAGTAGTAGCACAGCTTTCACTTGTTGCAGATTTTTTTGATCTCAGAAATGATCAGAGTCTTATTTTGAATGATGACAATGATGAAGTTTAAATTCATTAACTCATCAAGAAATGAAAAAGAAAGAAACAAAGATATTGTTGAAACAACAGTCACAAAGATGATGATCTTTGAATTCAAAGAATTACTAGTCAATGCAAAGATGCTCTTGACTTTGATGAATGAAATGATGATAAAGATGAAGCAAGATTAATGATGCTGAAGCTGCTGAAGCTCTTCATTGATGTCAAAGAATGCTTGAATTCATTGATGAAAGATGAATGATCGAGTTTCATCAAGATTTCATCAGAAAAAGATGATGACTTGAGTGAAATAATTGACATTACGCTTCAAACAGTCAATCAACGAGAAATTTTTCATCAAAGAATATTCTTTCTTTTGATAGAAGAAATTGTAATAGTCAACAAAGTTATTCATGTCTTGCTTCAGAATTTCACGAAAATATAAATGAGCATCTTTTGTCTTGAAAAAGTTGTCACAGCAATGATGCAACTTGTATTGTTAATCTGCAAAGATGAAAATGATACAAAGATCATTGACTCGATATTGACTCATTAAATTGTGAATCTTCTTATCTATGATGAATCATGACTCGACATAAATGATCTTGACTCGATGAAAGAAATAATGATCATCGTTCACATTCATGCGCTGTATCAGACTCTGCTTTCATGCATTCAATCAATCTTTGTTCTTCTCATATTCAGATATGTCAAGAAGTTTCTTGAATCTAAAAGTAATGAAGACAACGACAGAATTTGCAAAAAGATGAACAACAAAAGAAAATTAATTATTCAAGATTTGTGCAACGATTTAAGCTATTATCACAAGAAACTGAGAATTCAACTCTATATAGATTGAAGAACTGAAAATGATGAACAAAGATGAAATGATAATATCATGTTGTCAAACTTGATTTTGAAACTCTTGCATTGCACGAAAGATCTCAACTGAATTTTCAATCATACTTTGAGTGAACTGTTTGACAGCACACTCATCATCAATCAAAAGATTGTGAAATGACTTCATTTAAGCAAAAGAGTAACTAGATGAGATTTCAATATATGAAAACGTTGCAGAAAGTGTAGATCTTTCATAATGTCAAAGACTGAGTTGAACTAAAGATACTATCAATATAAAAGACTGATATTATTATTATTACTTTGATAGAATTTAAATACAAGACAATACATCAGATAATGTATAAGATGAAAGACAAAGAGCGAAAGAAAAGAATAAGAATTCAACTTTTATATACATGAATTGAGCAGAATCAAGGCTAGACAGTAGTTTTATTGACTTAAGATTGCAGAAGTTCACGCACATGACTGAGATGATTGAAACAGAATTGCTGAGACTAGATTAGACTGATCGCGTCGAGTCGGGTACTCGAGTTCGAGTTGGGTCGGGTTGAAATTTTTTTGAAAAAGTGTCGAGTCGGGTTGAGAAGTTGAACCCGAGCACTCGGGTCGAGTTGAGAAGCTTGACCCGATAACCCGACTCAAAAACCCGACCCGACCCGACAAGATATTAGATAGATGTAAATAGCTTGGTCGAACAGCCTTCATGGTTCCCTTCATGGCTTTCTACCATGTTTCCCCGTCATGACTCCCTACCAAAGTCAAACGGCCTTCATGTTTTCACTTCATGTTCCCCTCCATGTTCCCCTTCATGTTCCCCGCCATGACTCCCTTCATGTTCCCCTTCATGTTTTCACTTCATGTTCCCCTTCATGTTCCCCTTCATGTTCCCCGCCATGACTCCCTTCATGTTCCCCTCCATGTTCCCCTTCATGTTCCCCGCCATGACTTCCTTCATGTTCCCCTTCATGTTTTCACTTCATGTTCCCCTCCATGTTCCCCTTCATGTTCCCCTCCATGTTCCCCTCCATGTTCCCCGCCATGACTCTCTCCATGTTCCCCTTCATGTTCCCCTCCATGTTCCCCTCCATGTTCCCCGTCATGATTCCCTACCAAACGACCTTCATGTTCCCCTTCATGGCTCCCTATTAAAAGGTAATGCAAAAAGGTAATGCAAAAGCCAAAAACCGGAAAATTTTCTATATTTAGCCCTCTTAGCGCCAAGCTCGGGTCCTTGGCGGGTCGGGTCGGGTTGACCCAATTCCCAGTCGGGTCGCGTCGCGTCGGGTTGAAAATATGAGCAACCCGACTCGGGTCGGGTTGAAAATGTGAGCAACCCGACCCGATCTCGGTTTGGGTCCAAAATGTCAACCCGAAACCCGACCCGACGGTCAGTCTAGACTAGATTAAGATGACGATGACTAAATTGATGACTTGATTCATTGAACTAGTTCAATGAATCGAGATTATTTAAGATATCGATGATCTATGTTCTAAATCGAGTTGGTGATCTGACATCATGACACGAGCGCATGACGTAGTCACATTGAAACTTTTAGTTGAACCGCTCGATCAACTGCACGGCAAAAGATAGCAATTGCACTAAGCTATGCTTAGAACACTTCTAATACTCTCTATAATCAACGAGTCAAGTGACGTACTAGATATCAAATCTAGAATTGAATTCAAGCAATGATTCGGTTCTGACACTGAGTTGATAGCTAAAGAAGTAGATAGAGTGACGAGTTGATATCTGAACATGTAGATAGGCGAGTAGGTAGGGTGGTGAGTAGGGCGGTGGCTGGGCCGGCTGCAGAATGAACGCATCAAGCTACGTTCGAAGCCATATACACACTATATCTCAGGCTGCTTTCTGTATTGCTTCGAATTCGCCTGATTAGGCCTAGTTTTATATGATATCCTTGTACGCTAAGCAAATTGATATCCTTGCGTACCTACTGTTTCCGGTTACCGTTGGTGTAAAACTAATGCAATGTTCGACCCGCAGTGCA
>JAABUH010004113.1_pt1 | contig 11979 bp, 9 predicted proteins | sample 5559121 | NCBI WGS metagenome assembly JAABUH01 (sample SAMN10711871, study PRJNA513364) | rock metagenome | isolation source: Antarctica rocks | place: Antarctica: Victoria Land, Battleship Promontory nord | collected 2015-12-28 | reverse complement strand
AAGGAGACCAGGCAGTGGCAGTACCTTGGGCTTACAAAAGCCTTGGACAACCTCCTTCCAGAGGTCTTCAGGGAGGGTGCCCTTCAAGTGCCGCCTCAGCAGCTCTGCCATTGAGTCATCTGGCATGAGAGGGTGGCGCGCCTGAGTCAACACAACACGGCACTTGTAATTCAGATTCCAGCCAACCATGTACACGTGGGTGCAAATGTAAGTGTGGGTGGACCCTGAGCAAGTGATGACGACACAGTACTTGATTAATGCTTCAATCAATGATGAATGCAGAGATACATGCATGTGACAAGTAAATCCAGGGTTCCTCTGGTGCAAAGAAGCTGGATGCTTCCATTAATTTCAAGACAGGTGACAGCACACCGCACATGCTCAGTTGTTGAAAAAAGGTACAGAGGCAGCAAAGCCTCGGCAACTAACCTTGAGCGTAGCCTCTTGTGCTGTGCTTTGCACCCTACTCCATTTGCGTATGTCAAGGCAAGTAGGCAAATGCATGCACCTCTGTGTGATGCTATGCGCAAGCGATAAAAGCCGGCTAGCAGAACAAAAGCATGCACTGACTTACAATTGCAAATCACCTTTACTATGGCAAGTCAAGTTGCTTTGTATGATCTGGCATCCCTTGCCTATTCTATGGCTCCAAAGTGAGGCGAGAGCAAGCATGCACATCTGGTGTATGGTAACTCTACAACCAAGGATCACCTGCAGGATGCTCTGCAGGAGGCTGCTAGCAGTGGTCTTGACCCTGAGCTGCGCCTCCTCAAACTCCTCCTCTACTTCATTCCTCAGCACCTTGCCAAACAGGGCAGTCTGGGCATCCAGGGGTGAGAAGTGCTCTATGGCCGCAAGGATGGAGGTGAGCCACTGGGTGATGAGCTGGCGTACGCCGTACTTGTTGGTGAGGTACGCTAGCAGATGCTGCTCCATGGTCTCTCTGGGCTGGTTCTGGTCTGCTGACCTACAGCAGGCAAACAGATTGTATTGTACCGTACAAGTACAGTACGGCATGGGTATAGCATATAAGTATGGTATCCCCTGTATAAACAGGATGTTTAGTGTATTGCTGTTGTGGACAGCAGAAAAATTGAACAACAAAGCTGTTTGGACCTACAAGACACCTTTGGTGCATCAGCAGTATTGATATGTCTGCAGGAGGCTCAGCAGACGCCCACGAAGCAATCAGATGCAGCAAGACCTGCAGTGACAATCATGCCTCACAGGTGCCTAAGCAATGAGCACGCAGGTGCGTTTCAGCTCCCTTCATGCTTGTCACAACCTAATGCAAACTGGAAGCATTTGGCAGTATATCTGCCAGCAGTCTGCAGCTATAAAGGCATGTGATGACTAGCAGTAGCCATATGTCTGTCGATGCAGAAAGAAACCTGGGCAAGTCTTGCAGTGATTGCTTACAAATGTGAGCCCAAACGCAGCACCAGACAGCACAGGACACTGCGGGAGCATTGCTTGCTTTGCGAGCAATGAGCCCTGATCTTGAGGACATAGATGTCTGTGAAATTGTCCATGAGCTGAGGCAAGTATCACAGTACAGTTTGCGCAATTGACCAGCCTCAACACCTTATCTGCAAGAGGATTCGCAGGAGTGTAACTTGGTCCTCACCTGACGTCAGCTTTGGCCTTGGAGGCGTAGACGTCAGTGATGATGTCCTTGAGCTGGTGCAGGGTGAGGCCGCGCAGCACCCAGTCCTCATGAGGCAAGCTGGCCTTGCGGGGGGACAGCGCCCGCCTCCACCTCAAGGACTTCTGGGACAGCATTGTAGAGTCCTGCATGATATCTGTCAGTTCAGCTCTGGCTGCAAAAGCTGGTGACCATTGTCCTGTTGGCGCAACAAGATTTGAGTTAAAGGTGACTGATTTTGAACCCTGTCCTCCTGCATACTGGCCTGGGGGGACAATGCCCGCCTCCACTTGAGAGACCTCTGGGACAGCACTGTAGAGTCCTGCACGACATCTGTCAGATCAGCTCTGGCTGCAAACACTGGTAAGTGTGGTGCCTTTGGCTTGACAGCACAGTTGACAAGAGGGACTGATTTTGAACCCTGTCCTCCTGCATACTGGCCTGGGGGTACAGCGCCTGCCTCCAATTGAGGGGTTTCTGGGACAGCACTGTACTGTTCTGCACAATATCTGTCAGTTCAGCTCTGGCTGCAAACACAAGTGAGCGTAGTGTTGTTGGCGTAACAGGAATTGAAACAAGAGGGAACTGGCTTTGCATGATGTCCTCCTGCACACCTTGCCTTGCTGTACCCCAAAAGCAGTAACCCCTCATCGTAGGGTGTACACAGAGCAGCACTGCGACCGGCTTCAAGGTTACTCAAGCAAAGCTGTGTCAAGGGTGCACAGGCATAGCACAGAATTCTGTCACTACAGGTCATTACTTCAAGAGCCTCAAGGTGTGTTCCCTCAAGTGTTGGCTCAAGCTAGTGCCTCAAATGTTATCTGAAGTGTTTACCCCAAGGCGTTACCTCAAGTGTTACCGCAAACTATTTCCTTGAGTGTGCACAGGCACTGCAGAGGACGGTGTTACCTCATCACCAAAGCCGACAGCACCAACTGCTGAGGGTGACTTGGAGATGGCTGCAATGCTGTTCACAGCTCCATCACCAGCCTTCACTTTGACCTCCAAGCCAGGGAAGGTGTCAACATCAATGTCAGTAGATGAGCTGTCATTGACAGACTCCTCCTGCTGGTCTGCAGTGGACCTGGATCTCTTGAGGGAAGTGAGGGCTTGGACTTGCTCTGTGAGCTGCTGGATGGTGAGCAGGTGCTGCTGCACCTCGCTGCTCAGGTTCTGCACAGACAGCATTGCACAGCAAATCAATATATAAATATACCAGTAATGTATAAGTATCCCAGTAATGCAGCACAGCACAGCAAACCAATGTACAAAGACACCGGTCATGACTTGGTTCCCAAAAGCAAACCATTGTAAGTTGTGAATGTGTGTATTGGCATGCTATGCAGAAACTGTCCCCTTTCATGCACTGTCACAGGTCACAGCTGGCGATGGGGATGAAGAAGAACAAAGTCATTAAATAGGGTACCTTCAGTAAATTGCTGTGTAAGCATGCAGCAGTCTCATCGACCGTCTAGCACCCAACAATATGGAAAGACACAATGGGGAGGCGCATAGGTGCTACAGGTGACAGAGACTTGCCATGTTGTCATTGCGGAGCTGGTCTTGGTTTGCCTGCTCCTGGATCTGCTTGATGTAAGCCTCAGACTGCTCCAGCTCAATCTGGGTCATCTGCATTGGCAAATACATTATTGCTAGAAGCAAAACAAGCAGGCTAGCATAAACATTACCGCAATACAGAAGCGACAGAGATGCATGCGCCTGTGCATGAATTGAGTCACAGAGCAACAATCATTGATGAGCAGCAGACATCACTGCCATCCTGCAGCATGCGTGTTAGACAGAGGTGGTCCTGTTCACAGCTATGTTGCATGCAACCATTGATTTGGATACAAGGTGCCACCAGGATCAGGCCATTCCGCCACTGATAACTTTATCCAGGTTGCACGATGCTAATACCTCCCATGGCACACACAACTCCGCACGTTGTTGTGAATTAGCTGAAAGAGCATACCTGTGACTTGAGAAGGTAAAGCACCCTGTCAGCTTTCTCATCAGCCAGAGACTCTGACAGCTCAGCATTGGTCTTCTCAGCACGTGCTAGAGCAGTCTGCAGCAATGTAAAGCATGCTCAGACTGAGGCCCAGCTACATCCATTTAAACAGTGACTGAGATGGTGGATTTTCTTTTTACGTACAGCAGCTGGTGACTGTTCTAGTTGGGGCATGCTCTGTGGTGAAATCTGCCTTTTGAAGGATATAAGGTAAATTTATACCAAATGCAGCACAGTATGAAGGAGCAGCAGCAGAGCATGAACTCAGTATGAGGCCTGTGATGCTTGACAACAGCACCAGCAGCTTGGGGAGTACCTTGCTGGCATCCAGCTCATCTCGTGTCCTGCGCTCTTGCTCTTCCAGAAGGTCTCTCCAGTCATCAAATGTGTCGCTTTGATACTCACGCAATGTCTGCAGCATCACTAGTATCTTTTACGACCATAAAGAGTTGAACACAATGAGACAGCTGCAAATGTTAATGAGGCAAGCTGTGTATATAGTTCTGCGATTCATTGTACAGACTACATGCTGCTCCACGCTGCTCCACCTGCAGCAAGGACATGAAGATGGCTAAGCTGCTATTGACTTGTTGCAGTGAACATGACAGGTTGCACGCGTGCACAGCGGAGTAACATTCAAAATCTGCCTGCAACAATTCGGCCAGCTGGACTTGCTGCTGCTGCTCAGTGGCTTCCAGAAGCCCTTTCAAGCACAAGTCTGCCAGGTCTCGCTTGGTCATCAAGAGCACTGCCCTGCAAATGCTGCGACCAACTAAGACGCCGTGTCCTGTACTGTTGTCAGACAGGTGCTGACTCCAGGGTAAGGCAATGCAAGCAAAATAACGATGCGAAAACGTCGTACCGTCGAGCTATAGGGTCATCTGTAGCTGTGGCAGCCTGAGAAGTCCTCTCTTTGATGTCCTGAACTCAATCACAGGTCTTGCTGGCCTCGGCGTCGACAGTGAGCAAGCAGCGGTCGAGCACGAAAAGTCTACGGTACCAACCTCAATTTCGGCAGCAGCTTCACTCTCCCATGCCAGCGGAGGCTGACCCTGCCGAAGAGTGTTGAGTGCTGAGAAAAGAACCTGGGCCTGCTGTAGCTCTAGGGCGCCGAACTCAGCTTCCTCCTGTCCTCCTGTTTGCTGGATATCCAAGTCGCCGAACTCTGCATAGCTCTGTGCCATGCTATATGAAGTGGACTGTCGTTCAGGAGCCCACGTTTGTCACACTTGCTGATGTCACACCATCAAGGCCATGCAGCTCTGAGACACTGACTATCTGGACGCCAGAGCAAGCGGCTAACGCGCATTCCAGCTGTGAACCATGATCGCTTACAATGCGCGAACGGCTGAAGGGATGTGCATCTCAGCAATACACTGTTCTATCACTTTCGAAGAAGAGGTACAGATAAGTATCAAGTTTGTCGACTGGAGCAAGAGCATGCGATGGCAGTGACTCTGAATTGGGCAGCTGGTGTGTTTACAGGCTTCACTTTTGTGACAATGCGGCCAGGACGGTTCTACATAACCATGGCAACCATGATTATGAAGTGAGTGCATTTGCCTCCCACTAGTTGCTGCTGCAACATGCATGCAATGATATTCTGATGCTCCGGGTGCTGCTTGTGACAAAAAAATAATGTCTCACACTAGACAATTTGTATTTGATACTGTGTCTGTGCACGTATAAGCATACACATTCCTTGAAGACGACACAGCTATAGGGACATGGCTGCACATGACATAAGAATAATTTCACAGATGTTCTTACATGCATGCATATGCTGTATGCATGTCACAGCAGCTAGTGTGGTTGTGCAAACTGTGGGTGTTCAAATTCACTGCATCTGCTCATCCAATGAGCTGTGCAGAGTATTTTGACTCAGTGAGTCACACGCTCAGAGGTCGAGGATGCAATGATAAGAACAATTGGCCTGAGGCTTTGGGATGATACGTATACAGCTTCATTCGACTGCGCAGGCATTTGGCATGCCTGTAATGTTGACTGTTGATGTCTTGCAAGACAATTGTCCAATGAGATGCCGTTGTCACGCATATGCAGGGCTGCAGTTTCGCATTGCAGGTTTTGAGTTATGATCCAAAGCCTGCAGATTTGGTGTCGTATGAGTTGGCCCATGGGCAGTTCCATATATTTTACATAGTAATGATCAGGCGTCAGGAACGATGTGCAAGAGCATCACGCATCAGCTGCTAGCTAGGTAAAGCCATCAATGTTGATGTTCAGAGGCATGCATGTGCCTATTTGCATACGTGTGGACAACCTTCTGACATGACATAGCCTATCTGCATGCTCGTGATGAAACAGGCAACAGCACACTACCTCAACAAGATATTACTGGCGTTTCCCTTTGTTGCTAAATGCAGTCAACACTTGCGAAGGCTGCAGCTACATCCTTCTGCAATGATGACCACGTGCATCACATGGCAGATGAATATACACATAAATACATATCTGCTGTGCAAGCGCAATGACTAAGCCAGTGAAAGTGAGGCGCGCAAAGACAACAATGACTTCCCAGCAGGGCTAGCACTGTTGCAAGGAATTGATTCTTCTAGAATAAGAGTCAAAAAGCACATAACCCCAAGGACAAGTGTCAATCAGGACAAAAGATACTGCAGCACTTTGGCCAATGGGCAATTGAGTGTGATCACAGGCATGTCCAGAAGAAGCATGGCAGCGCCTGCCATGACCGCAGTGTCATAGCAATACAATAGGTCTAGCTGCTCTAGACTTTGCTGACTATTAACTTGTTTCTCCTGAAATATCCTCTGAAATGAGCTGCGGCAGCAGTGGGAGTGGTGCCTTGACAATCCTGAAGGTGTCAGCAAGCTTCATCTGTAGTGCAAGCTGGTATGCATATGGCCTGACTGCTGGTGTCTTGCGTGTCAAGGCTGCATAGCTGTACCACCTGCAGTGGCTGACTTGGAAGACTGATTGTATACAGTGAAGTTTCTGGATGCCCTTTGTGCTGTCCTGTTCATGTCCCGTGTATGGGCCTGGCTACAACCGGCTGCAAGGTGGCGGAAGTCAGTGACTGAGCAATTCTGCTTCGGTGCCCTTGCTGAGGTCACACTGTACAATTGCTGTTCGTAGGCAATCTGTGCCTGCTCTCTCAAAGGTATGCCTTGCAGGCCAAACCTACGAGGCCTCGGTGGCAGTCTCTGCAGGGCATCAGCCGTGATCTGCAAGGCCAACGCGTCTGTGCTGATTTTTCCCTGTGCCATTGATGCAAAAAGGAAGGTTGTGGCAGACGGCTCAGAAGGTTGCCTGCATCAGGAAGCAACGAGTAAGTAACGTACGCTTCGCTTTTGCGATGCTGCGAGTGGTTGTACCGTACACAGGTCCAGTGAGCATCGTTTACCTGTTGTGGGGAAGGCAGAGCAGCGAACTGGATCAACAAAGGTATCGCAATGCTTCGGAAAGGAAAGGGCTTCGTCGTGAACATCGTCCTTTGTGTGTCCAGCTTTTGACGACGAAAGTCATGTCGAGTGCACGCTGGAAGAAGAAGTACACAGGCCAAAAGACATGAACTCTCGCTTCGTTTCCTGATGAAAAACTGCAATTTAGTCAAATGGGCTAGCTGGCCCCAACGACTGTAAAATCCCTGACTGGCTTTGTTTGCTTCATGCAAAATGACAATTTCCTGATGATGATCGTGCGTGTCTGCGTCAACTTTTGTCTGTTTCGTTTTCTGATGAAACACTGCAATTTAGTCAAATGGGCCAGCTGGCCCCAACGACTGTAAAATCCTTGATTGATTGATTGCTTGCAAGCACCGTGTATCGAGAAAGTGAGCCATAAGGTGTTCGGCCGCATGAAGCAGCTCATGGCGGATACCAATATCGCTTCTAGCCATACCTTCTTGCTAGATTATGACTCTTGCTGCAGCCACAGCAGTGTTACAAGAGCTATAGCTATCTGCAGCATCTTAGCAATGCCTCCCCAACTTGCTTCTGATGCCAGTGATACATGCATGTGCTGGCGCAACATAGACCATGACCTTGTCGGCGCCTGTCAGTTGAGGTTTGCCTATGGCAGCTGCCTCATGTGCATACACAGAAGCACCACAGTTGAATGCATATGCATGTTGCGAATTCACTGAAGTCTGCCAAGCTCTTAAGATGCCAGCACTTCAGGGTGCTGGCATGGACTGGTGCTAGTTAGCGCCCCAACTTCCTGAGTGATGAATCCGAGGACAATCTCTCAAACTTGCATTAGCGAGCAAGCTTGATGAATTCGCTTCGAAGTGAATGGATCAGTGTAAGTGGACATCAAATGACCAGCTTGCTAATAAGCTACTTATAAGTTCCTTCTAGGTAGAACGTCAGTCACCAAACCAGACAAAACAAACAAGCTTGAGCTGCCATACATGCAGGATTTTACAATCAGGCTGTACTGAAGGTCTAAGCGTGCACAAACACAAGTGCATAGTTTTGCCCACGTGTATACACACGCCATCCTTGAGACAGCAAGCTTGCAAGCTTAAGATAATATATTGCTTACATGGTGTTTGTTTTGCTTTCACACAGCTATTTCACCACACATTTTTGACTTATCAAGGACTAGTCTAGCATATGTATATTGCACAATGTTGCTCTTCAGTTCAGAGACCTAGGCCTGGGTGAGCACATGTGTACAAAACAATATGTGGCAAGAACTCTATATACAGGCTGCAAGGTGCGGTGGCAGGGTATTGCTTGCTTCTAGAAGATCTGCTTTGGCTTGAGCATATCATGTTGTGGGCTGTGGGGTCTCTTGCAAAGCGCTCTTTGTTGTGTGCTGTTAGGCTGCACTGTGTTGGATGGGTAGTGTGCTGTTGCACTTGCCGCAGAGTCTGATGGGCAGCACTAGTGCCAGCAAGCCCTCATAGGCTGGCTCATAGGCTGGTACCAATTGGCTTGAAGAACAAAGGTTTGCAAAAAGCTGCAGAGGCTGCAGGTGCCAACGCAGTCGAAGAAGCTACGACGCTGACGGTCGTCTGCCGCGAATTGCTGGTCATTTGCCGCGTATAGGCTTGCAAGCTGTGCATTTGAGCAGAGTTGACGGTGCGGTGTAGGCGAGCAACTGACGGGTGCACTGAAGACGGTGCCACGGCAACTGTGGTGCTTTGAAGCAAGTGCTGATAGGCTTGAGGAGCGCGCTGAGCAGAGACTGCCCGTAGCGCACTGCATGGAACCAGTCTGGCAAGCAGACGCTGCGAAGCCTCGTCGTGGATCTGGTGAGCAGCGATCAGCTTGGCTGCCTGCTTCATGACAACAAGCTGTATAAGTCGCGATGGAGAGATGCAGCAATCTGCGGCAGCGTAAAAGGTGTCAGTAAATGCAGACTGGAAGACGCGAATGATGGCGGGCCCGGGTTTGCAGAGCGAGGCTCTCGGACAGCTATGCTCTTTACCTCAAATTTGGTGGCTGACAGTCACAAAAGATTGGCTGGGGGTCTGCGAGTGCTCTGCGAAAGCTTAAGCACAAACGACAGAGTTATTTAGCGAGTGACATCGGTGACTGCTCTGCGAAGCTTATGAGGCCAGGGTTTCCACCGCGGTATGGAACTGGAACATGAAGAAGAAGGACATGTAGACAGAATTTGACTTTGTTTGCATTCCATGAACCGCAGATGCGCTCTTTTGCCAATTTCTAATCCTGAGCTACGGTGCAAACTTTTTGACAGTCTTGTACTACCCATTTTGAGCTATGCTAGCGAAGTGTGAGATGTTGATGAAAAGATAGGTGACGCTGCAGAGGTACTGCATAGACAATTTCTGAAGCACACACAGTACTGCAAATGTCATCGTACTAGCTGAATTAGGCCGTTTCCCTTTGTGTTTTCATTGGTGGCAACATATTTCATAATCGCATCAACAATCTGTCTGATGATGAACATCTCATCCAGTGTGCCTTTGTTGAGGGCATGCATGATCCGGCACACCTTTTTTGGAGCCGTAAAGTTCACAGTTGGCTCCAGGGTCAATCTGTAGGCTTGAGCATTGAGGATGATTTAGATGTGAGTACTGTTATTGGCAACGCCAGAAACCATTATATAATGCACAGACATGGCATCAGACCAGTCTCAGCAGTGTTGCTAGGTACCAACCCTTGCAGCCAGAATATGTCCTAGCACCTTGTCTTTCAGCAGTCAAGGGCTTCAAGAGCCGAAAACTCGTCAGCAGATTTAGATGTGGATGTCGTGGTCTTCATGTAGATACTGGTAGGCTTTTGCCTTTGACACAGCAGGTGCCTAGGGAGCAACCGTTGAACGCCACTGTGTTTTCTGCGCTTCTGGTTTAGCAGAGGATGAACATCATTTTGTGTTTGATTGCCCTGCATATTGTGCCATCAGGGACAGATTCACAAACATATTTTGGGGCCCAGCCCCTACACTGTCTTCTTTTTTAACTCTACATGAGACCAAAGTCATAGCTAGGTTTTTTAGGGAATGTTTTGGAAATAGGAACACCCTGGTGGCAGCACAATCTGGACATACCCTTTAGTTTAGCTTAGAGTGCGTCAGCTGTGAACATTAGTGTTTTTTAGAACATTTGGGTATCTTTGTCTGACACTTTGAAAGTTGAAATTCAGTCTACTGGTCCAATGGTCATGGTTGGCCCCAACGACCTTTAAAAGCTAATGAATGAATGAATGAATGAATGAATGAATGAATGAATGAATGAATGAATGAATTTGTGAATCTCAATTCGAGCAGCGGACCGAAGACGAAGCATCCGGAATCTAGAGTGCGGTAATGCGATTCGGTAATACGATCACGTCACGGACAACGTAGGCGGCTGCTTTGGCAGTGTTGGGCCTTTCTTGAGCCAGAAGAACAGCGCCATGGGAAGAAGTAAGTCCCTTCACCTAGCCTTACTGATTCTGCTTGATTTCGAAAACGGGTGCGCAGAGTTTCAGGAACTGTAGCTGACCGAAAGCTTCTGATGTGCAGGACCAGCACGCTGCTATAGGCAGATCAAGAACAAGCCTTACCCCAAATCTCGGTACTGCCGTGGTGTTCCAGACCCAAAGATCCGTATCTACGATGTTGGAGCTAAGAGGGCCTCAGTAGAGGCATTCCCTCTCTGTGTGCACATGGCCAGGTACAGACTCCTTGTCCTACAGTATGGAAGCTGTCAGCATCAGCTCGGCATATTACTATTCATGTTCCAGCATGCAGCTCACGCAGGCTGCTGAAAATGACTTGTTTCAGTAAACAATTGATCCCCAACACGGGCAAACACAGGCAAACACCAGGTAGACACAGCTCGGCAAGCTACGTCATCCCTTACAGTCAGGCCCTTGTTGTGCAGTTGGGAGAAGGAGAACGTCTCCTCAGAGGCTTTGGAGGCAGCTCGTATTGCTGCCAACAAGTACATGGTCAAGCATGCTGGAAAGGACGCTTTCCACCTAAGGATTCGCGTGCACCCTTTCCATGTGCTGCGAATCAACAAGATGCTTTCCTGCGCTGGAGCTGATAGGCTTCAGACAGGCATGCGTGGTGCCTTTGGAAAGCCTCAGGGCTTGTGTGCACGTGTGGCCATTGGACAGATTTTGCTATCCATCCGCTGCAAGGATGGGCACTCACAAGTGGTATGTTGCCAGTTGTTGATGCAACTGTTGCATGCAGATCTGTACATGCATGCAGGTCGACCCATGCGTCCTAAGCTGTTGCATTCTAGGACACATGTACCAGTCCTGTGTTCATAGCCAATGTTGCGCCACAGCTTCAAGTGTCAAGACAAGCCTTAATCTGTTTGTTAGCAACCATGGCCAATCAGGCTATATGTTGGCTTGTGTTACAGCAAACACTCTCTCTGCACTAGGCGTATGTCTCCGTGCACCAGGCATTGTCTGTTCATCAATGGTTCAACTGCTGACTATTCTGTTTCCTGGGCACAGGCACAGGAGGCCCTCAGGCGAGCCAAGTTCAAGATTGCTGGCCGACAGAAGATTGTGGTCAGCAGGAACTGGTACGCCCTTGACCATTGTTGACGCTTGACGTGTATTGATCAAGTTGCGTTTTCTTGATGTGTATTGATCAATTTGCATTTGAGACGGCAGCTCAGGAGGTGGATATCAACAAAATGCTCACCTGTTGTTCCTAGGGGCATTCTCACAAATGCAAATTCAATAGTGGTTTGACTTTGGAGTTTCTGCACCACGCAATGCAAGCTTGGCATTTGTGCCGTGAACAATATCATGTGGCTGTGCAGGGGCTTCACCAAGTATGCCAGGGATGACTATGTCAAATGGAAGAAGGAGGGTCGCCTGACACATGATGGAGTCAACGCCAAGCTGATTCACAACCATGGCCG
>JAABUH010004112.1_pt1 | contig 11983 bp, 23 predicted proteins | sample 5559121 | NCBI WGS metagenome assembly JAABUH01 (sample SAMN10711871, study PRJNA513364) | rock metagenome | isolation source: Antarctica rocks | place: Antarctica: Victoria Land, Battleship Promontory nord | collected 2015-12-28 | reverse complement strand
AAGTGTGAAGCCAGTGGCTGCGGAAAGCAGCCCTCGTTCGGTCTCCTGGGAGGGCGGCCGCGACGGTGCAAATCGCACATGCTGGAGGGCATGGTGCGCCTGCTGGCTCAATGGGGCATGATTACCGAGTGCAGCTGCTGACCTGCAGTGTCCGCGTTGTAGGCAGACCTGGTGAATCCGAAGTGTGAGGCCGTCGGCTGCACAAAGCGGCCCTCGTTCGGTTTTCTGGGAGGGCGGCCGCTGCGGTGCAAATCGCACCTGCTGGAGGGGATGGTGCGCTGTGCCCCGCATCCCGTTCACAGGGCAGCATTCACACAGCCGGTCATCCGGCGCCCCTACATGTGCATGGTCGAGGAGTACTGGAGGGTGTGACGGGCACCACAGTAGCGAGACCATAGGCCGCAGAGGCTCTGCGCCCGACACACACCTACGTACCTTGCGCGGCGCGGCATAGCGCACGGGGCGGAGCAAATGGGTGCACACAGGTCCCGGCGTTGTCTCCCTGCTGGCTGCCACCGCTTTGATCGGAGCCTTGTGCACCGGTCAGGGAGGCTTGGGTGGCGTGAGGTGCATTATGGGGGGGTTGCACCTGTGCTGCATCTGTGGGCCAGCCTGCGCAATGCAGCATGCCCACACGCTGGACCGCGTGCAGGTGGCTGTACGTCAGCTCAGCAGGCGGGGCATGCAAGGCGCATGGTGCACAGCGCGCGGCGCTGCAGAGCAGCCGTAGCAGGGCCTCTGGCCGCAGCCAAGATGTCTCGCCCAGCAGGCACGGCTCTGCAGGCCTGCGTGCCAGCAGTGCATTGCAGGTGTGCCCCCAGTGCCGGCGCTGCGTCAGCCTGCTGGCACACAGCCTCAACCCCCTTGCCTTGTGCGGCTTAGCACGGCTCACACATGGCTTCATATATACCACAACCGGATATCTGCACGACACTCTTTCTCCGGGTCCCTGCATGCGTGATGCAGATGACCCGGTGCATGCTCTGCGCCCAGCCCGCTTCCCCTGCACACGGACCAATGCAGGTGCCAGCATCAAGCAGCTGCAGTACTGCCGCTTGACTCCCTTCCGTCACATGTGGTGCACTGCACATGCATGCGATAGCTTACACATAGTCTCCATTGTTGTGTCACGGCTCTGCTGTTGCCTGAGGCCGGTCACATGTTGCGCTGGTCGCACCACACGAATGCACGTCATATCTCGCTCTCTGGTTTGTACTGTCACATTGCGCATGGCAGCCACTTTCCTTCTAGCGTGGCACTGAAGTACTGGCATTGCTCTGCCCATGCTGCGCAGCTGCTCTTGCTATTTTGCTGCGTGTGCCCTGGGCTCAAGGGCACTGAGATGCCAAGAGCATGTCGAACTCGCAAGCGACGCGATGTCTGCCCGCGGCAGTGTGCTGGAGCCAGACAGGGCCGCGGCTGTGCACATGGTTGGCATTTGCGCTGCGCTGCGTGGCGCCTGGGATTTGCACTCTATGCGCTGCTTGCCCCCGCTGTGCGAGTGAAATGTGCGCCTGATAGTGCAGTGCATATGACTCTAGTTCGCTGCAGAGGTGTGCCGCACTCGGCATGCACGAGGTGGCAGCAGCCTTAGGCGCTTTCATTGTCGCATGGCTTTCAGGCTGCCACCTGCGGGGCATGCCGTGTCTTTACTGCTTCAGTGTCATCAGTGGAAGCTCACCTGCGGCAATGCGCTTTAATTCTTGCACCGTTGTGCGTCATCACCCAAGTGCAGAGCTGGCAGAACTCCTGCACCACGCTGTGACTGCCTGCACAGGGCAGCAACTGTACACAGCCGCACCTTGCCTACCCAAATGTCAGTCAGTGCTGCAGCACTAGTCTCTAGAGACCACCTGCTGTATGTTAGCAAGCGCGCATGTGAAGGTGCACAGTCACATGCGCTGCTCTGCATGTGCTGGTACTCGCTAGGTGGGTACCAGCACATCTGGCTTCTGCATCTCTGTCAATGGGGGGAGTTGCGCCGTGCCTACTACATATATTGGCAGACACTGGCACAACGTGCCATAGTGCGGTCACAACGCGTACTGTCCGCTTCATCACAATATGTGATAATGGTGCACAAGCTTGATGCATTGGCACATCCCAAGCCTAAGGCATCCTGCATACAGCGCAGTTTGGACACACACTGCACATGGACAAAAAGCACAACTTGAGGACGCAGCCAGCCAGTTCTGTAATACTACGCAGCATGTGCACGCCTTCTGGCCAGACTGGGGCATAGATGCTGCCCCGCTTGGCAGCCGGCCCACAGCTAGGGTATGCACACTCAGACGGCTGGCGGGCGCTCCATGGGCTCATAGCGCTCGTGCTGCGTGGCCGCGTAGTTGGGCGCATACACCGGCGCGCTGGGCGCGCGGCGCGCCTCGTCCACCGGGCTTGTCAAAAACACCTTGGACGGGTCGCTCGGGTCCACAAACCTGCGCGCGCCACATCCGCTGACCGTCGGCTATGCACCACCACAACCTCGACCTCACGCCACTTGCCGACCGCTCTTCAGCTTCATGCAGGACACATCGCAAGCTTGCATAACCTCCCAGTGCTGGTTGCTGAGATGGCGTCGCTTGGGTCCCTTGCATGCGGTTCAACCTCCGGCACACTGGCGCGCAAGGGCTTGGGAGGTATTGCAAGCATGACAGCCGGGCTGGAGATCTTGTCAATGACGATCCTCTATGCTGTCTTCCCGTCGCGCGATACAGACATATCCACATCGGGAGGGGCGGTGGGCGGACGCGCGCACGCTGTGGCCATCATGGACTGTGTGGCGGCCATGCTAGCGGCCGGGGGCACAAACGTGCCCTGCGGCGCCGCTGCTGCGGCCTGGCTGGCCTCCTGCGGCCGGCGCTGTACATAGCGCCAGTACTCCACAAACCTGCAACCAAGACCCTCCCGTACTCAATTGCGCGCAGCGTGCTGGCACTTTCACACATACTACTCCTGCAGTGCATGGGCAGGCCATCACTCGCACCCAGCTCTTTGCCCTCTTGCAGCACACACGCTAAGACTCAGAGTTAAACCCCACAACCTTCCGGACGGGCGAGCACAGTGCGCAGTGCTGCACCTGAAGTACAGCGGCAAGAACGTGCCGACGCCGCCCTCCTTGAAGTACAGCGCAAACTTGTGCGGAGGCTGGCTGCCGGCGGGCCCGCCGCCCTCCACGGCGGGCCAGCACTCGCCCGCCAGGTTGTTGCACCTGCGCCAGGCAGCCGGGTGGTGGAGGCCAGCATGCGCGCGCAGCCCACACGGTCAGGCTGCACAGCCCAGGCAAGGGGCGCGCGCGCGCACCCGAAGACGGGCTGGTTGAACTTGTCGCCACGCAGGTAGGCCAGCGGCAACTCAAAGGCGTGGAGCCCTGCCGACGCACACGGTCTGTGAAGCCGCAGTGGCACCGGCTGTCCTGGACACAGGAAGTGGCACCAAAAATTCGCTCAGCACATCCATCTCGTGGATGGCGTCAAAACGCACCGGACGCGGCATCTGGCTGGTTTGCAATGAAGACGAGCCGCATGTTTGTCAGATACAAGCTGCCGCGCGCGCTCCACCTGCAAAGCCACGTCGCTGTCAAGGCAACGTCGCTGTTGACGCACAGGAATCCGGGAAAACTTGCTGTTCTCGTGACTCAAGCGGGTTGCACGCAGAGGACGTTGCTCGCACTTTCCGCTGGCGGTGCGCAGGTCGCTCAGCTTGAGGTCTATGCAGTCACGCCGCAGCACGATGGACTCCCCCTGGTACGGCGTCGGCGCTAGGGAGTTATCAAACGTCCGCGTCAGCGGCGGGTTTGCGGCCATCCTGTGCGCGGGCGTGCAGCTCCAGGTCCTGATACGGCTCGCAGCAGTGCACGCTATATCAAGCACTCGCTTAACGTTCTTGTACCTTACTGGTTGGCTTAGTGCGGACCGTGCTTCTGTACTCAGTGAAGGTGCGCTGTAACCCTGAACAAGACCTGATCAACCTCCACACCTTGTGGCTCAGCAACAAGCACTTGTGAGCCCACAGGAGGTCTCCTTCCCTCCCGTCCCCTCCCAAGCCGCCCACCAACATGCAGAGCCTGCGGCGCCAGTCCCTGCAGCAGTGCGCGCTGCTGGCGCGGCAGGCCTCGCACTTCTCTGCGTCCTCCACGTGCTCAGCTGCAGGCCCTGCGCCGGCAGCTCTTAGCTCTGTGAACGCGCTCCGCGAGGAGCTGGCGAGCGGTGCGCGCGCACCCACCTTGTGTGAAATGAGCGCGCCACAGCGGCGCCGGACAGGTAACTGACGACCTGTGCAAGTGTGCGCAGGGCCCGGCTTTTCAGACTTCCTGCCGGCGAGCAAGCTGCCAGCAGAGTACTCCGTGTATGCTCCAAACTGGAAGGCACGGCCTTTCCCATTCCGGCCTCCCCAGTGCTGCAAGCCTGTAGGCCGTCTGGTTACAGCTGCGCGCGCCATTGCAGGAGAAGGCGCGGAAACCCGACTGGCTGAAGCGCACCGTGCCGGGTGGCGACAAGTACGTCGACATCAAGGCAAAGCTGCGCGAGCTCAAGCTGCACACAGTGTGCGAGGAGGCGCGCTGCCCCAACATCGGCGAGTGCTGGGGCGGCGGCGATGGGCACACCGCAACCGCGACGATCATGCTTATGGGCGACACCTGCACGCGCGGCTGCCGCTTCTGCGCCGTCAAGACGTCGTCAGCGCCGCCGCCGCTTGACCCGGACGAGCCGCACAACGTGTCCAAGGTGTGCACGGCCTTACCAGATAGCGTGGTGGTCGAGCTGAGCAAGCAGTGTGTGCCAGTGTCAGGACCCCTCTCCCCCCGCCTGGGGTCAGGAGCTCAGAAGCTGACAGGCCTGCCTAGGCGCATACCGTTCTTACTGCTGGAATGGCAGGCAGGCGTGTGCTGCTCGTGTGAATGTACTGAGCCCTGTTCAGGAGCGCCGAGTCGTCCAGCTTGCCGAGCTGCTCGTGTACGCAAGCACACGCCTGGCGCCTGGGCAGGCCGTGGCGGCGTGGGGGATCGACTATGTGGTGCTGACGAGCGTCGACCGCGACGACCTGCCCGACGGCGGCGCCGCGCACATCGCAGCCACCATCGCAGGCGCGCCTCCCGCTGGCCTGCACCGCCTGCCGAGCGCGGCCAAGCTGCCGGCCATGCCACCCTGCTCCGCACCAAGCAGCATGCCGAGCCGGCGGCGCCACCGCGCAGGGCTGAAGGACGCAACGGGCGGCCGCCTGCTGGTGGAGGCGCTGGTGCCGGACTTTCAGGGGGACGGGGCGGCCGTGCGCACGATCGCCGCCTCGGGGCTGGACGTCTATGCGCACAATGTGGAGACCGTGCGCTCCCCGCCCGGCTCGTGGGTGGCGTTCACCTGCGCGCTCCAGGCTTTGCTTCCACCCTGATCGGTGCAAGCCTGTGGGATGCAGGGGCGCCCTGCTTGCGGCATTGTTGCAAGGCGAGCTTGCGACACATACTTTGGCCCACATGCTCGTTCTGACCCGCTTGTTGAGCGGCGGGGCAGGTGCCGCGGCTGCAGCGCGCCGTGCGCGACCGGCGCGCCAACTGGGAGCAGAGCCTGGCGACGCTGCGCGCGGCCAAGGCCGCCGGCGCGCGCGTGACGAAGACCTCGCTCATGCTTGGCTGCGGCGAGAGCGCCGACGAGGTCGTGGAGGCCATGCGCGAGATCCGAGCGGCCGGTGCGCTGGCTGCACGGGTGCAGTGCACTCCGCGATGTGCCACTGCGCATGACATGCGCATTTGAAGGTGGTGGGAGTATCTTGACACCCTGCGGTGTCGCTCAAAGAAACCCAAGTCTTTTACGTTTCGAGTGGCGCAGCCAGTCGAGCGTCAGAGATGATGTCATTGAGCACCAGGTGCAAAGGTGCCCTGGTGGGTGTCTTTGACCATGGGGCCTTCTGCGCGCCAAGCGCGACGCTGCTACGCGCAGGCGTGGACGTGGTCACGCTCGGGCAGTACATGCGGCCGACCAAGCGCCACATGGCGGTCGCGGAGTACGTCACGCCGGCCACCTTCGCCGCGCTGGAGGCGTCTGCCAAGGACTTAGGGTTCCTGTACGTGGCGGCCGGCCCGCTCGTGCGCTCCTCCTACCGCGCCGGCGAGTACTTCCTCACAAACGTGCTGCGCCAGGGCGCGGGCGCGTCGGGCGCCGCCGGCGTGGCGGGCGCCGCGCCCGCGGACGCTCGCGCAGCCGCCGTGGGCGGCCCGTGAGCCCTTTCCGCGGGGCTCATTTTGTTGTGACATTGATTGTAGGCTCTTTTGCAACTTCGATGGCAGCCTCCACTATGACATCGATGGCATGCTCCGGCTCTTGTGCGAGTGAGAGCCAGGGTGGGATGCTACTGCTCCAGCTTCTGTACCGGAGGAGAGGTTGCTGGTTGAACCAAATCTGCCCCGTTCCTTTCTGTTGGAAATGAGCGTTTGTGCAGTACGGCATACATGGCCGTGCGTCAGCAGAGCGTCGGTCGTTTCAGCAAGTTTTATGAGTACTTTTCAAGTGCTCTGACAAGTGCGTCTGCCCTCCGGGCAGAGCGGCATCAGGCCCTTCCATGTAGCTGCGCCAGCACCAGAGTACACACGACTGGACTTATTGTGCATGCATTGCCCAAGCCTACTGGCTGCGCTGGAGCACGAGCAGCGAGCGGTCAAAGCCGCGTGCGGCCTCTCCGACCTCGCGCCGCTCCAGCAGGCGCAGGCCGTGCTCCGCCGCCAGGTAGCCGGGTAGCGCCTCTGGCCGCAGCTGCAAGCTTTCCAGGGGCGGCACCGTCACGCCCTGCGCCCAGGCGCTGTCAACGCCGCGCCAGCATCACAGGCTCCGCCAGGCGCGGCGCCCATGGCAGGGTCGGCAGGCTCAGGCCGAGGCGCACATCACATTTCATCCCTTGTTGCTCGCAGCGCCCTTGCGCTAGCACGAGCAGCCAGGGCTGCGGCCGGTGCTGGGGCGGGGGCGCGCCGCGCGGCGCAGCTTGCTGACGGCGGCGTGGTACGAGCGCCACGGCTGCGGCTCCAGCACCAGCAGGCCGCCCGGCGCGAGGCCGGCCGCGACGCGCGCGAACAGCGCCGCCAGGCCCGCGTCGCCGCGGTGCAGATGCACCCACTTGGTCACGCTGAGGCAGAGCACCGCGTCCAGGCTGCCGGCCGCCGGCGCCTCCTGCGCCCGCAGCGATGCAGCCCTCCGGGAGATGCTCTTTGCGGTGCGCTCCATCCACAACTTCCACAGGTTAACAGGAGGCCGACATGCCCCCGCAGCGATGCAGCCCTCTGGGAGATGCTTCTTGCAGTGGCTGCATCCACAGGTTGATAGAAGGCAGACATGCCCCAGGCGGCAGCAGCAGCGAAACAGCTTGTCGGCCATGCTGTGTCTGCAAAACCCAGGGTGTGCGCGTGCTCCCTTGACAGACCTGCTGCCCCACATCGCTGGGCTTCATGTGGCGCCTCCTCTGCATTGCTGAGGTTAATGCGACAGCCATCAGGGCAATACTTGCTGGGCGCACCAGACCTAGCAACCCAAAGTGAGCAACGCACGGTACTACCTTTGTTCCACTGGCTTGGGAGCAAGCCCGAGCTGGGCCCGGGCCTCACCAGGTCCAGAAAGTCCCCGAGGAGGAAGTGCGTGGCCTTGAGCGCGCGCGCGCTCGCTGCCGCGGCCCTGCGCTGCGCCGGGCCGCCCGCGGCCGCGGCCTCACCCGCGGCCCCGGCGCGCTGCGCGCCTGGGTGCGCATGCGCGCCCGCGCGCGCCGCCGCCTGCGTGCGCTCCTCGCGCAGGTGCCTGCCGCGCGAGCAGCCTGCCAGGCCTCAGGCACCGCCAAAGCACTCGCTGCCACCATGATGCGGCTGCTGAGCCTTCCCGTCCCAAACACTGGCCGATGCGCGTGCGGTTGATACCACTCTCGGCACGCCCAAGGGCGCATGTGTTCACGATCATGGCGCATGCACTCAGGCGCGCGCGCCGGCACGCATTGCGGATGAGGTGCGCGTCCAGGTCGACGCCCAGCATGGATGCCGTGCCGAAGCGGGCGGCCACCGCCAGCGTGACCAGGCCCTCGTTGCAACCGATGTCCAGGCAGCGCCGGCCGTGGAACCAGCGCCGCTCAAGCAACTGGCGCGCGCGGCCGCGGCAGACCTGAGTCCTGCTCGCCCTTGGTCCCTCCCTTGCTCCCTCCCTTGCTCCCTCCATCCCTCTTGCTCTCTCCATATGCCCTCCCTTGCTCCCAACCTCGGGACACTACCCGAAAATGTCCTCACGAGGGCATGAACACTGCCCGTGACCGATCGCCCAGCAGGACGCCTCGACCAGACACCAGCGCAGCCAGCATCTACATGCTGGGCCGGACCCAGCGAACGAGCATGCTTTGCACTCCAGCGGACTCCGCCACAAACAGTCTGTTATAGCATCCCAGACCTGCATGGTGCAGCCTCATGGTAACATGATGCCAGTAGAGCTGGCTTTGACGTGCTCGGCTGACGCAGCAGGGAGGAGGCACCTGCAGGCGAGGGTCCTCGTCGAATGACCGCCCGACGCGGTAGCCATAGTAGCGCCGGTAGTTGCCGTAAACGGCGGCGTGCTGGCGCCGCGCGTCCGCTGGCGCCGCAGCCAGGTCGTGACCCGGCCCGCCCTCGCCCGCATCCGTCACAGCGCGTGACCCACACGCGTCCGCATTCCCGCTGCCGTCTCCGCTGAGGCCTCGCACGGGCCTTCCAGAGAGGCTCGGTGCGCCGAGTGACCTCCCCGGCCCTGCCAGCGGATTGTCATCCGCGCCCGCTGCCGCAGCGCGCCCGGCAGACCCATCGCCCGCAGCGGCGCCCGGCGCAGGCGCCCCCGATGCGGCCGGGCCGCGCCGCACGGGCGCGCCCAGCAGCTTGCCGATCATGGCAGCGCTGGCGGACAGGTCAAGGCGGCTCCACGCTGCGCTTACAGGCGGCCGTGCCGGGCCGTGGCTGGCTCCGGCTGACCGCTTGTCGCAGAGCTGGTCCGCCTCCGCGCCAGGCCTCCCAACCGGCTGCAGACGCCTCAAAGATGTGGAAGGCGGCACGCTCCCGGGCGCTGTGGCAGGCGCAGCCGGCGTTGCCCCAGCAACGGCGCCCGCGGGCTGTGCTCCACTGTCCGCTTGCCGTTCGGCTGAAACAGCTTCCGGCTCTCCTGGGGTTGCCTGCACGCGCAAGCCGTTGGCTGCGGCCGCGCCCAGCGCAGGGCGGCTGCCTTGCCGCGAGGCCGGCCGCGGAGGGACGGGCGCGCTCTCAGGACCCGATGACGCTGGCGCCAGCTCGTCCTGCTGCAGCTGCCGAGCCACGCTCTCTTCCATGGCCTCGGCTGCAGGCACAGAGCTGTGCATGGCAACAGGGTCGGCCGTGGCAAGCTGCTCAGCGTCGACGGCGCGCGCGAGCGCGGCTGCGGCGGCCTCCGCTGCCGCAACGAACGGGTGCTCCGGCGCCTCGTCCTCCGCAGCAGCTCTGCCCCTAGGCAGCCCTATCGCAGGCGCTCCAGCGACCATCGCCATCCTCTGCCGCTTGGCGGGCTTTGCCGCTGCGGCCTTGGAGCCACTGCGGCGGTGCTGGCGCTTACGCTGGAGCCCTGCTCGGCCGTGCAGCAGCAGGGGCTCGCAGCTGTGCCGCTCCTTTGCGACAGGCGCTGCGGCGCCTGCGTCTGCAGGCTCTGCCGCGGCAGCGCTACCAGACGCCTGCGCGCCTTCGTTGCTGGCTGCACTGTCCGGGACGCCCTGCGCAATGACAGGCAGCCGAACTCTGTGCAGCACCGCACGAAGAAGGCGGATTGCTTGGATGCTGACAAGCAACTACGCGTGTATGCTGTGAGCTGCGATGCGCACCGCCTGAGGGCCCGCAGCTGCAGCTGCAGCCCTGCTGAGCTTGCTCCGCTGATAGCGGCGCGTCTTCCGCTGCCTCTTGGACAACGCCTGTTCCTTGTTTGGCTCTTGCGCCGCTCCGCCTGCCACTGTTCTGCCAGTGTTACAGGGCGCAGCTTGCAGCATGCTGGCATGCCATGTTTCTTTCTTTGCTTGGAATTTTGTAAACCAGCTAGTTTAGAATATAGGACTAGAAAGTGCATTGATGCCTGTCCAGTCCATCAATACCTCTATCTTGTGCCAACTCTCTTTTTTGTTTATTTTTATTTGGTCATTGGCTAGTACTGTAGTGGACTGCTTGCAGAGTGTAAACCTGCACGAGAAGAGCTTTACGAGCGCTGTCTGCGTGAGGGCGTGAGGCGCGCTGCAGGCGAGGGCGCACTCGGGGGGTCTGCGTGCGCGGGCGTGCTTTCAGGGTCTTGGGGCAGCGACAAGGGTTTGCCAGTGCGGTGGCCTCATACGTCCAGGGTGTGCTGGCTTGCATGCACGCCTGTAGAACAGTAGCTCTTGGGGTTGCAAGTGCAATGACCCAGGGCTTCTGCCATTAGCTCATATTTGGACCAGGGTTGCATGCTGGCCTTCCCGCATCGCCGCACAATGCGGGCTGGCGGCCATGCACGGAAGTGCATCGCAGCTGGTCATGCGCTGTGGCGCCCGGCCTGCTCACATGCAGTCGGGAGCGGCAGAGGGGGCCCGACTACAAACTGGCATTCTCTTTCCTGCTGTAACCCCATTCCTGGCAGTGGTGTGGGCTTGAGAGCTAGATGTGTGTACCAGGTCAGGTAGTACTCTCAGGTCACTTTTCAAGCATGAGCGCAGAGAGCTGTTTCCTGCATGGTGTGTGTGCGCCTGTGTGTATCTCCCTGTGTGTTTTGTTTGCGTCCTGTTTGTCCAGTGCAGTCCTTGTCTGCTTTGGTACGTGAGGGCGCAAGTGTGGATCTGCCATGTAGCCTTACTTAATCTTGCTGTAGTGACACAGTCCCGCGAGCAAATACTGTGCAGGGCAACGCGAGAAAGCCGCAGACATGCACATACTTGGCAAAGCGCATGTAGCCAGACAAAGAGATGCGAAAGCACACCCTGGAGCCTCCTGACTGACCGCCCAAGTGGAAACGAGAGCGCTCGGGAACTTCAGTGGTTGTGCAGACTGCTGATACAGGGACATGCGTGGCTAGACGCATGCGCGCATCATCGAGCACAGTATGTGACGTCACCGGATCCATGATTTGAGCATCAATCTTGGCTTGGATGCACCTCGGGTCGCCCAGCTTCTGCCAGCAGTGATGAGGCCCAGATTGCTTTCCGAGAAATCCTCATGCTGGCCACCAACACCTCCTTGCAATACTTTCACGGGTGGAGCCCGTGGGTACTATCAGCCATTACCCTGACATGCTGCCACACAGACTTCACGCGTGGGGAGCGGACACTGTGCATGAATCCAGCCCCCAACATGCGCAGGAAGCCACAGCACTGTGTGCCGCCTCAAGGTATGGAGCGCAATACCATTGCAGCCTGTCTGTTGTCTTGAGCCTGCATGTTTGCAGGGCATGCAGCTTGCAGTGCCCTTGTCTTGTCGCCTTCACAGTGCAACTGCCTGGTGCCTTGGCGAGAACGCAGGCACATGCTGCGGCGGTGTGAGTGCAACTGGCAGTTGGAATGCGCATGAGTGCTAATTACATGCGAGGTGAACGCTCTATGGTGCAGCTCCATGGCGCTGTCAGGCCAGCAGGAGACTGCGCATGTTTTTGGTGTTGCATGTGTTACAGCCTGTAGGCGCCGACTGTGGCTGCCCCGGCGGACAGGCAATACCTGCAACCATCAAACATGGCATACTGTATCGTGTGCAAGTCCTATCCCACGCAAGCACTGCATGTGCGGACGATGACACCGCGTGATCGTGCGACCAAGCATCAATGCAAACCCTATCAAGCAGGCCAACTCCCGTTCCATCTCATTGCTACTTCGCAGGTGTTGACCAAAACAAGCAAGATCACAGGGCGGGTGCCCGCAGATGCAGGTTCATATGACCCGTAGCAAAGACCCAACACTTGCTGAAAACACTAGATGCCAGCCACATGGCAGAAGCACGAGCCCTGAAGAACCCCAACCGTGAGCCCTG